>JAEIGA010003739.1_pt1 | contig 23695 bp, 18 predicted proteins | sample 9270691 | NCBI WGS metagenome assembly JAEIGA01 (sample SAMN17057246, study PRJNA624740) | gut metagenome | biome: biome; isolation source: fecal sample | host: Bos grunniens | place: China: Xizang | collected 2019 | reverse complement strand
AGGTATTGTGTTGGTTGTACTTCCGCTACGATGCTCTCGCGTCCGTTGCAAAGCATCAACATAGGTACATGCAGGGTTCGGTTGTAGATAGCAGCCTGGTCGAAGACCTCCTGCGTGAGTGGCACAGTCGGGGCTTTAAACTCAAGGAGCATCAGCGGTTGCATCTGCTGGTTATACACAATGGCATCACATCGCTTTTTCAATCCTGCCACTTCAATAGGTATTTCCACTCCGATCAATCCGTGCGGAAACCCATATTCATCTTCTAATAGTTGCAAGGTAGTCTGACGCACTAGTTCCTCTGGCGTGAGGCGGACATATTTCCGCCTCCACGCACAGAGAACATATTGTTTGCCGTTTTGAGTTCGTATGTTCATACGAGATCGCTTCGCTGTTAGAGGCGGTCTATTTTTGCCAATTATCCTTGAGCGATGCGGTACGGTTGAAGACGAGCTTCTCGCTTGTAGTATCTGGATCCACTACAAAGTAACCGTGCTTGAGGAATTGGTAATTTTGGCACTTAGCGATACCATCTACAATCTCTGGAGCTTTCATCTCAGCTTTCAAAGCACCTTCGATCTTGCAGGTAGTCACCTTCAAGCTCTCTGGATTGAGCAAATCGCGGAAGTCGCCCTCTTCTGCAGATGGATTCTCACAAGCAAAGAGGCGGTCGTACAAACGAACTTCAGCATCCACACAAGAGTTGCACTCTACCCAGTTGATGGTAGATTTGGTCTTGCGGTTTCCGCCCTCGGTACCTGACTTAGAGTCTGGATCGTAGGTTGCATATACGGTAGTGATGTTACCCTCAGCATCCTTATCACAACCAGTAGCCTGAATGATATAAGCAGCTTTGAGGCGAACCTCACGACCACCAGGGCTGAGGCGGAAGAACTTCTTATCGCCCTCCTCTTGGAAGTCGCCACGCTCGATATAGAGTTCCTTAGCGAACTTCATCTCGCGGGTGCCAAGCTCTGGATGTCCGTCAATATTCTCAGCAACGATAGTCTCGCCATCACCCTCATAGTTGGTGAGAACAAGTTTCACAGGATCAAAGATAGCGCATACACGTGGTGCAGTCTCTTTCAAGGTCTCGCGCACAGTATGCTCGAGCAAGCCAAGGTCAATCATACCTTCTACCTTGGTATAACCGATCTTATCGATAAACGCACGGATAGCCTCTGGAGTATAACCACGACGACGAAGACCGCATACGGTAGGCATACGAGGATCGTCCCAACCGCTTACGAGTCCCTCCTTGACGAGTTGGAGCATCTTGCGCTTAGACATCACGGTATAAGTGATGTTAAGGCGATTGAACTCATATTGGCGTGGGCGATAATCGCCTGTGATGAATTGGTCGATATAATAATCGTACAACGGACGGTGTACCACGAACTCCAAAGTACAGATAGAGTGGGTCACGCCCTCAAAGTAGTCAGATTGACCGTGTGCAAAGTCGTACATTGGGTAAACATTCCAGCGACGGCCTGTGCGGTGGTGAGGGTGTGTGGTGATGATACGATACATGATAGGATCGCGGAAGTGCATGTTTGGATTAGCCATGTCAATCTTCGCACGGAGTACCATCTTGCCATCCTCGATCTCGCCGTTTTGCATAGCTTGGAAGAGACGAAGGTTCTCCTCAATTGGACGATCGCGATATGGAGAAGCTACACCAGGTTCGGTAGGTGTACCTTTTTGCTCGGCGATTTGCTCGGCAGTCTGCTCATCGATATAGGCTTTGCCTTGTTTGATAAACTCAATAGCCAAGTCATAAAGTTGTTGGAAATAATCAGAAGCATAGTAGATATTTCCCCACTTGAATCCAAGCCAAGCAATATCCTGCTGGATAGAATCTACATACTCAACATCCTCTTTAACAGGGTTGGTATCATCAAAACGGAGGTTGCAGACACCGTTGTACTTCTCCGCGATACCAAAGTCCATGCAGATGGCCTTGACGTGACCGATATGCAGGTAGCCGTTTGGCTCAGGTGGGAAACGAGTCTGAATTCGTCCGTCGTTCTTACCCTCTTGTAAATCTTTTTCTACGATTTGCTCAATAAAATTGAGGCTTCTTTCTTCCATTTCCATTATTGTGTAGTTTAGTGTAGTTTAGCGTATTTTAGTGTGGTGTAGATTAATTGTAACCGCGTACGATGCCTCGAGATGAACCTTTGACAAAGTCAAGGATAATGTCGCGCTCTGGGCTTTGAGGCAAAGTGCTCTCAATCTGCTCTACCGCTTGGCTAACATTCAAACCAGAGAGGTATATTAAGCGATAGGTGTTTTGAATAGCAGTGATTTGCTCTTGGGTAAAGGCACGGCGGTTTAGTCCAACGGAGTTGATACCACAGTAGGAGATTGGTTCGCGCGCAGCGATAATGTATGGAGGTACATCTTTATTCACTTTCGTTCCGCCTTGAATCATCACATGCGCACCAATATGCGAGAATTGGTGCACTAAACTACCACCGCCGATAATAGCCCAATCATCGACTACCACCTCTCCCGCGAGTTGGGTGCAGTTGGACATAATAATGTTGTTCTTCAAATAGCAATCGTGTGCCACATGGCAATATGCCATAATGAGGCAGTTGTTACCCACAACAGTTTTACCTTTAGAGGCAGTACCACGGTGGATTGTCACAAACTCACGGATAGTAGTGTTGTCGCCGATGATAGCATATGTTTTCTCGCCTTTGAACTTGAGGTCTTGTGGATCACCGCCAATGACAGCCCCTGAATAGATATGGCAATTTTTACCTATACGCGTACCAGCGTAGATGGTCACATTGTTGTCTATCACTGTGCCTTCTCCTATCTCCACATCCTCGTGGATACAAGAGAAATGCCCAACAGTTACACTAGGATGAAGCTTTGCTTCAGGATGAATGTAGTTCATATTGATTTCGTTATAATTATTCTTAGTTATTGTTAGCTAGATGCCTTTTAAGGCATTCTAATCAAATATCGCGCAAAGGTACTATATTTTTTGCATATACGCAAGTTTACGGTATCATTATTTAAAAATAAAAGTCGCTTTGCATATAACAAGGCGACTTTATCATGAGATAATATGTGAAAAATCGTTATTTCTCTGCGAGGATCTTGTTGCGCAATTGCTTGCAGCATTGTGTATTAAAGGTATGTCCTGGACGCAAAGCTATGATCTTACCTTGTATACGACACCCACATAGCGACATATCTCCAATGAGGTCAAGGAGTTTGTGTCGAGCAGGCTCGTTAGGATAATTGAGTGGACTGAGATAACCGAGTTTAGTGGCATCAAGACGAGGTTGTCCGAGTTTGTCGGTCATATAATCCAAGCCCTCTTGCGACATAGGAGTTTCGTAGATGACGAGTGCGTTCTGCAAGTCACCTCCCTTGATGAGTCCCATACGAAGAAGTGGCTCTATTTCGCGCACAAAACAGAAAGTACGAGCGAGAGAAAGTTCGCGTTTGTAGTCTTGCAAGTCGTGTATTTCTGCTTTTTGCTCACGAAGCAAACCCGTTGGATATGTGATAGTTACCTCTGCCTCGTAATGATCGCAAGGAAGGATAAGCATCTTGTTGCCGCGCTCGGAAAGATATTCGATAGGTTCCTTTACGACATATACTTTTTGCTCGGCCTCTTGCTCCTGCAATCCAACTTTTTCGATGGCTTGAATATAGAATTTGGCACTACCATCTAGGATAGGCATTTCTGGTGCGTCTACCGAGATAAGACAGTTGTCCACCCCCATAGCATAGAGGGCAGAAAGTGCATGTTCAACAGTAGATACTTTCCATGCGCCATGCTCAAGTACGGTACCACGCTCGGTAGCTGTAACATAGTCAGCAATAGCCTCATAAGTAGGCTGTCCTTCGAGGTCGGTACGACATATACGGATGCCTGTATTCTCCGCAGCAGGAGAGAAAGTGGCATGGATGTAAAGACCCGTGTGTAGTCCTTTGCTCTCAAAAGAGAAGCTTTCTTTTATAGTATGTTGTTTCATTGTAGTTTTTTATCTATTTCGTTCAGTTTCTTCATTATATCAGGTAAATTTTTGAAGCCAACAACTGATCTACGCCAGTTCATAGCGTCGATGATAGGTGAACCTTGGTACATACCTGGTTTCTTGACACTACTAGGGATTCCAGATTGAGCACCAAAGACACAATTGTCTGCAATCTCCAAGTGGCCAGCAACACCTACTTGACCAGCCAATATGCAATGACCGCCGATCTTGGATGAACCAGCAATACCTACTTGTGAACAGAGGAAAGTACTTTCGCCAACTTCCACATTATGAGCTACTTGTACTAGGTTATCGATCTTTGCGTTACGACGAATGATGGACGAACCCATCATCGCGCGATCCACTGTAGTATTGGCTCCGATTTCCACATCATCTTCGATGACGACATTGCCAATTTGTGGGAGTTTTTGATTAACACGATTGGCATCAGGTTCAAAGCCAAAGCCATCGCTACCAACCACAACTCCAGCATGCAAAATACAGTCTTTACCAATGACACAATTGTAGTAGATTTTCACGCCGGAATAGAGAATGGTATTATCACCAATACGCACATTATCACCAACATATGTATGTGGGTAGATTTGTACACCTTTACCAAGTTTGACATTCTTACCGATGTAAGCAAAAGCTCCGATGTATGCATCCTCAGGCACTTCAACCCCCTCGCTAATGAAGGATGGTTGTTCGATACCTTGTTTGGCAGGATTCATAGCCTTAGCCACTAATGCGAGCAGTTGTCCCATAGCCGCGCGAGCATTCTCAACGCGGATAATAGTGGCTTGAGTCTCACCTTCAAATGGAATAGACTCGGTCATAAGCACAACAGAAGCATTGGTAGAAGGCAAATGAGTGATGTATTTCGCGTCGCAAAGAAAGGTGAGTTGGCCTTCTTTTGCCGTTTCGATGGAGCCTACATCAGATACTTTGCGGTTGGCATCTCCTGTGATTTTACCACCAAGAAGCATCGCTATTTGTTGAGCAGAAAATTCCATAAAATATTAATATTTTAAAGCGCAGCTGGGCGCTGTTTTAAAGTTCTAAAGGTTCTAAAAGTTCTAAAGGTTTTAAAAGTTCTAAAGTTTAAATAAGTAGCGTTTTTGAGGTTTGTAGGTGAGGGTTTCCATATTGAGCATCTCGGATGCATCTGCAATATCACGCACCGATCCATCCTTATAAAGGATGTCAATAGCCTCGCCCTTCTCGCTATAAGTATTAGAGGTGGATATATGTTCAACGAAGAAATACTCCGCCTCCGCAGTACTCACTCCAAAGCGTTGGGCATATTGCTGGCACAACGCTTCGCGCTCAGCAGGAGTAAGTGGCGCGTCTAAGAGTTTACCTTTGAACAGCTGGCGATTGGTAAAACATTGGCAAAGTTGACTCAATACTTTATCCTCGCAGTTGATCCATACTTTGATGGCAGAAAGAAGGTCGGAATCATCCAACTGAGCATAGTATTTCAGTAGGTCGCATTGATCTGAATCATTGGACAAAAAGTACCCAAGCGCAGGAGAACAGAATAGGTGTAATCCACTATTATACAAGTATTTAGCTCGTTTCAAAATACGAATAAGCACTTGCTCCGCAGCTACGCTGGTATGATGGAGATATACTTGCCAATACATCAATCGACGAGCCACAAGGAATTTCTCCACAGAATAGATACCTTTGGCCTCTACCACAAGACGCCCATCCTTAACATTCATCATCTTAAGGATGCGAGCAGAAGCAACACTACCTTCGGTAACTCCACAGAAGAAAGAATCGCGGCAGAGATAATCCAAACGATCTACATCAAGTTGGGAAGAAATGAGCTGATGGAGGAAATGTTTGCTATACTCATCCTTGAAAATAGCAATCGCTAAGTCCATTATCTCTTTACCATTGGGTATATCATTATAAAGATCAAACCAATCTCTAATCTGCTCCATCATCATAAGGCTGATATCTTCGTGAGACATATCACCCGACAACATTCCTGCCTCTTCAAAGACATGAGAGAATGGTCCGTGTCCTACATCATGCAGCAGGATAGCCGCCATAGCAGCAGTGGCTTCATTTTCGGAGATATCTACACCTTTTTCACGCAGCGAAGTGATGGCCTCGTGCATAAGATGCATAGCGCCCAACGAATGCAAAAAACGGCTATGCATCGCACCAGGATAAACGAAGAAGCTGAGGCCTAATTGGCGTATGCGATTAAGTCGCTGAACATAAGGATGTTGCAATATTTGAAAAAGCACGCCATCTGGGATGCTGAGGAAACCAAATACTGGATCATTAATGATTTTTCGAGTCTTCGTCATTGTAGCAAAAACATTTTTTATTAAAAATGACGCGCAAAGGTACGATTTTTTTTTGAAACATCCAAAATTTAATAGAAAATAAGAACTATAATCATTGTTGGGTATCACAAGAATTACCTCGCTAAACATCGGTAGAACATAGCGAATAACTAAGTAATAACTAAGCAATGACTAACTAATAACTAAGTAATAACTAATAAACTATGGGCAAAAAAAATAGAAGATATAGAGATATTGAAAATTAGTAGAAACAAACAAGAAAAAGGGTGCATTTTTAAAAAAAATGGCAAAGTATTGCGTATATGCAAAAAAAATAGTACTTTTGCGGCGAAATTGCGGATATTGTTATATTTTTAATATAAATACTTTACTTAAAATGCAAAAAACGGATTATATCATTGAGGTAAATCATGTGTCCAAACAATTTGAGGATGGTAAATTTGCCTTAGACGATGTAAGCCTCTCTGTCAAGAAAGGCGAGTTCGTAACAATCTTGGGGCCATCAGGCTGTGGCAAGACGACGTTGTTGCGTTGTATTGCTGGTTTTCAAGTGGCTACTGAGGGAGATATCTTGCTTAACGGCGAAGATGTGACGCAGATGCCTCCTCACCAACGCGATGTAAACACCGTATTCCAAAAATACGCGTTGTTCCCTCATCTCAATGTGTTTGACAATGTAGCTTTTGGTTTGAAGCTGAAAAAGATGGACAAGAAGGTGATTGAGAAGAAGGTAAAACATGCACTTAAAACCGTTGGTATGACAGACTATGAATATAGAGATGTGAATAGTCTGAGTGGTGGTCAGCAACAGCGTGTAGCCATTGCGCGCGCAATCATCAACGAGCCTGAGGTACTGTTGCTAGACGAACCATTGGCAGCTTTGGACTTGAAGATGCGCAAAGATATGCAGATGGAGTTGCGTGAGATGCACAAGAAATTGGGTATCACCTTTATATATGTAACTCACGATCAGGAGGAAGCTTTAACTTTGAGCGACCGCGTAGTGGTGATGAGCGAAGGTAAGATCCAGCAGATCGGCACTCCTACGGATGTGTACAACGAGCCACAAAACTGCTTTGTAGCCGATTTCATCGGTGAAAGTAACATCTTGGACGCAATAATGGTAAAGGATGGCGTGGTAAATTTCTGCGAGAAAGATTTTGAGTGCGTGGACAAAGGTTTCGGCGAAGACACCGAAGTAGATGTAGTCGTTCGTCCAGAGGATATTTATATCGGAAAGGTGAAAAGTGAAAACGGAAAACCAGAAGAGGATAGTCCATGGCAATTGCATGGAGAAGTAAAGAGCTGTATCTTCAAGGGTGTTCACTATGAAATGACCGTACTGACCGAAGAGGGATATGAGTTGATGATTCAGGATTACAAAGCATTTGAGCCAGGTTCTCAGGTGGGAATGCTAGTAAAGCCAGAGGATATTCAGGTGATGAAGAAAGAGCGCCTATGCAATACCTTTGAGGGTGAAGTGTTGGAGGATAATCAAGTTCGTTTCCTAGACGAAGTTTGGGATATTCCTGAGCGTGTGGCTGAGCGATTCGAAGTGGGCGAAGAGGTAGAAGTGGAAGTGGACTTCAACCGTGTTAACCTGCAAGATGACGAAGAGGATGGTATATTATGTGGCGAGGTATATTTCATTTTATACAAGGGCGATCACTACCATCTGACCGTTCGCACGGATGACGGCGATGATATCTATGTAGATACAAATGATGTGTGGGACGATGGCGACCGCGTGGGTATTCGCGTGGCACCAAGTTACATACGCCTTTACAAAAAAGAATCAGGAACCAAGAGCCAAGATTAATTAGAGATGGGAAATAGCAAAATAAGAATGGTGTTTCAGTCGCGTAGTACATGGGCATGGCCTTACGCGCTGTTTATGCTATGTTTGGTATTGTTGCCATTGGTGCTGATTGGTGTGTATGCCTTTACTGACGCAACAGGAAGCTTCACATTGCAGAATTTTGTGAGTTTCTTCACAAAATCCGAGGCGATTAATACATTTATCTACTCATTAGCTATCGCACTGATTACCACAATAATATGTCTGCTATTGGGTTATCCTGCAGCATATATTATGGCGATGGCGGACTTCAAGACTCCGCAAGTGATGGCGATGTTGTTTATTCTGCCCATGTGGATCAACTTCCTGCTGCGTACGATTGCTACTGTAGAGTTGTTCCGCATGTTTGGTCTGCCATTGGGAGAAGGAGCGTTATTATTCGGTATGGTATACGATTTTCTACCATTTATGATTTATCCGATTTATAATACGCTACAAAAGATGGATACCAGTTTGATAGAAGCTGCACACGACTTAGGCGCCAAGCGTCATCAAGTGTTTATGAAGGTGACCCTTCCGCTATCTGCACCTGGTATTTATTCGGGAATTGTGATGGTGTTTATGCCAACCGTATCCACCTTTGCTATCGCAGAATTGCTGACACACAACAAGGTGACATTGTTTGGTTCGCTCATCCAACGATGCTTCGGTGAGGGCGGTATTGCTATGTGGAACTACGGAGCAGCATTGTCGCTGATTATGTTGGTTATCATAGGATTGACCAGCTTCTTCGGTGGAGATAACGAGGATATTAATCGTTGAGAGTTTAGTGTTTAGAGTTTAGAGTTTAGAGAGATGTTTGAAAGGTTTAAGAAAACTAAAATTGAGCAACGGAGTTTGGTATCGCGTATAGCGGCACAAGCATATTTGTGGTTGCTATTGGTGGTGTTGTACACCCCTATCCTGCTGATTATCATTTTCTCATTCACACAGAGTAAGGTGTTTGGCAACTGGACTGGGTTTACCTTTGGACTATATGAAAACCTCTTTACGGGTTACGATGCTGTGGCGCAAGTAAAGGTGGATCCTAACTTATATCGTGCCATCTTCTACACTGTGGTGATTGCTATTTCGTCTGCGTTAATCTCCACAGTACTAGGTACTTTAGCGGCCATTGGCATCTATCATATGCGAACTAGAGATAGAAAAATACTGACCTTTATGAACAGTATTCCAATGATCAACCCAGATATTTTGACGGGTATCAGTCTCTTCTTGCTGTTTGTATTTTTGGGCATTAGTCGCGGTTTGGGTACCGTGATAGCCGCGCATGTGGTATTCTGTACACCATATGTAGTACTGAGTGTGATGCCTCGTCTCACAAAGATGAATCCAAACATCTACGAAGCTGCATTGGATCTAGGTGCTACCCCATTCCAAGCATTGCGCAAAGTGATGATGCCAGAGCTGTGGCCTGGAATGATTAGTGGATTCATCCTGAGTTTGACATTGAGTATTGACGACTTCGGAGTGACATACTTTACCAAAGGTAGTAGCGGATTGGAGACACTGTCCACCTTCATCTACGCTGATGCACGCAAGGGCGGTTTAACCCCAGAGTTGCGACCTTTATTTTCGCTGATATTCTTGACTATTTTGGTCTTGCTAATTATAATGAATATACGAACCCATAAACAACAAAACAAAACAAAATGAAAAAGTTCTTTTTTGCCGTAGCTGCTTTGGTGCTACCTTGTGTGTTGGTTTCTAACACATTCGCCGCTGATCGTGAGCATACACTAAAAGTGTATAACTGGGCTGACTATATAGATATGAATGTACTGAATGGCTTCCCTGAATGGTACTACGAACAAACAGGCGAGCAGGTAGAGGTACTATATCAGACATTTGATATCAATGAGTCTATGCTCACCGAAATTGAGGTAGGACAAGAGGATTATGATGTGATTTGCCCTTCGGAATACATCATCGAGCGTATGCTGCGTAATGGATTATTGCAAAAGATCAACAAGGATTTTGGTAATACTCCTGACTATACCAAACTAGTTTCGCCATTTGCCATTGAGAAGTTCCAACAGATGGCCCCTGACACCAACACTTGCGTGGCAGACTATACGGTAGGTTATATGTGGGGTACTACGGGTATTCTGTACAACACCGCGTTGGTGGATAAGAATGAGATTCTCTCGTTAGGAGGTTTGCAAAACGAGAAATTCCAAGGAAAAGTATTTATGAAAGATGCTTTCCGCGATATTTACTCAGTAGTTGTTTTGTATGCTTATCGCGATGAGATTGCACGCGGCGAAGTTTCCAAAGATGAACTAGTAGCTCATGTGACGGACGAGCGCATTGCACGCGTGGAGGAGTTTCTCACAGGCATGAAGAACAATGTTGCAGGATGGGAAGTAGATTTTGGCAAAGAGGAGATGACCAAAGGCAAAGCATGGTTGAACCTAAGTTGGTCAGGCGATGCTCAATGGGCTATTGACGAGGCAGCAGAAGTGGGTGTGAACTTGGAGTATTTCGTACCACAAGAAGGTAGCAATGTATGGTTTGACGGATGGTGTATTCCAGTATATGCCAAGAACACCAAAGCAGCTAGCTACTTCATCAACTATATGTGTATGCCTCAGAACGCTATCCTTAATATGGAGGAGATTGGCTATGTGAGCGTAGTGGCTTCTCCTGAGGTGCTCGAATGGGCGAATAATGAAGAGATAGAAGCGACTGCCGATTTGACTTATTTCTTCGGCGAAGGCGCAGAAGCAGTACATGCTAATCATGTGTTTTATCCCGATCTAACAGTAATCGAACGCTGTGCATTGATGCACGATTGTGGCGATAAAACCGAAGATATGTTGGCGATGTGGTCTCGCGTAAAAGGTGATAATTTGAGCACTGGACTAGTGGTATTTATCCTTGTGATACTCGCATTGATTGTGGTAGTATTTATCATTCAAGCTCTCCAGCGCAAACGCCAACGCGAATTACAACGCAAAAAACGAAATCGTAGAAGATAATTAAAAAGATGAGAAGATTGATTTATATAGTAGTTGCCTTGGTGATGGGTGCCAACATACTCCATGCACAAGACTACGAACAAGCATTCAAAGATGTTCAAAGAAGTTTTGAACAACGAACTTTGGATGCTCATAACGAGTTGAAAAACTACCAAGAAGCATACCCATACACCCCTTACATTGACGAAGTGATAACAATGTATGGAGTATTGTTATGTGAAAAAGGTGAATATCAAGAGGCTATCAATAATCTGAACCTAGTGCATGTAAGCAACCTATCGCGTAACCTAGAAGCAACATATATCTTTCATCTAGGCTATGCATACATGCAGGTACAAGAATATAAAAAGGCGCTATCTCAACTACTAAAACTAACAGACAATCACAATCATCCATATACACTGCAAGCTAGTTACTATGTGGGATATTGCCATTATAGCTTAAAGGAATATGGCAAAGCCCTAGTTGAGTTTTTAGAGCTAGAGCATATTGGAGGCTATCGCAAGATTGCACCATATTACATTGTACAAATACACTTTGCACTAGCAGAATATGAAAAAGTGCTAGAACGAGCAGGAAAATTATTAACCGACTATCCTGACAACGATTACAATGACGAGTTGCATCGTATGATGGGTGAAATATACTATCAAGATAGTATATACGATCAAGCAGCAAGCCACTTAGAGGCCTATCATACATTGCGAATCACCAATAACAAAGATGTACTTCGAAACGACTTGTACTTGTTAGGAGTATCCAACTATCGTATTGGACAGTATGATTTGGCTATCAACTATTTGAAACAAGTAAAACAAGAAAACGACTCCATTTCAGAAAGCGCTTGTTTACATTTAGGACATAGTTACCTGCGAGTTAATAATATTGAAAAGGCCATTTTAGCTTATACTGCTGCTATTGATTTTAACATCAATCCAGTATTACGAGAAGAGGCTATGTATAATTATGTACAAGCCACATATTTACAAAACTCAGCATTGGGAGAAAGTATTACGGCTTTTCAAATGTTCATAAAGGAGTATCCATGTTCTAAATATATCGACAAGGTCTATGCACTAATGGCAGACATGTATCTGACCAGCAAAAACTATTTGGCTGCACTGAATGCCTTATTAGAAATACAAAACCCTAATGAGAAGGTTGCAAACACATGCCAATATCTGCGATATCAATTGTCAATAGATGCTTATCTACAAGACAAAATGAACGATGTCCTCACATGGACAAGCGAAGTTATTGACAAAGAGCCTAATTCGTCTGAATACAAGACAGAAGCTTATTTCCTCCGTGCACAGGCGCACTACCGATTGCATCAATACCTTATGGCAATAAGAGATATTGATACATATCAGCTACAAAACAATGTGACTGCATCTAAGAATCAAAATACAGCCATCTACCTTAAAGCATATACATTATTCAACCAAAAAGAATATAAACAGGCAAACACATTGTTTCGTAAGTATATTCAAGTATTAGGCGAGAAAAACGCAAGTTCAACCATTCCTGACGCACTCAATCGTTTGGGAGATTGCCTATTCCATGAGCGTCAATTCCAAGAGGCTGCGCAAACATATGCCAAAGTGGCTGCACTTAAAAGTACAGGAGCAGATTATGCGTTAATGCAAAGCGGCTATGCACATGGCTTAATGCATCAATACTCTAAGAAGGTGAACATACTCACATCGCTCATAAAAGAATATCCATACTCTGACTATGCGGACAATGCATGGTATGAGATAGCTCGCGCTGAATTGCTGCAAGAGCATTACACCAACGCTATTCAGGCTTACAACGAACTGTTAAAAAATTATCCTCATAGCAAACAAGCTGCGAAAGCATCCTTGGAGATTGGTTTGACATACCGCACATTAAAACAATATGAGGATGCTATACAAGCATTCAAAACCACTATCAATACATACACTGGCAGCGAAGAAGCTTATTCTGCTTTGGATGGATTGGAGCAAATATATATTGAATTGAACAAAGTAGATGAATATATTGCCTACACCAAAACCATCACCAATATGAGTTTGCAACATACCAGTCGCGAGGATTCATTGGTGTATGTGACAGCCGAGTTGCAATATATGATGGGCAACTATCAACAAGCAATAGACGGATTCAATGCATATATCAAAAATTTCTGTCCTAGTAGCAGATACTGCGTAAACGCCACCTACTACACCGCTAAAAGTCATCAAATTCTAAAACAATATGATCTTGCCATTGAACAATATAGCACATTAGCGGAAATGAATGGCAACCCATATGTAGAAGATGCTTGTATGCAAGTGGCAGAACTATGTTATGATAAGCAAGAGTTTCGTACTGCACTCTACTATTTTAAGCGTATGAGTGAAGTGGCATCATCACATAGCCAACAGACAGCTGCATTGCTGGGAATGTTGCGTTGTAGCCATCATATTGAGGAGCAAACAACGGTGATCGATATTGCGACAAAACTACTCGAAAAACCACAATTGGATTCTCTGGTACAACAAGAAGCACTTTATTGCCGCGCTAAAGCATACATCCACGAAAGCAAATATGAATTGGCCATTGATGACCTAAAACCAATTGCGACAAAAGTGCGTACGGCACAAGGAGCGGAAGCTAAATATCTGCTAGCAGAATGCTATTATCATCTTAACGAAATAGAATTAGCCGAAGGAGAAATCATGTCATTTACACAACAACAAACATCACACCAATATTGGCTGGCAAAAAGTTTGATTCTTTTGGCTGATATCAATGTGGACAATGAGGATTTATTCCAAGCCAAACAATACCTGCTCGCTCTGCAAAAAAATTATCGCACACAAGATGACATTCAAACAATTATAGAAACTAAACTGCAGCATATTAATCAACTCGAGATTCAATAAAATGTTGATATCAGATATTATGAGAAAATTACCATATATATTAGGTATAGTTGGTCTGCTATTCGTCAACCCATCCTATGGCACCAACCAACAGGACTCAACCTTCAATCAAGTGGTGACTGTCGAGAGAGACTATCAACCTGAGATAGAATCAGCCTCTATGATCCAAATCAAACCAACAACCTTACAAGTGGAGGTCGATTTGAATCCTGTAATCTACTCTACCTATTCCACACCGCTATCTATCGGCTACAACTTGCATCCATTACAAGCTGCTGAATTGCGATTTACACCTCTAACACCTACAACGGGTTTGCTAGATGTTGCTATCGGACATCACAACACACATGTAAATTTTGATTACCAATTACATGGTGATACCAACACTACTGCAAATTTCTATGCTAAGCACGATGCATATTGGGGTAGTAACACCCTATCGCATACAAAGATTGGCGGACATGGTGATTATTGCTTTAAAAAATCAAAACTCTATTTCGGACTAGATGGAGCAAACTCTGCCTACACTCTCAGAGGACAAAAACAATTGCAGGCTTTGTATCACGCATTTGCATACATAGGACTCCATTCAAACAACGCACAAGATTACCTACAATACAATGCACAAATAGCATACAAAGCCTTTTTCACACCTGCTGTGATTGAAAATCAGGTGCGTTCACATCTAAATATTTCATGGGGTGAGGGACAGCATCGAGGAGGTATCGATGTCCATGCGCAAAACAATATATATTGTTCTACTTCTCAATCAATAGAACCTATACACAATCTGCGTATGGAGCCATTTTATGAATTAGAAGAAGGGAATTTCAACCTGCATGTAGGTGTAAATTTGGACTTGAATATTGGCACCGAACAAATGCTAAGCAAAACCAATAATATCAGTTTTGCGCCATCTCCAAATGTGAAATTTGAGTGGAATATCGTCCCAGAGAAACTGCAACTTCACACACTGATCAATGGTAGTTTCGCAAAAGGAAATATAGATGAAAGTTTGCATATCAATAGATATTTCAATATCGCAGAATTAGTTACAAAACGAGATGCTAAAACCTATATTCCAGTAGCTTCTAAAATTGGTTTTGTAGCACGACCACTGCGCACCTTATTGATAGATATTTATGGAGGATATTCTCTGTACATGAACGACTATACCATGGTGGCCAATTTAGATAAGAATATCTCTTACGAATACATCTTGCAAAATTATCAATGTGGACATGTCGGTGCTGCACTACACTATCATTACCGCGACATCGTCAATATCAAGGCCAATGGTAACTATTACTTCTGGAAGAATCTGAGTTCAAAATCCACCGTTTATGATCGTCCTGAATGGGATGCTACTCTAAGTGTGAAGGTTAATATCGATCAAAAGTGGTCAATCTATTCTGAAAATAGATTAGAAGGTGCGCGCATGGCATACACAACTATGCAAGACGAACAACTACCAATGACCATTGATTTGAATATTGGTGCAGAATATGACATCAATAGATGGATAAATGTTTACCTTCAACTCGGCAATTATTTGAATCGAAAGAATCCTATCTACTACGGATACAACACGCAGGGATGTCATTTCTTAGCTGGATTCAAATACACATTCTAACAAATACATAAATAGCTCAAAAGAATAACCCCAAAAGTTTCCTTCGAACTTTTGGGGTTATCATTATAACAACTTTATTACAATTTTACATGTGATTAGATAAATACTCGTGCATTTCATGAGCTGCCTTGCGACCATCTGCCATGGCTAGAATTACCGTCGCTCCACCGCGCACAATATCTCCACCTGCAAATAGCGTAGGTATCGACGATTGCATCTTATCATTTACCACGATTGTTCCGCGCTTCGATACATCCAAGCCTTCTACTGACGATGGAATCAAGGGATTAGGACTAACTCCGACACTCACAATCACTTCATCTACAGCTAGCGTCACCGTCTTACCCTCCACGGCAACAGGACTGCGTCTGCCGGATTCATCAGGCTCGTCTAGCTCCATCACTTGTAGCACAGCATCCTTCACGCGTCCGTTTTCATCAGCATGATACTCTATGGGGTTGTGCAGAGTCATAAACTCTATTCCTTCTTCTTTGGCATGGCGTACTTCCTCCACACGCGCTGGCATCTCCTCCTCGCCACGGCGATAAATGACGATAGCACGCTCTGCACCTAGTCGCTTAGCGGTACGCACAGCATCCATCGCTGTGTTGCCACCACCAATCACTGCTACATTCTTTGCGCTTAAAATTGGAGTATCCGATTCATCAGAAGCCGCATTCATCAGGTTGACACGAGTCAAATACTCGTTGCATGACATCACGCCATTCAAGTTCTCACCTGGAATATTCATAAACCGAGGCAAACCTGCACCACTTCCCACAAACACGCCCTCATAACCCATCTCTTGTAAATCACTCATACTCAGCGTCTTACCAATGATAGTGTCAGTCTGGAATGTCACGCCCAATGCACGCAAACCTTCAATCTCCTTATCCACAATGCGGTTAGGAAGACGGAACTCTGGAATACCATATTTTAGCACACCACCTATCTCATGCAAAGCCTCAAATACCGTCACTTTATAGCCATATTTCGCCATATCGCCCGCAAAAGCCAAGCCCGCAGGACCACTTCCCACGACTGCTATCTTCTTGCCGTTGCTGGCTACTTGATCAATATCCAATACTTGATTGCCATTATCCGCCACAAATCGCTCCAAATAGCCAATAGCTACTGCTTCTTTGCCCATTTTCAAGTGAATACATTGAGTTTCGCATTGCTTCTCTTGTGGACACACGCGTCCGCAAACGGCTGGCAATGTGCTACTTTCGCTGATAATCTGAGCAGCACCCAACACATTGCCGAGTTCCAATTGCTTGATAAATCCAGGGATATTGATGTTGACTGGACAACCTTCCACGCAGGTTGGATTCTTGCAGTTCAAACAGCGGTGTGCCTCGGTTACTGCCTGCTCAAAGGTCAGTCCTTGGTTTACTTCCGCATACAGTGATTTTATGCGTTCTGCTGGCTCTAATTCATTCATTTTCACACGAGGAATAGCCACTCTATCCTTCGCTTTTCCCTCAAAAGGTTTCAGAGGTTCAGATGCACCTTGCGCTTCGTCTGTGGAAATACTCTTAATCGCTTGCGCATTCGCCTGCGAATAATCACTCGAACCTTCCATTTCTAGACTCCTACTCTCCTCATTCTTATACTGACGCAAGCGTGACAACATCTCGTCAAAATCCACTTGATGCGCATCAAACTCGGGTCCATCCACGCATACAAACTTTGTTTTTCCGCCTACGGTCACACGGCAAGCACCACACATACCCGTGCCATCCACCATGATCGTATTCAGACTTGCCTCGGTAGGGATGTTGTATTTCTTCGTGGTCAATGCCACAAACTTCATCATAATAGCAGGACCGATAGTCACACATTTATCCACCTGCTCACGCTGGATCACCTGCTCTACCCCCTCTGTCACCAGACCTTTCTGCCCCATTGAGCCGTCATCCGTCATCACGATCACCTCATCTGACACCGCAGCCAACTGATCGTGTAGGATAATCAAATCCTTGTTTCGAGCGGCCAATACAGTTATCACTCGATTGCCCGCCTTCTTCAACGCTTGCGCAATAGGCAACATAGGTGCAGCACCCACACCACCACAAGCACAAACTACTGTACCATAATTACGAATATCCGTTGCTTTACCCAATGGTCCTACTAAATCCGCAACACTATCTCCTGGATTCAAGGCACATAACTTACTAGAAGACAGACCTATGCGCTGAACAACCAATGTGATAGTCCCTTTATCTACATCCGCATCAGAAATCGTCAGAGGCATTCGCTCGCCCTTCTTATCCACACGGACAATCACAAAATGACCAGCCTTCCTACTTCGAGCAATCAGAGGAGCTTCTACCACAATTTCTGCAACGTTTTCAGAAAAAAAACGCTTGGAGATAATTCTATTCATAACAATAACAGGTGGTGATTCACACCACAACTACTTGCAATTTTTATTCTCTTATCAAATCAAGGCAGCTGACATATTAGCCATCAAAGACTTAAAACGAACCAGCTGACTTTCGCTCATTTTATCTTTACTATAAGACAATTGTTCTGCTAATTTTGACATCTGGATGGACAGTGTTGCCAACTTCATAGTGGCATCTACATTGCCTGACTTAGCCTGAGGAGCTACCAATACATATTCATCCAACACCTTCTCCAACTCAGACAACAGGTCATCGATCTCACTAGCAGCATTGACACTTGAAGATACTGTCGCTGTTTCTGTAGTTGCAAAAACTAGCATAGGAGCAGAAAACATCAAAACAGAACAAATAATTAAAATTTTTTTCATGACTTTTATTTTTAGATTTTACATTCCTATTCCAAACGATAAATTCATCTAAACACCACGATAATGGTGTATTTTGTATTTTGCTGCAAAGATAGTGATTTTTTACCATCTAAACAAGTTAGCGAATATTTTTTTTATAATAATACCATTTTAAGTTAGTGATTAATTAGTGATTAGTTAGTGATTAATTAGTGATTAGTTAGTGATTAGACTAATGTCAGTAAAATATCAAAGATTGACCATTTGTTTTTAATTCTTTTTTCTTGCATATTTGCTTTTTTTATTGTAATTTTGCAGCCGATTTTGAAAATTACACATAATATGTTGAAGAATATTTTATCCATCACAGGTAAACCTGGTTTGTACAAATTGGTTAGTCAAGGTAACAACATGCTCATCGTTGAGTCGCTCGTGGATGGCAAACGCATGCCTACATACGCTCGCGACAAAATCGTTTCGCTCGGTGAGATTTCTATGTACACCATGGGCGACGATATCGCACTCAGTGAGGTATTGACCAAGTTAGGTGAGAAAGAGGGCTTGAAGCCTACTGCTATTGACCCTAAGAAAGCTGACAACGACCAATTGCGTGACTTCTTTGCTGAGGTATTGCCAGAGTTTGACCGTGACCGAGTTTATCCTAGCGATATCCGCAAACTCATCCAATGGTATAATATTCTCGTCGGCGCAGGTATCACCGATTTCTCCGTAGAGGAAGCTGAGGAAGTTGCGGTAGAGGAGAAAAAGCAAGAGGTAAAAAAGCCTGCTCCAAAACAACAAGTTAAAACACAAAAAGCTGCCGCTTCATCAGCTCGTACAGGCGTCGGCTCTAAAAAAGGTTGATCCTTCAGGATATAATCAATATCATAGAATCTGTAGCTCCCTTGAGTTACCAAGAATCTTGGGATAATTCGGGACTGCAGGTGGGTGATCGCAATGCAGAAGTACATGCAGCATTGTTGACGGTGGATGTTACAGAGTCCGTCGTCAATGAAGCTATTGAAAAGCATTGCGATTTAATTATATCCCACCATCCTCTAATTTTCAAAGGGCTCAAACATCTCACTGGCGCCACACCGCAAGAACGATGCGTGGAAAAAGCTATCAAACATGGAATAGCCATCTACTCCTCGCACACCTCTATGGATGCATATTTGCACGGTGTAAGCGGTAAAATCGCTGAGAAACTAGGAATCTCTGATTACAAAATCCTTGTCCCTGCTGCCGAAGAAAATATCGGTTTAGGCGTTATTGGCCAATTGAAAACACCGATGAAATCAGCAGATTTTCTGCATTTCGTACAAGAAACCTTCAATTGTTCGTTGCGATATATCCAGCCATGCACCGACAAAATCACTACCATTGCTATTTGTGGAGGATCTGGAGCTGAATTTATCACCCCAGCTATTGTACAACACGCTGATATCTTTATCACTGCAGATGTAAAATACCACGAGATGCAAGCCGCATACGGACAAATTGGTGTGATTGATATCGACCATTGGACTAGCGAGCATTTTACACGCGAAATATTTGAGGACTTGCTAAGAAATCATATTCCTACCCACATTGCCCTATCGGATACCACTCCCGTTCAGTGGCTTGTGAAGTAATCATTGAAATAAATATAAAAAATATACTATTATGGCTAAAAAAGACGAAGAAAAAGTAATGACCGTAGAGGAAAAACTACGCGCATTGTATGAATTGCAAACCGTTGATTCAAAGATCGACGAATTGCGTATCTTGGCTGGTGAGTTGCCACAAGAGGTAAAAGACATGAGCGATGAGGTTGAGGGTCTTAAAACCCGTTTGACTAACATCGAAAACAGCATCAAAGAGTGTGAAACTGGTATCTCTGACTTCCGTGTTCGCATTGAAAATGCTAATGCATCTATCTCTCGCTACAAAGAGCAACAAAACAATGTTCGCAACAACCGCGAGTACGACAATCTTACCAAGGAGATTGAGTATCAAGAGCTTGATATAGAGGCTTCACAACGCAAGATTAGCAAGTTCACTACCGAACTTGAAGATCGTCAAGCAGAAAAAGCTAAAACGATTACGGATATTGAGGATCGCACCGTAGATCTCAATCAAAAACGCAACGAGTTGGAGTCTATTCTCTCTGAGACCAAAGAGCAAACCGAGAAACTAATGCTCCGCGCTGCTGAGTTAGAGAAAGATATTGAAGATCGCCTCGTGACTGCATTCCATCGTATCCGCAAAAATGCACACAACGGTCTTGCTGTCGTAAAGATTGAGCGTGATAGCTGCGGTGGTTGCCACAGCAAAATCCCTGCACAACGCCAGTTGGATATCCGTCTTCGCAAGAAAATCATCGTTTGCGAGCTCTGCGGCCGTATCTTGGTAGATACCGAAATCGACGCAAAGAAGAAATAATTCACTCGCCTATAGCCTATAACCCATAGCCTATAGCCCCAAAAAAAGCAGCACTCTACTAAGAATGCTGCTTTTTTTAGCACTAAACAGTAGGCAAAGCCGTCCAGTAAACACTATACCAATCCCTCCTGAACCTTCTCGCGAACGGCCACCATAGCCTCATTAATATCGGTGAATTGGGAAATATCAATAGGTTTTCCTATATGCAAAGAAACTTTTGAACCGGGATTTGCATACAATTGTCTGCTTGGCATAGCTTCAAAACAACCTTTCAAAGATACAGGCACAACAGGAAGTTGCATATCCATCGCTATTTTAAAAGCGCCTTGCTTGAAACGCCCCATTTCACCCGTCTTCGTACGAGTTCCTTCTGGGAAGATCACAGTAGAAATACCATTCACTAATTCTTTTTTCACCATTTCAACACTCTGCAATGCTGCTCGAGGATTACTACGATCCACAAAGATATGGCCTGCTACTGCACACGCTGTTCCCACGAAAGGTACCTTACGAATTTCTTTTTTCATCAACCATTTGAAGTTATTAGGTAGCCATCCATACATTGCAAATACATCTAAAAATGATTGGTGATTAGCCACAAAAACATAGGACTGATTTGGATCTACATTCTCCCTTCCAGTAACTTTTATAGGCACCAACAAAAACCATAGCACACTGCGAGACCAGAGTACTTGGATTGTACGAGGAGCTTTTCCATTTTTCCAAGGAAAACAGATTATCGTAAAGATAGCAGTAAATAATGTTGCCACAATCACGAGTGGCCAACCTATTAAAAATTGATATAAAATATAAAGAATTTTCATATGATTTTGTTTTAGAATTTAAGTTTATGCATAAATCCGCGATACAACGCGCATATACGACGAATCTCGTCCCAAGTCTCTTCTGGTAGTTTCGTTCCTACGATTTCCACTACGCGTCCTGCTGCTATTGTGCCGATCTCACCGCAGCGACGTAGGTCAAATCCATCAGACAATGCATGCAAGAAGCCACCGGCATACAAGTCACCTGCACCCGTTGAGTCTAGGCAGTTAGAAGTAATCGCACCGATATGATACAACTGATCTCCCTGACGAACATACGAACCACGCTTGCCCACTTTCACCACAGCTATCTTACACTGCTCTGCCAAACTTGCTACCGATTCTTCGGGATTCAACTTAGTGTATGCAAACGACTCATCCTCGTTGGCAAAGACAATATCTACATATTTATTGACAAGGTCGGTGAGGAACTCATGATTTTCAGTTACCACATTATAGCTCGCTAAATCCAGCGACACCATACAACCTTGCTCTTTCGCCGTTCTAAGGGCTTTTTCGATCAAACTATGGTCTTGTACTAGATATCCCTCCACGTGGCAAATATCGTAGCCTACAAACGCTTCTTGATTGATATCCTCTGCTCGCAGATCAGCCGCAGCCCCAAGATAGGTACAGAAAGTACGTTCGCCATCAGGGGTAATGAGCACGATACAGCATCCTGACATCAATGATGAGGTGAGCAACATAGGGTGTACATTATTCTTCACCAAGTCCTCGCGATAGAAATGTCCTACTTCGTCATTTCCAATCTTTCCAATCAAAGCAGCCTTTCCTCCTAATTGAGCGATTGCGGCCACTGTATTGGATGCACTACCACCTGCCACTAGACGCTTGCGCACAGAAGCAAAACGGGCTTGCAGTTGTTCGAATTTCTCTGCATCGATCAGATTCATACTTCCTTTTGGAAAACCGATCTCGCGCAAATCACCTTCAGATACTTGCAGCAAGATATCGGTCAATGCATTACCCAAACCTAGTACTTTCTTCATTTTTTATGTATTTTTTATCAAAAATAGTGTTTTTTTTAGCTAAAAATCAAAATTTTCCGCAAAGATAGTAATTTTTTTTTGAAAAAACTTGCTCATATCAAAAAAAAGCAGTACTTTTGCAGCCGATTTCGGAAATGATTTGATTTTTCGAGTCGAAAATACTGCTTCCTTAGCTCAGTCGGTTAGAGCATCTGACTGTTAATCAGGGGGTCCAAGGTTCAAGTCCTTGAGGGAGCGCGAGTGTGATGGTTCAAAAGACCATCACACTTTTTTATCTACCTACTCGCGTGTCAACTTTGCATAGGTCAACAGCAGTGTCTTTTTGCCTACATTATCAAATTGAATATCGATCTTGTCGTTATCATTTTCATGATAGACATCTAGCACTAAACCTGCACCAAATACCTTGTGCACCACGCGATCTTGCTTCTTCCACTCCGAACGCACCTCTTTGCGTGTTTTAGCAGTACTACTGCCCACTTGTTTAGACACGCTCTTGAGTTTGCCGCTAGCGCTCAGCGACGAACTGCTGGACGCAGCACTAGTCGTATGCGCTTGAATCTTGATAGGCTGTGGAGTATAGGAAGACATTGATTGAGTCTGTTGCACATAGCATGTATCAATATCCTTCAAGAATCGTGATGGCGACGAGAATACGGTCTGTCCGTTTCTGAATCGCTGACGCGCGTTAGTCAGATAACAGCGTTCCATAGAGCGAGTGATTGCTACATACAGCAATCGGCGTTCCTCCTCAATCTCCTTAGGCGCCTGGCAGAACTGCGATGGGAACAGGTTCTCCTCCAATCCAACGATAAAGGTCACCTTGAACTCCAATCCCTTCGCCGCATGCACGGTCAGCAGGGTAATGCGAGCTTGATTATCATCTTGATTCTCGTCTTGATCCGTCAACAAGCTCACTTCTGATAGGAACTCCGTCATCGGAGTGAAGCTAACGCCGTCT
>JAEIGA010003738.1_pt1 | contig 23695 bp, 15 predicted proteins | sample 9270691 | NCBI WGS metagenome assembly JAEIGA01 (sample SAMN17057246, study PRJNA624740) | gut metagenome | biome: biome; isolation source: fecal sample | host: Bos grunniens | place: China: Xizang | collected 2019 | reverse complement strand
TTGCCATCATAGCATCGGTTTTATACATTCCCACAGTCGACACGGTTGCTATAATCTGTCGGTTTATGTTAGATACCGAAACCTTGTCCGAATCCACAAGGGTGATGCTTCCAACACCTGCTCGTGCCAATGCCTCGACTGCGAATCCACCGACACCGCCGATGCCAAAGACGGCTACACGTGCTGACTTTAAACGTTCTATGGCGTCATGACCGAGCATCATTTCGGTTCTTGTATATAATGTTTCTTCCTGCATATGGTTTTTGAACTATCCTCTTTTCCAGTATTTTCTGTCGAGTGAGCGATACATAATTGCTTCAGCTATGTGATCGGCGTTTATGCTATCGCATCCGTCAAGATCGGCTATGGTACGCGCAACACGTAACACTCTGTCGTGACCGCGCGCGGATAGTCCGAGAGATTCAAACGCCTCTCTCATGAGTGTTGATGCTTCCTCGTCGAGAGCACAGTGACGGCGGAGCATATCAACGGACATATTTGCATTGAGCGTTCCGGGTTTGTCGCCTGCACGCGTGAGTCTTTCATTCGTGAAGCGACGTGCGGCGTTCACTCTCTCACGTATAACACTCGAGGGCTCACCGTGATTGCCCTTGCCGGCAATATCGTCGTATGAGATCGATGGGAGCTCTATCTCTATATCTATTCTGTCAAGCAGAGGACCTGATACCTTCTCGAGATATTTTGCCACGGTCTGGGGTGTGCAGGTGCATTTTTTGTTGGGGTCGCCGAAATATCCGCATCTGCAGGGGTTCATGGCGCATACGAGCATAAACTTTGCAGGATAGGTTATCTTTGCCGCCGCGCGCGTTACGGTGACGATGCCGTCCTCAAGAGGCTGCCTTAGGGATTCCGTCGTTTTCTTTGAGAACTCCGGAAGCTCGTCGAGGAAGAGAATACCGTTGTGAGCCATTGATATTTCACCGGGGCGAGGATACGCTCCGCCGCCGATTAGCCCCGGCATACTGACCGTATGGTGAGGAGAACGGAAGGGTCTGTCAGTTATGAGTCCCTTTCTCAGCTTTCCGCTCACCGAATGAATCTTGGTGGTTTCAAGCGCTTCCTCAAAGTCCATATCGGGAAGAATGGAGGAGAGTCTCTTTGCCAGCATGGATTTTCCGGTACCGGGAGGACCTATCATAAGAACGTTGTGACCGCCCGCCGCGGCTATTTCGAGAGCTCTCTTTGCCTTGAGTTGACCGCATACGTCGTAGAAATCGGGCGCGTCGCTATGAGAGGAGAGATCAAGATCCGGCAGGGAAGAGGGGGGAGGCGTGATAAGCTTTTCTCCTTTTATGTGGCTCACTAATTCCCTGAGGCTTTTGACTCCGTAAACGGTTATGCCGCTTACTACCGCCGCCTCGTCTATGTTGCTGTACGGTACAAATATTTCCTTCTTTCCGAGATCTCTTGCGGATACTACCATGGGAAGGACTCCCGCCACTCCGCGTACCTCACCGGACAGCGAGAGCTCACCGATGATACACTTGTCGCTGAAATCATATTCGCGCGGTATAACACCGTCGCTCTGGAGTATAGCGCAAATTATAGCAAGGTCGAAAACCGTGCCCTCTTTCTTTATATCTGCGGGGGCGAGATTTATCATTATATCGAGGGGAGGAAACATAAATCCGCTGTTTTCGCAAGCGGACTGAACTCTGTTCTTTGCCTCTTTTACCGCTGCGTCGGGCAAGCCGACCAGTTCAAATCTCGGCAATCTGTCCCATGCGGAGCATTCCACGGTTACTTCAAAGCCCTCAATTCCCATAACTCCGGAGGAGTAGATCTTGGAAAGCATAATTATCTCCTTAAATTAATCATTTGCCAATATTATACTTTAAATACGCAAATAAATCAAGTGCTCGGTTGACTTTTTTGTTTGCGCGTTGTATAATTGAAGCAAAGGAGATGTTCTTATGAAGCTTTTGAAAAATGTTACCCTGGGCGGTGCGACCGTTGATGTAGGTGTTGAAAACGGCAAAATAACATTTATAGGCAAAAGTGAGCTCGACGGAGTTGACTTTGGCGGACACAAGATATATCCCGGGCTTGTAGATATACACAGCCACGGTGTCGTCGGTCTCGATACGATGAGCGGCGGCCTTGAGAAAATGGCTGACTACATGCTCGCTCACGGTACTACCACGTGGTATCCAACCACTATGACAATGAGCGTTGACGATATTGTCACTGCCACAAACGCCAATATTGATTTCGGACACGGAGCGAATATTCCGGGATTTCATATGGAGGGCCCTTTCATTAACGTCAAGTACAAAGGTGCTCAAAACGAGGACTTTATCATTTCTCCTTCGATGGAAGTGTTCAATAAGTGTAAGAACATAAAGATAGTCACTGTAGCTCCCGAGACGGAGGGCGCGATTGAGTTCATAAAGGAGTGTCCCGCTGTTGTTGCTATAGGTCATACCGATTGCACTTATGATGAGGCGGTTGCGGCCTTCGATGCCGGTGCAAAATCGCTTACCCACACCTACAATGCCATGCCACCCATACACCATAGAAAACCCGGACCGATAGGCGCGGGATTTGATAAAGGAGCATACGCTCAGCTCATCTGCGATGGCAAGCATGTGCATGCTTCTGCGGTCAGAATGTTAATAAAACTTTACGGATATGACCATATTACACTCATAAGCGACTCAATCCATGCCACGGGAGTTGGTGACGGAGAGTACATGTTCGGTGGTCAACCAATCGTTGTTAAGGATGCTACGGCCCGTACTCTTGACGGCGCTCTCGCAGGATCTACAACTTGTCTTTTTGATTGCGTAAGATGCGCTATATCAATGGGCATCCCCGAGGACAAGGCAGTTATGATGGCATCTGAAATTCCCGCCAAGCTCATGGGGCTTAACAAGGGTAAAATAGAGATTGGTTACGATGCCGATTTTATAATTGTTGACGATGACTTCAATCTTGTGAGGGCGATCGCTCGCGGAGAAATTGACTGATGGCTAACACGTGTCGCGTTTAGTTTAACACTGAAGCTTAATTAAACAAAAAAGAACGGTTTTGTGCAAAGCCGTTCTTTATTTTTGTATAAAAAGTAGAACTTTCTATCCAAAATGTCCAAATATTTTAAATCTTATTGCATTCTTATTTTAAAGATGATATAATTGTGGCAGTTAAAAATCTCTATAAATAAAGGAGAAAGTAATGAGAAACTTTAAGAAAATACTCTTGGTGCTTTGCGTATGTGCAATTCTCTTTGCGGGATGTGCCATAGCTGTATTTGCTACCGATGAGTATACAGGCACGGTGGAGGATCTTACCCCGCTGGTAGAAATGGCAGAGACGTCTGTAGGCGCAGCTGATAAGCTTACAGCGCTCAAGGGCGTTAAGTCTTATATTGACGCCACTCCGGTGGATCCTGCGGCAGAGGGCTATGAGGCTCTTATTGCCAGAGCGCAGATTGTTGCGCTTGATTGCTTTGATTTGTACGTTGAGGAGGCAAACAAGTCGGGCGTTACCTTAGAGACGGCGAAGGCTTCCATAGCAAGTGCTGATGAGGCGTGGAATCTCTTCGAGCTTCCCGATACTCTCGAAGGATATGCCGACAGCGTGGCTTCATTTGACACAGCGGTTGTAAAATGCGCCAACCTTCTTCTCGCAAAAATAGATGATGATATTGAGACTACGCTCAAGACTGCGACTAACAGGGTTGCTATCAATAACCTTAACGCGTTCCTTAAGAAGTATCCTCTTAAGGCGTCGGACGCTACAGTAGCTTACGCCGATCTCTATGCGGAGCTTGACAAGCTTGTGGCTGCTCACGAGAAGGCGGCAAATAAGAATCTTGAAGCTCTTGACGCAGAGAATGAGATAGGCGACTACAATCTTGATTCGTTTGCGAATATCGACTTTCAGAGCACCAAACTCGGTCAGATAATTGAAGGGAACGTCGAGATATTCGGAATTCAGTCAAACGGATCGAAGAATGTATTTAAGATCGCAGAAGAAGAGAACGGTAACAGATATCTTAATCACGCTTACACTACAGAGCCTAAAGCAAACAGTTATATTTATCTGAATCTTGGTACCAAGAAAGACGGCGGCGGATACGCATACGAGGATGATAACGGCTTCGTATTCAGCTTCAAGTTTACAACGTTTGATAGGCTTCCCGACAGCAATTTCAATGTAGAAGCGGGTGGCGTAAATATGGCTTCGGGCAGAAACTTCCCGCCCTTCTACCTCACTATAGATACCAATGGAAATCTTATAGGTGGCGGTAACACCAGTTCTACGTTTGTAATGCTTCCAAATGCTGTTGTTCCGGGCGAGTGGATCGACATCATGATCGTATTTGACGCGGATAACTTCACACATAACGTGTACGTTGACGGAGAAAAAATAGGATCTTATACGGCAAAAAAGGACGGGGAGTCATACGACTTCAACGACGGCGGCGCTCACATTCGTTTCAGTTCGTCCGACGTTGTCGGCTCCTTTGCGATTGATGATTTCAACTTCTACGCCGGCTCCAACTACCGTATCCTCGATAAGTTCAGCAAAATGACCGATGATGAAAAGTTCCTTTATTATGCTGATTACTTTACCGATGACACAAAAGACATCAACGGCAGAAATATAGCATATACTACCGCCGGTAGCATTCTCTATAAGTATTGGACATGGATTGACGAAGAGAACGGTGTTGGTGAATATACAGAGTATGCAAAGGCAAACGAGGATTTGAAGAACGCTGTTGATAAGTACATAGATTTCGACTTTGAGGCTTTGCTTGTATATATCAAAGAAACAAACCTTGATAAGTACGTACAGATGGTAACCGAGATCGACGCATTAGAGCGTTCTACCGCTCTCGGTAACAGAAATCTCAAGGCTGCTGCGATAGATGCATTTGCTCTTGAGTATGCAGATCTCATAAACAAGGAGCTTGATAAGGACTCTGACGGCAGAGCCGACTACTATCAGTACAGTTCTGTTTACAGCAGAGTTCGTCAGGAAATGCTTTATGATTCAAATGCGACGTATTTCATCAGATATATGAACAGGTTTGCTACGGTTACTGCATACACCGCGCTTGAGAGATATTACATCAGAGCGAGAGAGCTGGTGGAGGGAGACGGTCTTGATCTTTCTGTTCTTGACGGAACGGCAGATCTGACCGACGCAGAGAAGAATAACTTCAAGGAGCTACTTGACGCGTACGAGGTTTATCAGTCTGCGGCAGATCACATAGCTTACATTAACAGATATGAGAACTCGGCGAAGATAATTGCGTGCATGAACTTCATTTCCGAATATCAGACGGAAGAGGAGTGGCTCGCAAACTATGACTTCGTATATAAGTACCTCACCATTGTTAAGCGTATAGTTCTTGAAAATAACGGCGATGGAACACTTAAATACGACGAGAACTACGAAGGAGTTGACGAGGCCATCACCTTCTTCCACGCTGCTTATGACTATTGCTACGGTGTTCTTCAGGAAAATCACATACAGTATCTTAACGGCATACTTGAGAACATAGCAAACAACGATGCTTACATCGAGAAGATGGGTATGGTTGCTATGATGGACAGATACTTCCTTGAGAACGATATAAACTACAACGATCCCAGAATTAATGATATTATCAACAACCTCGAAACCTGTCGCGCAGAGCTTGAGCTCCGTGAGGAGGATTATGCTAAGATTCTTTATCAGAACGGTGTTTACTTTGTAAACCTTGTTGAGAAGATTCGTACGGCAGAGGAATATGTTGAGAAGAAGGCACTCTTTGAAGAGGCATCTCTTCTTTACTTCAATATGGATATTACAGTTGAAGGCGCGACTCGCGCGGTGGCAATATATGATGAGGTGGCTGCCGAGCTTGCTATAATAGATGAATCCTCTCAGAAGTTCCTTGATGCCGTTGCGGTATATAAGGCTTGCGAAACCGATGATGAAAGATATGCGGCTCTTGTAGAATGCTACCGTTATGCAGGATACGTAGAGATGTCTTATGCCGGTGCTACCGAGGCTATGGCGTTCTATCAGGCGGAGTATGAAGCCTATATGAATTATGTTGAGGCAACCAATGGCGAGATTGCCGCTTCCGGCAATGCGGTCGGCTCGATGAGAGCAAATTGCGGAGTTTCGACAATAATCGCGATAATAATCAAGAAGATTTACGAAGAATAAATCTAAACAGAGGGCTGCCGCAAATTTTCTTTGCGACAGCCCTTATTATAAAAGGAGAAGAAAAAATGGATGCAAAGTATAACGCACTGTTTACCCCTTGGAAGATAGGAAACGTTGAGATTAAAAACAGAATAGTCCTCTGTCCTATGGGTGGAACCTCTTTGTTCGGTTGGTTTGAGCTTACCGGTTGCGGCTTTGATAAGGAAGCGGCAAAGCTTTTTCTCGAGAGAGCAAAGAATAACGTTGGATTGATAAGACCCGGAATTGCGCCTCTGCGCGACCCGTTCTGGGGCAAGTGGCTCTGGCAAAATCCTAAGATGTTTGAAGAGCTCAAGCTGTTTATGGATGAAATTCACAAGACGGGAGCCAAGCTCTTTGTTCAGCTCACGGCAGGTATGGGACGCTCTTGGGCAATCACGGAGCTTGTAGGTCCTCTTCATAAGAATAAATTTACACGTGCGCTTGTCAAACCCATACTTGACACCAGCCACGAGCTTGCGTGTCCCAGCGAGCAGCCTGCGCGTTGGGCTCCGGATATTATCTGTCCTGAGATGACCAAGGAGCAAATACACGAGATTATAGAGGCGTTTGCAAAGACGGCAAAGCTGTGCCGCGATGCGGGCGTTGACGGTGTAGAGGTTCACGCCGTTCATGAAGGCTATTTGCTCGATCAGTTCGCTATTGAGTTCTTCAATAAGCGTACGGATGAGTACGGTGGAAGCTTTGAAAACAGATACCGTTTTGCTGTTGAGGTTGTTCACGCAATTAAGGAAGCCTGCGGAGAAGATTTCCCTGTATCCTTGCGTTATTCGGTAGAGTCTAAGATGAAGGGCTTTGCGGAGGGAGCGGTTCCCGGCGAGGATTACGTTGAGGCGGGAAGAGCTATGGAGGAGTCCGAGAAGGCTGCAAGATATCTCCAGGATGCAGGATACGATATGCTTAATGCCGATAACGGCACATATGACTCCTGGTATTGGGCGCATCCGCCGATGTATATGCCCCAGAACTGCAACCTTGACGACGTCGCTCATATAAAGAAATTTGTAGATATCCCCGTGGTTTGCGCAGGTAGAATGGAGCCCGACGTCGGTGCTAAGGCAATCGAAGAGGGCAGAATAGATGCTGTAGGTGTTGCGCGCCAATTCCTTGTCGATCCCGAGTGGATAACCAAGCTTATTGACGAGAGACTTGAGGATATCAAGCCTTGTATCTGCTGTCACAACGGATGCTTCAACTTCTCGTCCTCGAAGGGACATTACAATACTCAGGATCTCACGGATACTATGGGACTTGCCCGTTGCGCTCTTAACCCCGAGACGATGCAGAGCAAGAAATACAGTATAAAGCCTGCTAAAAAGCAGAAGAATATCGCGGTTATCGGCGGTGGTATCGGCGGTATGGAGTGTGCAATTCTTCTTGCTAAGCGCGGTCACAAGGTGACTGTGTATGAGAAGAGTGACAGACTCGGCGGTGTGTTCATCGCAGCGGCGGCACCTTCCTTCAAGGAAAAGGATAAAGAGCTTATTGCCTGGTATATCCGAGAGATCGCGAAGCATCCCGAGATAACGGTTAAGCTTAATACGGAAATTAAGGATGTAAAATCCGTTGATGCGGACGAGATAATCATAGCTACGGGCTCGAGACCCAACGTTATTCCCGTAAAAGGAGTTAAGGAATACGGCATAGAGGCTGTAGATTTTCTTCTCGGCAAGCGTGAGGTCGGTGAGAACGTTGTAATTGTTGGTGGAGGTCTTACCGGCTGTGAGATAGCGTATGAGCTTTATCTCCATGGAAAGAAGCCTGTTATTGTTGAAATGCAGGATGACCTCATTACAACCAAGGGAATTTGCCTTGCCAACACCAGCTTCCTTCGTGATTTCTTCAAGGCAAACAACGTGCCTGTACACCTCGAAACAGCTCTTTCGGAGGTGCGTGAGGGCGGAGTTCTTGTTAAGACAAAAGATGGCTCGGAAATTGAAATACCCGCAGACAGTGTAATCATGTCGGTAGGCTATAAGCCTGCTCCGCTAGCCAAAAAATCTCGCCACGTTCACATCGTGGGAGATGCAAGCTCCGTCGGAAACCTCAGAACTGTCATCTGGCAGGCATGGGATGTTTGTATGAAGCTGTAAAATTTAAGACCGACCTTAAACAAGGTCGGTCTTTGCTGTATATGACAATAACAATTTACATATTTGGCGAAATTGGCGGTGTTTTGGGCGGAGGTATGATGGCTATACCATTGAATACACTCTCAAAGCAATCCTCGGGGACTGTCGCGTCAAGCCTCACTCCGAGTATCTTGATATACCTTGAAAAATCGTAGGTATACGTGGATAGTGGCCTTGCGTAAGCATCATCGGTTTGCGCGGCAACAAGGGTGTCCTCTCCCTCGAAACCGACCACTAGCAGAGTGTGATAAAAGCCGTTTTCGTTATTGCCCAGTTGTATGACGTCACCAATCTCGAGCTCATCCAGCCGTGTCTCTGACCCGAATGGACCAATCCCCTTGTTTTGAGTCATAAAGTTGTAGAAGTATTGCACACCGGTCCATGACGGAGATCTGTCCTCGAGGGAGGTGTAATACCAGCCGAAGGTAGGAGTATAGTTCATGACGCACGACCCGGCGTATATACATTGAGATACGAAGTTTGTACAGTTTCCTCCTATACCGCGAAAGTTGCCGAATATCGGATTTTGACCAAAGGCGTACTTTTTTGCATAGCTTACCGCGCGCTCCCTTTGATATTCTTTAGTTACCAGCACGTTTGTTCTCCTTTTTTATCATTTAGTAATAATTTATTCTCGGAAGTAAAAAACGTGAAAGAGAAGCGGATGAATTATAAATGATTCTTTGGACGCGGATGAGCTTTGCGGCGGCTGGTATTGCTTGCTAATTATTTCTCCCGTACATATTGACTTATTGAGATTTTGAGTTTATAATTAAAATGGAAAGATATTTTAATGCGCGTGCGTAAGGAGTCAAAAAATGAAGAAATTACGCGTTGGAGTGATTGGGTGCGGAAGAATATCGGTGATGCATCTAGCTTCAATAAATATATTAGAGGATACCGAGCTTGTTGCAGTATGTGACATAAAAAAGGACAGGGCGGATGCCGCTGCCGAAAAGTACGGATCCAAGGCATATTACTCTTACGAGGATATGTTTGAAAAAGAGGAGCTCGACGCAGTTCATCTGTGCTTGCCTCATTATTTGCACTGCAAGGTGGCTATATATGCATTTCAGCACGGAGTCAACGTCTTGACCGAAAAGCCTATGGATATAGATCTCGATAGTGCGGAAAGAGCGGTAGCGGAGGCGAAAGCGAGAGGGTTGCAATTCGGAGTCATTTTTCAGTGTCGATACAACAACGCTCCCACGCTTGTCAAGCGCACGTTGCAGAGCGGTAAGCTCGGCAGGATAATATCCGCAAGATCTGTGCTTACCTGGACACGTCCCGATGACTATTACTCCGAGAGTGATTGGAAGGGGACCTGGGATAAGGAAGGCGGTGGAGTAGTAATAGATCAGGCTATACACTCCATAGACCTTGTTAACTGGATGGTAGACAGCGAGGTGGAGAGCATATCATGCTCTATGGCAAACAGAAATCACGTGAGCGTGAGCGTAGAGGATAGCGCCGAGGGTCTTATAACCTATAAAAACGGTGTAAAATACGGCTTTTACTGCATGAACAATTACGGCTGTGACGAGCCTATCGAGATACGTCTTTACTGCGAGAACGGCAAGGTGGTCTTTGGCTACGACGATGCATACATAACCTATAATAACGGCGAGCGCGAGGAGGCTCACCCATATACCGATGTCACCGACTACAATGGGGGCGAGGGATATTGGGGACTTCAGCATATACGCCAGATCAGACAGTTTTATAACGCACTCCTCGGAAGAGAGGAGTTGGATCTCAGCGGTGAACGCGCTCTTGTGACCCACAGACTTGTTATGGAGATATACAGAATCGGCAGAAAAAATATGCGATGATTTTGGAGATAAAAAATAAATAAACGATAATTTGGAGGCAAAGCATGAAATTAATTATCAGAATTCTATCCCTTATGCTCGCGACCGTGTTAGCCTTGTCCTCTTTCGCTTCGTGCGATATACTAATAGGTAAGCCCGAGGATGTTATAGCTGATGCAGAAGCAGAGCTTGCAAAGGCACCGTATACTGCCGACATTGATATTGAATTCAGCACAGACGACCCCGATATGCAGTCTGTAATTTCAGAGATTAGGGATATGCACGTTTCGCTTTCGGTAAACGGAGATGATGCAACCGTAAGCACGCGGATAAGTATGAACGATACCACAGTTGAGGTAGATTGCACCTTCCTTGACGAAATGGTATACAGAAAAGATTATGTTAAGGTTGGTAACAGAAGCGGCACGATCTATAGAAAGGCGTATGCCTCTGATGCAGATGTTAAAATCCTCACAGAGGATGCGGCTCCCGGGTCAGAAATCGACTATTTTGATTTTGAAACCGTAGAGATGCAGACGTCCGGTGAGATAAAGCTTATTACCTGCACAGATGTTAAGCATGAGTCTCTTGAGAGTATTAAGGAGCTTTTGGCAGACAGCCTTGACATATCGTCCGATGCAATAAGCGTAAGTGAACTCGAGTACATAATCAGAATTAAAGACGGCAAATATGACGGAATATATTTCACCTGCACCTATAGCATTGAGATCTCCGGCGAGGTCTATGATGTCACGCTGAGGATGGTGACAAGCTATGATTACACAACACCTGTGGAAATTTCCGTGCCCGAGGACACAAGCGAATATAATAATGTTGCGCTTGAGGAAATTATCGATTTGTAATCCGTGGTTTACAAAATCAGCGAATAGGAGATAAAATGAATAGAATTAATAAAAGAATAGTGGCGCTTATCTTATTGATAACGCTGGTTATATCAACAGCACTACCGTCCTTTGCTGCGGGGCAGCCCTCGAGCTATTCAAGCTCGAGAAACTCCGGTCAGAGAGACGTTGTTTGCACCACACTTTCAGGCACGAGCGCTTCCTCTTATTATACGGGAAGCTATACGTACGACAATCTTTCCTCCTTAAGCGGAAATTCGCTTCTCAACTCCTTGCGCACGCTTATGAAGAGCACGCACAAGAAGATAACGAGCTACTCGGAGTGTAAGAGTTATTCTGACGAGACCGACTGCCAGAACGGTGACGGAACGGTAGTTCTCCTTTATACATCATACGTTGCCGATATGAGCGACTTCGTCAGCGGATCGACGGGATGGAACCGTGAGCACGTGTGGCCCCAGAGCCTTGGCGGGTTCAAAACATCCGGCGCGGGTGCTGACCTGCATCATATAAGACCCGATGACGTTAATACAAACTCCAAGCGCGGAAATAACAAGTTTGGTAACGTAAGTAGCGGATCGCAAGCAACGGGCTCTTCTCTCGTAAACGGTATGTCCGGCGGTGTATATTCCGGAGGATACTTTGAGCCCCACGACAACGTCAAGGGTGACGTAGCGAGAATTTGTCTTTACGTGTACGCCAGATGGGGCGGCGATTATGCCCAGTGCGCGAGTATTACAAACGTATTCCAGAGCAAGGAAGTCCTTCTCGAATGGTGCGCGCTTGACCCGGTTGATACCTGGGAAATGGGCAGAAACGAGGTTGTCGAGAATATTCAGGGCAACCGTAACGTATTTATAGATTATCCCGAGCTCGCATGGCTTCTCTTTGACAAAGAGATCCCGACGGATATGATCACTCCCTCGGGTGAGGCGAAGGGTGGCTCTTCGGGTGGCGGCACCGCTTGTTCTCACAGATCCACCGAGATAAGAAATGCGGTAAGCGCGACGTGCGGTGTTGGAGGATATACCGGTGACACCTACTGTAAGAGCTGTGGCGTAAAGGTAGCTACGGGAAAATCGATCGAGGCGACCGGAAACCATATATGGGGAGAGCCCGTTGTGGTTACACAGCCTACGGTGGACGCGAGTGGATTATCAAAACAGAAGTGTACGGTTTGCGGTGATGAGAAAACCGACACAATACCTCCGCTGGGATCAGGTGACACACCCGATAATCTCCTACCGACAATAGAAGATGATGCGGAGAGGATTATTGTTTCTATAATTCTCGGACTTACAGATTCAGCAATAATTGGAGTGCTCGACTAATACGGGCGACTCTTTATGGAAAGGAAATATATCATGAAAAAACTATTGGCAATTCTTCTGACGCTCGTTATTATGTGCGTCTTTGTCACCGGCTGTGACTATCTCCCCGAGGGCATCAAGTCCGCAGTAGACTCGGTGGTTGATAAGGTCACGGGCAACGTTGACAACAACGAAAACAACTCAACGGATGATAAACCCGAAGAGCCTGCTCATACGCACAACTTTGAGAACGGTGTTTGTACCGGATGCAATGAGAAAGATCCTAACTATGTTCCTCCTCACGAGCACACCTTCGAGAACGGCGTTTGTACCGGATGCAACGAAAAGGATCCTAACTACGTTCCCCCTCACAAGCATAGCTTCGAGGTGACAGAGAGCACAAATCCCGGTTGTCTGACCGTAGGTCACAGGGTATACAAGTGTGAGTGCGGCGAGCAGAAGGAAGAGGACTTTGGTGAGCCTCTCGGTCACAGCTATCAGACTACAACCGTAAGAGCGGCAAGCTGTGTAAGAGTAGGAACTCTGAAGCACACCTGCTCGAGATGCGGAGACAACTACACCGAAGAAATTCCCGCAAAGGGACACAACTTTGAAAAGAGCTACGTTGAGGCGTCCAGAATCGTTACTTGTAGCAACAACTTCTGCTCATACTCCCAGATGCCCGACGGCAACGGCAAGTACAGAGACATCATAGTTTACAAGTATGAGGAATCCGATTCTGAGGCATTTTATGCTGTGTACGACGAGCTTGCGGCTATCATAGCTGCAGCAGAGCTCTACGATGCTGCAAAGCACGGATACGCTGAAGGAACCGCTCTTGAGGCAGCTTACCTTGCTATGGAAGCTAAATATGAAGAGCTCTACGATATAGTTGAGTATATAGCTACTCAGCAACAGATAGCTCAGATTGAGTACTATATGGACATGGAGAGCGCAGAGAAGGAAGAAAACCTTGACTTTATTTCCGAGCTCCGTACCGAGCTTGTATCTAAGTTCTACGAATTCTCACAGCCCATCTATGATTCCATGTACCGCGAGTATTACTACTACGGAATGAGCGAAGAGGAAATCAACGCATTTATCTTCGACAGTAACGCAGTGGCTAATCCCGAATATAAGAAGCTCATAGACAGAAATAATGAGATAGAGCTTGAGTTCTACGATATGGAAGATCCCACTACCGACGAAAAGTATCCCGAGCTCTATGCTGAATTTGTTTCCAACAATAAGCAGATAGCACTTCTCCTTGGCTACAGTAACTATCTCGAGTATGCGTATAAGAACGTATACGGAAGAGATTATTCTTACACGGATATTTCAACGGTTGAAGAATACGTCAAGGGTGAGCTCCACTCCGCGTACATGTCGGTCAACGATAAGTTTAATAGTCTTAATTACACCAACAAGGATTTGGTTGAGTACTCCAGCCAGATGACAGGAAACTTCTTTGTTGACAAGTCCGGAAACAAAACCCTCAACGACTACATAGATCTTATGAGCTTCGAGAACGGCATTTCCTTCTCCGATGAGTTCAATAAGCTTATGGCAGATGGAAATCTCTTCCGCGGTCAGTATCAGGGCGCATTTGTAACAAGCTTGATAAGTCTTAGCCTTCCTATTGCTTATTTCGGCCCTGATTACAGCAATCCCTTCACCGTATCTCACGAGTTCGGTCACTATATGAACGAGATATACAACAAGGGAGAGTTTGATCAGTCCTACGATCTTCTTGAGATGCACTCCCAGGGTAACGAAATACTCTATCTCCACTTCCTTAAGGGACAGCTCACCGAGGGCGGATTCGCTCTTTGCGAGCTTATCGAGCTCCTCAACATGATGAGCACCGTTATGGCATCCATGGCGGTAGATTCATTCGAGCGCGCGGTATATCTTGACACCTATGACGGAAGCAAGGCGAGTGTTATAATGGCAGACGGTGTCATAACCGCAGACGAGTATGATACACTCTTCCTCTCCATTCTTGAGGATTACGGAATGAAGGGCGAGATCAATAGTAAATACTGGAGATACGTAACCATTTCCTCTCCTTGCTACTACGTTTCTTACGCAATATCCGCTATATCCGTTCTTCAACTCTACAGCATGGCGGAAAACGACGGATTTGATGTTGCCAAGAATGCATATCTTAAGCTCTTCACATATACGGATGAGAATCCCGATATGACCACTGAAGAAATTCTTATCTATGCAGGAATGAAGTCCTTTATGGATAAGGAGCTGTACGTAGATCTTGAAGCTGTTATGGCAGGTATATAAAATTCTAAAACAGTTTTTGGCGCACGGCATTTGCCGTGCGCCTTTATATTTTCGGCATATTCATTGAATTTTGGACAATTTATCAAAAATGTCGCATAGGGCGTTGAAATATTTGTATACTTTTGGTATAATAATACTGCAAATAATTTATGACATGAAAGGATTCACGTTATGGTAGATTTACGTAAAAAGCCATATTGTCTTTCCGACGCGGATATTGCGTGGGTTGAAGAGACTATTGCGGGTATGACCGACGAGGAGAAGGTAGGTCAGCTTTTCTGGCAGCTTACCTCTGACAGAAGTGAGGAATATCTCCGCGAGCTCATGGAGAAGTATCATCTTGGCGGATGCCGCTACAACGGTATGCCCGGCGCCATGGTTCTCGAGCAGAACAGAATACTTCAGAAATATGCAAAGGTTCCCGTATTTATCGCCTGCAACCCCGAGAAGGGCGGTGACGGCGTTTGTTCTGACGGTACTACGGTAGCTTCCGGCATCAAGGTCGGCGCAACCGGCAAGACCGAGTATGCAGAGGCTATGGGACTTGTTTCCGGAGCGCAGATTGCGGCTACCGGATGTAACATGGCGTTTGCTCCCGTTGTTGACATACTCTATAACCACGAGTGCGAGGAAGTTCTCGCGCGTTCCTTCGGTAACGATCCCAAGCGTGTTGCCGAGATGGGCAAGGCGTATATGGACGGTCTTCATAAGACGGAGGGAGTGGCGTGTACGGCAAAGCATTTCCCCGGAAACGGACAGGACTACCGCGACGCTCATATATCCAACAATATAAACAACTTCGGCGCGGAAGAGTGGATGGCTACCTACGGCCACGTATATAAGACTCTTATAGATGGCGGACTTGATGCTATAATGGGCGGACATATTCTTATGCCCAACTATATGAAGGACGTTAAGCCCGGTATCACATATGAGGAGCTTCTCCCCGCAACACTTTGCTACGATATTATGACCGTGCTCCTTCGCGAGAAGCTCGGCTTCAACGGTATGGTTGTTACCGATGCATCTCATATGGTTGGTATGACAAATCAGATGAAGAGAGAGGATATGCTTCCTCTTGCTATAAATGCCGGTTGTGATATGTTCCTCTTCTTCAATGATCCCGACGAGGACTACAATACCATGCTTAACGCATACAAGAACGGCGTTATAAGCGATGAGAGAATGACAGAGGCTCTTACCAGAATTCTCGGTCTCAAGGCACACATGGGTCTTAATAAGAAGGCTAAAGAGGAGCTTTGTCCTTCCGCAGAGGAACTCCCCGCAGTTCTTAACAATGCAGAGTTCAAGTCTTATTCAGGTAAGATAGCAAAGGATGCGCTCACTCTTGTTAAGAGCCTTGACGAGGGTGTTCTTCCTATCTCACCCGAAAAGGCAAAGAGAATTATGATAGTTCCCATTAAGGGCGTGGATAATCCTCTTATGGCTCTTGCTATGGCGGCTATGGGCGGCGGTATGCAGAAAAAGACTCCCGCCGAGAAGCTCTGCGAGAGACTTATCGCCAAGGGCTTTGATGCCTTCATCTATGAGAGTCCGATTGACAAGATGAAGAAGATGATGGCGGCGGGCGAGAGACCCAGCCTCAACCTTTACTTCGCAGGTAAGAACGCTATAAAGGACTTCACCGCAAATCAAGATCTTGTTATATCGCTTTTCGACGTTATGAATGGTCACCCATCCTTCGGTCTTTCCAAAGGCGGCGGAGAGATTCCGTGGTACGTTCACGAGCTTCCCGTTATCGGTATTTCTGTTAACAAGCCTACTATGCTTGCCGATTGTCCTATGCTTCGCACGTACATCAATGCGTACGACTCAACCGACGAAACCATGGATGCTCTCGTTGAAGCTCTTGTCAGCGGTCCCGACGCCTTCCGCGGCATAGATCCCATTGACAGCTTCTGCGGAATGTGGGATACTAGACTTTGATTCGGAGGTAGCCTTGCTTAAATCCTTTGTGAAAAAGCGCGAGTATCTCGTGTGCGTCGATTCGGACGGATGCGCTATGGATACTATGAATTGCAAGCATATTTATTGCTTCGGTCCTTGTATGGTAGATGAGTGGGGACTCTCCGAGTGGCGTGATGAAATTCTCCGACGCTGGAACGAGATAAACCTTTATCAGACCACACGCGGAATAAATCGCTTCCGCGGTCTCGCTATGGCATTGTCGGAAATAAACGAAAGATATACACGTATACCGGGTATTTCCATACTCAACGAGTGGTGTGAGACTACACACGCGCTTTCTATGGGTGCTCTTAAAGATGCTATAGATGCCTCTTGTGACACAGAGGGGAGAGAGTGCCTGTCGAAGGCTCTTGCTTGGAGCCGAGCTGTCAACGAGTCCATAAACAAGCTTTCCGATGATCTCAAGGTGCCCTTTGAGGGCGCTCGAGAGGGACTTGTTTCTGCTCACTCCATTGCGGACGTCGCTGTAGTCTCCAGTGCCAACAGAGAGGCCGTCGAGGAGGAGTGGCGAGAGTTTGATCTTCTCCCGAGTACGGATGTGGTTCTTACCCAGGATATAGGAAGCAAAGCATTCTGTATCGGAGAGATGCTGCACTTCGGCTACAGCACCGATAAGGTGTTGATGGTCGGTGATGCCATCGGTGATATGGATGCCGCAGAAAAAAACGGGGTTCTGTATTTTCCTATCCTTCCCGGCAAAGAGGCGGATAGTTGGCGCGAATTGCGTGAGGTTGCTCTCGGTAAGCTGATGGACGGCACCTACCGTGGTGAGTATCAGGAACAGAAAATAAAAGAATTTATGGATAATTTCATGTAAAGAAAAAGGCTATCGTGCATACACACGATAGCCTTTTTTACCCTTCACACGGATACTATGCTATTTACATAGTAAAACCTTGGGTTAGAGAGACTTGGTTATTGCGCTGTGAAGTGGAATTTTATGGTTTGGAAATCCCCTTCGGGTAAAAACGGAGCAAGACCTACGTGCATAAGCGTGTCGCCTCCGAGGACTATTCCAAGCTCATGAACGAGATACTTTTTATCGGCGGCGAGTCCCGGCACCTTAAAGCGCTTCACGGGATTGGAGTAGAGCACCCCACCCAATCTGCGATAGACCGTGAGGTTCGCTCTTGATTTATCCTTGGCGACGATAAGGAAGCCGAAATAGTTTGATTCAAACGGATTGTCTATGCGGTAGAGGTCGCCCTCGAGAACCAGATCCTCCATCTCCTTATATTCTTCTATCTGTGCTCTTGTTTCCTGCCTTTGCTCATCCGTGAATAAGGAAGTGTCGAGCTCATATCCCGTCGCGCCGAGGTGTGCGATGTCCGCCCTGGTTTTCATGGGAGTGATTCTCTTGGTCTGGTGGTTTGGAACGACGGAGACGTGGTTGCTCATAGCAGAGAGCGGATATACAATCGACGTCCCGTACTGTATGAGAGTTCTTTCGTTGGCATCAGTGTCGTCCGAGGTCCATATCTGCGGGAAATAGTAAAGTATAGCGGGATCGAACCTCGCGCCGCCCCCCGCGCACCCCTCGAAGAATACCTCGGGATTGGCCTCAACGATTCTTTCGCACAGCTCATAGAGTCCAAGGGCGTATCTATGGGCGAATTCCTTCTGGCGGTCTTTGTCGAGTAGCTTTGAGAACGACTCGGTGACATTTCTGTTATAGTCCCATTTTACATACTCTATATGATGTTTTTGTAAAACATTATTTACAGATTCGACGATATAATCACGAACATCCGCTCTTGTTATATCGAGGACAAACTGATGTCTGGAATAGCAAATAGGTCTACCGGGGACCGATATAGCATAGTCGGGATGGGTGCGATAGAGGTCGGAGTCCTCGCTTACCATCTCGGGCTCAAACCACAGGCCGAATTTCATACCGAGAGAATTTACATAGCTTATAATCGTGTCGAGACCGCCTTCGAGCTTATTTTCGTTGACCACCCAGTCGCCGAGCCCGGAATTGTCGGATTCTCGCTTGCCGAACCATCCGTCGTCGAGTACAAAGGTGTCTATTCCCGTACCCACCACGGCGTCCGCTATGGATTTGAGCTTCTTGTTGTCAAAATTAAAGTACGTGCCTTCCCAATTGTTGATAACTATGGGGCGCGACTTTTTTGCAAACCGCGGATTCATAAGATTGTTTCTTATGCAGTCATGATAGCTACGGCTCATACCCCCGATACCCTCGTCGGAGAAGGCGAGTAGCACCTCGGGAGTTGCCAACTCTTCACCGACATCCAGCTTCCACTCGAAGTCGAAATCATTGATACCTCCCGTGAGAAGCGTCTGACCGTCGTTGGTACCCTCACACTTAAGTGTGAATGAGGAAGAATATACAAGACTTACACCGTACACCTCGCCCTTCTCTTCGTCGGTACCGGGAGAGAGAAGTGCCATGAACGGATTGAGCGTCGCAGAGGAAGTAGTTCTCTTTGAGTCGATGGAAACTACTCCGTAGTGCATAGGAGTCTTTTGGATGTGTCTTTCCTCCGCCCATGCACCGTGCAGAGTCAAAACCTCGTAATTGTTCTCGGGAAGCGAGAGGCTGAATGAATAAGCTCTGTGCATTTTTACGGGTGCATCCGTGTTGTTTTTATAGACTATTCTGCGTGCAACAACCGATGAGTCGTCGTATACTGTGTAATACAGGTCTGCGCCGAAGCCGCTGAATTTGTCGCTGAGATGAATAACGAGGGTTTCCCCGCCGCGCGCTGATGGCATACCATTAATTTTAGGCTTTGTCGGAAGGATCTCGAAGGAGTCGAAAGTGAGGTCGGAGAGGCGGTCGCCGCCCTTGTTTTCAACCTGCAGGCAGGGCTCGCGGTAGTCGCCGCTTCCCGAGAACGCGCACTCTGTGCCGAAGAAAAGATAGCTTATCGGCAACGGGGAGTTATCAAATCCCGGAATGGTTGCGGGGGTGCTTATTCCACCGGACGTCCTGGTATAGAAGAGATTATCGTGCGAGATTCTTGCTCCAAAATAAAGGTGCTCGAGATAGCCGATCTCGTTCACGGCAAATGCATATGTAATTTCTTTGCCGTCGAGGAAAAAGGTGTTGATGCTTTGATCAAAGGTAATCATAGCGGTCTCCTTTATATTATAATCTACAATAAATTTACCACATACGTTAAATAATGTCAAGAGATACCGAAAAAACAAAAAAGCTATCGCATGGGCAACTCTTACGTGAGAACCGCGTGCGATAGCTTTTTTTATTTAGTCACCGAACGAGATACCGAGTGCTCTTGCGATCTGAACGAACTCGCCATCGGGCTCAACGTTCTCGGTGTGCTTGGCTATAACGTCCTCGAGAGCAACGTCAGTGATCTCGTCGCCTCGGAGGGTAACCATTCTTCCGAACTTGCCCTGCATAGCAAGCTCAACTGCGGCATAACCGTATCTCGCAGAGAGAACTCTGTCGTGTGCTGTGGGGGTGCCGCCTCTCTGGATGTGTCCGAGAGTAGTTGCTCTTGCCTCGGAACCAACGAGAGCCTCGAGCTTGTCCGCTACAACAGCGCCGACACCGCCGAGTCTGATGGGATCGGGGCTGTCCTCACGTATCTTAAGAATAACACGCTCACCGGAAATATCCTTTGCTCCCTCGGAAACCGCAACAATGGAGAAGTCCTTGCCTCTCTCCTTGTCTGCCTTGATCTTCTCTGCGACCTTGTTGATGTCGTAGGGGATCTCGGGGATAAGTATAACGTCTGCCGCACCTGCGATACCTGCGTGGAGGGTCATCCAGCCTGCACCGCGGCCCATGATCTCAACAACCATGATTCTGTGGTGAGATCTTCCTGTAGTTCTTACTCTGTCAAGACCGTCAGTAGCTACGCTGATAGCTGTATCGAAGCCGAAGGTGTAGTCGGTAAGTGCAAGATCGTTGTCGATAGTCTTGGGAATACCAATTACCTTCACGCCCTTGCGGGAGAAGTCTCTTCCTGATGTGAGAGTTCCGTCACCGCCACAGATGAGGAGTGCGTCTATACCTGCATTCTTGAGATTTTCAACGGCAACGTCAGAGACGTCGTCGTATATGAGACTACCATTCTCATCCTTTAAGAGCTTGCCGTCCTCGTCTCTTTTCGGATACTTGAAGAGGTTGTCCTTATTAGAGCTGTAAAGGATAGTGCCTCCCATAGTGCTTATTTCGCTCACGTCGTCAAGCGTAAGGGGAATAAAGTCACCGTGGTACAGACCGTGATATCCGTGCTTAATACCGACTACCTCAAGACCGTATTTGTTGATAGCGGTGTTTACAACCGCTCTGATAACGGGGTTAAGACCGGGGCAATCTCCGCCGCCTGTCATTATTGCAATTTTTTTGATTTGAGACATCCAAAAACCTCCATTGATGCTACTTTTATCTCTTTTAAAACATATTAGACAATATAATACTATATTTTGAATTAAATTTCAAGACTCTTTTGAAAATTTGTCCAAAAAGTTTAAAACACGTCGAAATAGGCTTAATGAGAAACTCTGTAATCGTTGCCGTCAAAGCGAAGAACCGTGTAGTCTGCTCCGATGATTCTCGAGTATATTCTTCCTTCGTATTTTCCCGCAAGCTCGGTGGCGGATAGGTTCGTTGAGATAATAGTAGACAGCCCGCGGTTTTGTCTGGTATTGATAAGATTGTAAAGGGCGGATATGGAGAAGGGACTTACAAACTCGGTGCCGAGATCATCTATGATGAGAAGATCGCACTCCAAATATTTTTCGGAGAGAGGCTCGCTCTGACCGTGTCCGTTTCTGAATTTATCAGTTTCGAAATCGGTTATTATGTTGTGCACGCTGTCGTAAAGAACATCAAAGCCTTGGGATATAACAATCTTCGCTATAGCGGTGGAAATGTGGGTTTTACCCGTTCCTGTCGTGCCTATGAGAAGAAGGTTATCGTGGTGGCGTGCGAAGTTTTCGGCAAAGGCTCTCGCAATTCTGACGTTTCTTGCCATTCTCGCGTAGTGCTCATTGTTCGTTTTGTACCACTCAAGGTCGAAATTCTCGAACGACTGCTTGTCTATCAGATTTCCCATGCCTGAGGACGTGATGTTTTTTGTGATAAGAAGCTGCTTTAAGCAAGTACACATCTTCGTTCCGACAAATCCCGTATCGGAGCAGTCGGTGCATGTGTAATGGGGATCTGTATAATCCTCGGGATATCCGAGCCTCTTGAGTATCTCCCGGCGAGCCGTAATCAGGGCGTTGTTTCTTGCTCTTATCGGTTCGATGTCACCGCCGCTGCACGCGGTTTTAAAGAGCAAAAGGCCTGTACCCGAGAGCTCCTCGTCGATAGCTCTGATCTCGTCGGATACCAAAGCAAGCTCGCGGTTTCTCTCCTCCGCTGTGGCTATTGCGTTAAGCCTGCGCTGTTCAATTTCTTCCTTTGCCAAGGCATAGTTTTCACGTGTATACATATTTCTCGCCTTTCTTTTTAGTTTTGGTCGTCTTCTCCGTAGCTGCGCTCGAGAGCGCGCATTAGGGCATCCTCGCTGTTAAAGTCTGCGTATTTTGGCACCTCTGCCGTTTCATTGGCGCTTTTTGAGGTCTTTTTCTTGGTTTTCTTGTCGTACTCGCTCTTATGCAGCTCGTGCTGTGTGCGACACTCCTCAAGCGTTTTACATCCGGCTGCGTGCCAATTCGTGAGTACGGTATCTATGTAACGTAAAGACAGACCGCCGGTTGCATTTACACAGATATCGTATGCCTCGCCGATTATTGTCGACGAGTATTCGTACTCGTGTAGCCAACGCTTGAAATACTTTCTTTCGGTAGGAGTGAGTGTTCTGCCGTATATACCAAGGAGTCTCCGCATCTCCATCTCGCCGCTTATTTCCTTTTCTTTCTCCTGCGCGTATATCTCTAATTCTTCAAGAGTGTCTATCTCTTTTGTCTTAAGCTCTCTTGCTACGTCAATAATTCTACTAACGGTAAGATTCTTTCTGACGGTAGAGAGGTGCGCGGTAAGAAAGACCACGTACTCGGGAGCAAGACACATATCCGTGCAGAGAGTTGAGAGGTTTGCCGCTTCATAGGATGCGAGAGTCTTGCCGAGTATTTTCTCACACTCCTCAAGCATATCGTGCAGATTGTTGTCGCGTATGGACCTTGCCGTGTCGACCATTCTGGGAGTTGAGGCTATCTCGCTGCTCTTTTGTTCAAACTCGTATATTATTTCGCCAAGAGGTGCATCCGTGCCGTTTTTCTCTATAGCGCCGCATTCCTCAAAAAGAGCGATAGCTGATTTTACGCGAGCTACCGATACACCGGATATCTCGGATAATTCCTCGGTGCTGATTGCGCTTTTTCCCGCCGCCATTATGGCAATAAGCACTCTGAGCTCGTCCCGACTCGCTTCAAGAAAGCAGGGCGATCCGACAAGGCGCTCTATAGTTACCTCGAAGGTGTATTTATTCATGGTTTTCTCCCTTTTCGGTCGCGGTTTTTATCTCGTAGCAAAGCGTCATGAGAGAGTCGCCGAGATGTATGTTCTCAACTATGACACCGGGCGTGTCGAGTCTCAACTCCATGTTTGCGAAGTTCCAGATTCCCTTGACACCGCCGCGTATAGCCGCATCGGCTACGTCGTATGCCGCTTCCTTAGGGACAGTGAGGACACCTATATGTACGTTATTGGCTTTACAGAACTCTTCAAGCTCGTTGATGGAATACACGGGAACGTCGTATATTTTCGTTCCGATAACAGAGGGGTCTATGTCGAACATTGCCAATCTGTTAACTCCGCGTCTTTCGAACATATGCGTTGCCGCAAGCGCGCGTCCGAGCTTACCTGCGCCTATGATGACAGCATTGTAACCCTCTTCAACACCGAGCAGCTCGGATATTTTATTATAGAGAAATTTAATGTTGTAGCCGTAGCCCTGCTGGCCGAATCCACCGAAACAATTGAGATCCTGGCGTATCTGCGAGGCGGTTACCTCCATAATTTTGGACAGCTCTGCCGAGGAGATTCTGAGTCTGCCTTCTCTCAAGAGATCTCCGAGACATCTATGGTATCTCGGCAGTCTTCTTATTACCGCGGATGA
>JAEIGA010003737.1_pt1 | contig 23696 bp, 29 predicted proteins | sample 9270691 | NCBI WGS metagenome assembly JAEIGA01 (sample SAMN17057246, study PRJNA624740) | gut metagenome | biome: biome; isolation source: fecal sample | host: Bos grunniens | place: China: Xizang | collected 2019 | reverse complement strand
TGTTTGATTTGGCCGCCGCCTTTGCAACGGAATACAAACATATAAAACACACAAAAAACCTGCTGGACTTTGAAGATTTAATCCTTTACACACGCCAACTATTTTCATCTCCGGACACAATGGGTTGGATATTATCACAATTGGACATATCGCTGTCACACATACTGGTCGACGAAGCCCAAGACACATCACCAATTCAATGGGACATATTACGCGCACTGGCCGGTGACTTCTTTACCGATGGCGACACCGCAAAAAGCCAACACTCGCTGTTTGTTGTTGGCGACACAAAACAATCAATCTATGGTTTCCAGGGCGCCGACCCATCTGCTTTTGCAACCAGTCGCGACACCATTGCCGCACACATACAAAACAATCTGCGCACAATCCAAGAAATACCATTAACCCAAAGTTTCAGATCCACAAAAGCCATCCTGGGCACAGTCGATAAATTCTTTGGCGACCCGAACATTTGCACACAAACCGGATTCCACAACAATCCGCACAAATGTTTTCGCACAAACGCAGACGGCTTGGTTGAAATCCACAAACTGATATCAAAACAAGACAGCGACACAACCGTCCAACAATACACCAAACAGATTGCAGAAAAAATCAAAAACATTATAGATGACGGAAAATACGCCGCAAAAGATATAATGGTCTTGGTACAACAACGCAACCCAATGGCCGCACCATTGACCAACGAATTAAAACGATTAAACATAGACGTCGCCGGCAGCGACCGCATAGTATTACCAAACTATCCAGCCATCCGCGATATGCTAAATTTAACACGTTGGTGCTTGAACCACAGCGACGACTACAGTTTATGTTGCGTTTTAAGAAGTCCATTTTTCTCTATGAATCAAGAACAAATTTTTAACATTTGCAAAACACGAAATAACACGAACAAGCAACGCCCAGACACCCAAGCGCCCATAACAATTTTCGAAACTTTGGCAAACACACACCCAGATACACACGCCACCTTAACCCGCATTGCAGATATGGCAACCCACATGGCGCCTTACTCATTTTTCACAACGATATTAAACACGAATAACGTACGCCAAAACTTCATTTCTGCACTGGGCCAACAAATTACAGACCCATTAGAAGAATTTTTAACAATATGTTTGGCATATGAACGCACCCAGCCCGGAACCCTGCGCCACTTCATAAAATGGTTCATAACCGGCGACAGCGAAATCAAACGCGACATGGACGCCGCCAACGGCGTGCGCATCGTAACCGTACACGGCAGCAAAGGTCTGGAAGCACCCGTCGTATTTTTAATCGACACAATCCACACCCCAAAAAAAGCATCCGTAATACCATTAGACAAATCCCCAACCCCCCAGTGGATATGGTCACCAAAATCCAGCAACAGCAACACATTAATTACATTATCCGAACCAACACTTCAAGAACAATTGGCCGAGTACTACAGATTATTATATGTCGCAATGACACGCGCACGCGACGAACTGTACATATACGGATATACACCACATAAAAACCCACCGGCCGACGCATGGCACACAAAATTGTGGGACACACTGGCCAACAACCAAACCACAGATTACATCAGGATAACAAATGACGACTTTGAATAACATATTACAACAACGCACCCACACAAAGTTCGCAACAGAATCCGGCACCAAAATGCACGCACGTCTGCAACGTGTCTTTATTACCCCCGACCACCAACCAGACAACGAAATTACCGCAAAAATATTATCAAACCCCGATTTGCGCCGACTGTTTGATTTACAATCACAAACCGAAATACCAATCGCCGGTACAATACACAATCGATTCATCAGCCGACGCATCGACCGCATGCGCATCAACCCAGAAAGCAAAACAATTGAAATTTTGGACTATAAAACCGACATAAACCCAAATGAATTCCGAACAAAATACATTGCGCAAATCCGCGAATACGCCGAATTAATACACAAAATACACCCAGACCATAAAATCATCTGCTATATTTTATGGACACACGATTTCACATTGGAAAAAATCAAATAAAAACTTGAAAATTCTGGCCACTTTCGCAATAATCCAACTATGTTAATCGGATTACACATTTCAAACATTGTATTAATAGAAAAACTGAATTTAACATTCGGGGCGGGGCTAAACATTTTAACCGGCGAAACCGGCGCAGGAAAAAGCATATTAATGGACGCACTCTCATTGGCACTGGGTGCGCGATCCGACATTGGATTAATACGCCACGGTTGCGACAGCGCATCTGTTGTCGCAGAATTCGATACCACACCCACCGCCGCATCCCAGATATTATCCGAATACGACATAGATTGCAGCGACGGCATAATTTTACGCCGCACAATAAGCACCGACGGCAAAAGCAGGGCTTGGATTAACGATACGCCCGTATCGGTAAAAACATTAAAATCAATCGGCGACACATTGGTTGAAATACATGGACAATTTGCAAATCATTCACTATTAAACCAATCAACGCACCGCACAACATTGGATGCATTTGCCGAAAATAATTCATCTGAATTCAAAACACTGTTAAAAAACGTTAAAGAATCTTATCAACAATACAGTGTCGCAAAAAAACGCCTGAACGAATTACAGGAAATGTTAAGTCGCAGCGCATCCGAACGCGAATTCTTGGAACATAACGTCAACGAATTACGTGCACTAAACCCACAAATTGGCGAAGAAGATGAACTGGCCGCGAAACGCACCGCAATGATGAACGCCGAAAAGAATACCGCCATATTAAACGAAGCATTAGAGGCATTATCACCACGCGGCAATTCATTGGACTCACAAATTTTCAACGTTGCACACATATTACAAAGAATCAAAGGCGACGAAAATCCATATACCGAACAAATTGACCAATTGTACAACATCGCCGAATCCATTGCATCTGTTGCACAATCTCTGTCACCATTGGACACAGATACCGACGACATGGATTCAATCGAAGAACGATTGTTTGCCATCCGTGCCGCCGCACGAAAGCATCGTGTGCTGGCCGACGAATTGCCAAATTTATTGGACCATATGTCCGCCCAATTAAACACAATTGACAATTCAGACGCCGAATTAAAAAAATTAACAAACGACGTCAACAAATACAAATCTGAATTTGATATTACGGCAAAATCGTTATCTGACGCCCGATATGACGCGGCACAAAAAATGCGTGAAAAACTACTGTCTGAATTACCGGACTTAAAACTTGGCTCGGCCGATTTCACAACCGAAATTACCCCAACCGAACCATCATCACACGGTGTAGACGACATTACATTTATGATTAAAACCAACCCCGGATCACCATTTGCACCATTACACCGTGCGGCATCCGGTGGCGAATTGGCACGATTAATGCTGGCAATGCGCGTGGTATTGGCCGGCACAAACGACGCACACGCATTTGTATTCGACGAAATAGACACCGGCATATCCGGCGCAACTGCGGCGGCGGTCGGCGCACGATTAAACCGATTGGCACAACAAAACCAAGCACTGGTTATTACACATTCTGCCCAAGTCGCCGGTTTTGCGGATCAACACTTCAAAATATCAAAGTCCGTTACAGACGACAAAACAACAACATCTGTACACGAAATCACCGGCAGTGACCGAATAAACGAAGTCGCACGTATAATCAGTGGCGATAAAATTACCCCAGAATCGATCACAATGGCAAGAACATTGATAAAAGGATAAAAAGTGGAAAAATATTATGTAACAGAAAATGACACACATCACGACTTGGCATTTTGTCAGAATATAAAAGCACAAAACAAAGCCCAAAAAACCAAACACATAATATTGCAACATTCTATTCCAACAATCCCTGTCGGAACAAAGATCAAGGTCTATGAGACCGCAAACAAAGACCCTCTGCCGTTAACAATGGCATATTCGTACAAAATAAATGGCAAACGTTTTGTATCTATCGACTATGCCCCACAGACTATGTACGCTATTGAAAAATTCTGGTCAAAATTAAGTTTCTTGGATGGCGTGCGCCTGCACCGTGAGATAAAACAAGAATTGCGCCAACGTGGCATTTCACCTGCGTTCAGCAAGAATTCTAATTTACGATTGTTGTTGGGCGATAAAATTATAGATCGTAGCAGATAAAAATAAACGCCCCAAACGGGGCATTTTTATTACAGTTGCAACACACCGTCTGCAAATTCAATCGAATGCGGCACACCACCATCAACACCGCTGATAATCGCATCGTTTTTATCACGAACAATGGCATAGCCACGTGATAACACACTTTTATAACTAAGCGAATTCAACATTTGACCCAAATGCGCAACATTTTGATTCAACACAACCATACGATTTTGAATCAAACCCGCAAAATTCGCCACAGCGTCCATTTTTTGGCATGCCGCCGTCATCTTGGCCGTAATAATTATATTTAACGTACGTCCCAAATCATCCAACCGTTGCGCGTGTTCCATAACCAACTGCTTCGGACTTTTTACATTAATCGCATCCAAACGTTGCTTTGCGTTCATCAATCGTGTTGTGAAATTACCCGACAAACGCACCCACATATTGTCCAATTCTTGAATCAACGCCAATTTAGTTGGCACAACGGCCTCGGCCGCACCGGTCGGCGTTGGCGCACGATAATCCGCCGCAAAGTCAATCAACATCCAATCCGGTTCATGTCCCACACCCGAAATCAACGGTATTTTACTTGCCGCCGCCGCACGCACAACGATCTCTTCGGAAAAAGGCAACAAATCTTCCAACGAACCACCACCACGCGCAACAATTATCACGTCTACATTGCGCATTTTATTAAAATATTCGATACCGGCCGCAACTTCACCCGCCGCCGTGACACCTTGCACCGTTGCCGGATACAGCAACACACGCACCGGAAAACGTTCACGCAATCTGTTCTGAATATCTTGGAAAGCGGCACCGGTCGGACTGGTCACCACACCGATTGTTTTTGGCAATCGGGGCAGGGGCTTTTTACGACTTTCATCAAACAAACCTTCGGCCGCCAATTTCTTTTTACGCTCTTCCAGCATTTTCAATATCGCACCAACACCCGCCATTTCAATTTCACTGGCCACAATCTGATAATTACTACGCGCAGGATACGTTGTAAAACGACCGGTCAGAATAACTTCCAACCCATCTTCCAACTTAAAATTAACGGGTGTGCCACGCCAAACAATAACCGATATCGCCGCACCGGCATCTTTGATTGTCATATATATATGCCCCGACGTTGCACGGGTAATTTGTGACAATTCACCACGCACACGAATACGCGGAAAAGCGGTTTCAACAACGCCCTTTAACACGGCGGCCGCATCGGTAACACTGAATACAGTATCCGCACTTACAAAAGGTTCTGGTTTTTGCATATCAAACACACCTATATTTTAAATTCTTGAAAATTCTGCCAAAGCATCTACAAATCGTTGTGAAATCTGTGATTCTGCCGCATTTAACGCAACGCGCCGCCCCATTTCATACGGCACAACAATCCCCATATTTGTATATTGGTCGGCAGTCAAATCAAACACACGTCCCGATGGCGCGTGCAACAGATAATGGTGCGGCCCAAACGTCCACAAATGATCAATATACATCAAATGCCAATCGGCCGGATTCATTGCGTTCATAAAAGCAAAACTGGACGCTTTACAAAAACCATCGGAATCATATGTAAACGCCGAAATATCATAATCCAATTCGGGACCAAACGTCGCCATTTTTACATCATAACTGCTGAACGCATTACGAAACAACAACGTCAACTTCTTTGCCTGTAATCTGTCTGCAGGCGACAACTTCATCCCATCCAACTGTTGCAGTAAATTCGTTGTTGCTTTACGATAAAAATCTTTCTTTTCTGGTCTCATACCCAAAATAATAGCACACCGACGACCATTTTACAATTTATAATTCGGTCAAAGGCCAACGCGGTCTGGGCGCGACCGGTTCGCGCACAATACGGCCGACCGCAAAGTTTTCCAAACCCGCCCACGCAATCATCGCACCATTATCCGTACACAAATTCATAGGTGGCGCCGCAAACAACATCTTGTTCTTTGCCGCCAACTGTTCCATCGCACTGCGAATTGCACTGTTTTTCGCGACGCCACCTGCAACAACCAACGTTTTTGGTGCCGCCGCACGCACACGTTCATCTTTTAACGCATTACCCAATCGATTGATAATACAGTCAACGACCGCCGCCTGAAAAGACGCACAAAAATCATTTATATATTCATCCGAATATGGTGCAACCGCTTTGTCCAAAAACGTACGCGCCGCAGTTTTAATGCCACTGAATGAAAAATCACATCCACCTTTGTCACACAACGGGCGCGGGAACTTAAACGCATTCGCATTACCCATTTGCGCACGTTTATCCACAACCGGTCCACCCGGATACCCCAATCCCAACATTTTGGCAACTTTATCATACGCTTCACCGGCACTGTCATCCAAAGTTTGACCAATCATTTCATATTGCCCAACACCACGCACCAACAAAATCTGACAATGACCGCCGGACGCCAACATTAACAAATAAGGAAACTCAACCGACACATCCCCATCGGCCCCACTTGCCATTGTTGCACGCAAACGCGGCACCAACGCATGACCTTCCAAATGATTAACCGCAACCAATGGCTTTGACGCAGATTGCGCAATACCGGTTGCTGCCATCCATCCAACCAAAACACCACCAATCAACCCCGGTCCCGCAGTCGCCGCGACAACATCAATATCATCAATTGTTTTACCGGCATTTTCCAACGCCTGTTTTACAACATCTTCTATTGCCAATATATGCGCACGCGCCGCCAACTCTGGCACAACACCACCAAATTTTTGATGTTCCGGTATTTGGGAATATATAATATGCGACAATATATTTCTGTCACTGTCAACAATTGCCGCAGACGTTTCATCACACGACGATTCAATCCCCAAACACACAGCAGGGCGCACACTGTGCACATTACTGTCCATCGCCCCCATATCTAAACGAATAATTTTTTCATCTGACATTTTATACCCATCAAAATTATTTACAGATTATTCTTTAATTGAATACCGGTATAGCACAAAGACATTGCGTCGCGAATTGCCATTTCGCCACTGTCCGGCAAAGTCGACATTTTATCCACACACGCAACCAAAATATCAACATGCGCATCCGCGCCCGTTAAAATCTGGGCGGCGGCAATGCGTCTTTCAAAATCGGCGGCACGCCAATCTTTCAATGTTCCCGTTTCCAATGTCCCGCTGCGCTGGGCAAAGAAAAACACCACACATACCAACAACAAGACACACGCACCAACAAAAATCTTAAAGTATTTTTTTATAAAATTCATCTGACCCTCCTGTTTGTCAAATCAAAAAATTCGGTATGCTTTTGTACGTTTTGCAGTAAAAATTCTTCATCTATCATTTTGGGCAGCTGACGCAATACAACACGATCAACGTATAATTTAGTCGGCGTTTCCGTATATAACAATCCATTATTCGCCTGTTCAAATACCATATCATGACCCGACACCTGATAGATTGTTGTCCATATCGCATGTGGCTCAATATTCATACGCTGTTGTGATTCGGCCAACACCTTTTTTGCTTTAGCCAAATTTTGACACACCCACACATGCGCATCATAATTCATCCAAGGCGCACCAATTTGATGCACACTGTGTTCATTTCCCAACATAAATCCGGTAAAATTTTTAATTTTCATATTTTACCCTTTGTTATTTATTGACAGCGCACCAACCATACATCGTAATCCGGATGTTGCAGCGGATTATCCCCCGGCTCATTACGGTTCATCCAACCACCGAAGACCGGTCCTTTGGAATTTTCTGTAATTTCCAAAAACGCCCAATGATTTTCGGCATCAAACGGATCTGTCTGCTTGCACGCGCGCACATTTATATACATTTTTTCAAATTGCAATTCTTCACCAACGGGGACGACAAACTCTTGCACTTTACCGGCATCTTTATTCATCACGCGAACGACGGCATTTTCACGATTAACATAGGCATTTGCCACAACCGGCACAACGCACAAAAACATTGCAAATATTTTTTTCATATCCCTATCATATCCCCGCCCCCCAACAAAGTCAAATTATATATTCCAAAGCATTGAAAAGCATAGTCATCAAGAATAAAACATAGAACAGGGCATTAAAAAATCCCCCAAAAGGGGGATTTTATTATTTTGCATTCTTTTCTGCAGATGTTGCTGCCAAATCCTCGACGATACGAGCTTTTTTGCCAGACAAACCACGCAAGAAGAACAATTTAGCACGACGTACTTTACCAATACGAACCTTTTCAATCTTTTCGATTGCAGGGCTGTACAATGGGAACTTACGTTCAACACCAACACCGTATGATTCACGACGTACTGTAAAGGATGCATTATTTCCCATACCGCCATCACGTGCGATAACAACACCTTCGAAAATTTGGATACGGAATTTGTCACCGTCTTTAATTTTAACGTGAACTTTCAATGTATCCCCAGCTTTGAAGTTTGGGATTGTTTTGTCGCCCGCTAATTTTGCAACTTGGGCGGCTTCGATTTTTTTAATAATGCTCATTTTTCATTTTCCTTTATTAAGTCCGGTCGACGTTCTTTGGTTATGTCAACCGATTGTTGTTTCCGCCACCGTTCGATATTGCCGTGGTGACCGGACAGCAGGACTTCTGGGACGCTTCGTCCACGCCATACTGACGGGCGGGTATATAACGGCCATTCCAACCCCCCGATTTCGAAACTTTCATTTTGGGTGGTATCCGCACCACCATGAACCACATTATCCATCAGACGCACGCAACTGTCAATAAAAACTTGCGCGGCAATTTCGCCACCCGACAGTATATAATCACCAATGGAAAGTTCCATTATATCATATTCTTCAATGATTCGCTCGTCAATTCCTTCGTATCGACCACAAAGCAGGGTATATACCGCATCTTGGTCTGCGACAAATTCATGCACCATCTTTTGATTCAAAGTTGGGCCACGTGGTGAAAAGTATATGATTTTACCATGATTTTTAATCGAATCCAATGCCGCCCCCAAACAATCCGGTCGCATAACCATACCGGCGCCACCACCGAATTGGGTATCATCAACACTGCCATAATTATTTATTGCAAAGTCACGAATATTGACCACATCATACGTCCAAATTTTCTTCTCTAACGCACGCCCAACAACCCCTCCGGCCAACGTGCCGGGGAACATTTCTGGGAAAATGGTCAATATGTTAAAATGCATATCTATCTACCTTGTACGAATAACACGAACTGGGCGCCCAATACTTCTTGGGCACGCCGAACATGTACGTTTTGCATCTATAAACGCCGTATCCAACGTCCAAAATGCACTTGGCTTAATTTTTATTCCACCATTGTTCTGCAATTTTTCCACCGTCACAACGGCACGTGGCTTAGATGCAACCAATTTACCAAACATACAAAACGAACTGTACCCTGTACATTTTACGGTTAATTCAGATGAACTTCTGGTAATAATTACATCAAATACATTTTGCATATTTTACCCCCTTACACGTTGTTTTTGTTGTGCCACACAACGCGCACACACCTGTTGTGCATCGGCAAAAATTTCATCTGTCGACCAAGACAATCCCGCACCCCACACCATTACAGACCGTGGGCTGTCATACTCTCGCATTGAAGCAACGTTCATACGATTACTGATATGTTGCCCCCATGGACAATCCTTGGAATAAAACGGACAATCCACCTGTACTTTAGAGTAATGCTTGACAATTCTGACACCTGAAAAATCAATCATTTTTATCATACTTCAACCTTTACTTTTGAACCTGACGTAATTTACATTCTGCAGCAATTTCCGCACGCAATATTTCTTTTTGATATTGTTCTGCACACGGCACACAACACTGCTTCATGTCGCCATATATATGTGTCGCCGGACCATAAAACCGATTGGCATAAATTGTAATACGTCTTGGCGCTTGGCACAACACCCAATCTGCACCTTTCTGTTCCACCAACATACGCCACAGCGGACATTCTGTCGACGCACGTTCACATACAGCCGACACACGATTAATATCACACATTAAATCCGCCAAATATAAATTTGTTTTTTCCATTTATCATCTCTGTTTTTGACATATCGTACACGTCTGTCGCGCCAAATCCAATGCCATTGGCATTGCTTTATTAACTTCATCAGACGTACCACGCAAAATTATACTGCAATCAAAGGAATTATCAAACCTTTTATCACCCAAAACACGCACATTGGGCAGTGGCGCAAACACGCGATACAAATAACAACGTGGCGCCGGTTTTTTACAATGCGCGAACACGGTCTTATCCGAATGTTTTATCGAAAATTTTTTCGCCATTTTTAATACCCTTTTTACACTATAACGGGGGCAACCAATTACAACAGCGCCCCCAAATTTTAACACAAACGTTAAAATTTATTTTTGGTTCCGTGACCGCTTGACTACACAAGATTTACAAACCGCAACCGCCAGATTAAACAATTTATATTCATGCGCAACCAATCCCGATGCCGACATCATAGATACCTCTTTCAAAGCACCTTTTCTGCCTGTTACACCCAAGTTCCAAATCAAACGAGGATTAGAAGCGGCCATTTTAGCCAATTCACAACGCTTTGAATAATTCTCGCAAAAAATCAGCACATACTTACCGTCTGGCACATCCGCTACAGAAATCCTAACAGGATTCGCCAGCCCATTTATTATTTCCAACGCTTCTTTTTTTTCGTTCATATCAAAACCTCTTCAACTTGACACAAGTTTAGCACACAAACCACAATTGTCAAGTTTTTGAATACAAAATCACCTTACTGTAACCGTGCGAGCTTCAAAATCTACAACCGCACCGATAAAAGACACCATATCCCCGTTATCTAATTCAATGATATCGCCGGCGCCAAAGTTTTGAAAACAATCAATAACACCAATTTTCATACCATCACGAACAACATCAAACCCAATCAGGTCCGCTTGATAAAACTCATCGGCACTTAAATCGGGCAGGGCATCACGCACAATATACAATTCCGTTCCGCGCAATAATTCCGCAGCATTTCTGTCATTGACACCATGAATCTTGGCAATAACCACATTAGAATTTGGCACAGCACGCACAAACTTAAAGTCCCCGTCACCAAAGCCCGCACTAAAAACCGCCAACTTTTGAAAATCTTGGGGATTTTCTGTAAATGTCTGAACACGCACTTCGCCACGAATACCTTGGGCTGCGACAATTTTACCGACCAAAATTTGTTTTTCGTCTGCCATACTATCTCTGCCTTTGTTTATGTTCTTGTAATCTCCAACACTTTTCCGGCCAAGCCGTACATTGCGCAACAATCGGGCCACGGTAATCCGCCCTGAAATCACCCAAATATTGTATATTTGTTATTTGACGATAATATTCTTGAAAGCGTTCATCCGCGCTACATTCCAAACTATTATCATACGGACATCTCAATGACATTATATCAATCCCTTTGTTTTACCCGTTTCATTATTTCATTATATCTTTTGCGACGTATACAATCCAAATCCGGCACAGGGCAACCATGAAACATATCGCCCGACGTACAGAACGTCCAATTCATACGATTTGCCGCCGCATATTCAACGGCACGTTCCCACTTAATCATTCGCACTATTTTTTGGCGACATCTGGTACGATCATACGGGCAATCTTTTTCCGCATCATATTCTGTGCGCCCCATATCTGCCCGCAACGCACGTTCCAAATCACCGGCATCATAATCGCCATGAACATCAAAATCTGGATTAAAAAAACGCTTTGCCATATTCATCCTCCCCCAAAAGCAAAACTTAGCCCAAGGTTTTACCCTTGGGCTATTTATTTTAAGAACGCAAAAATTATTCTGCAACCGCTTCTGTTGCTTCTTCTACAGGCGCTTCTGCTGCTGCCTTAGCGGCCGCTTCTGCTGCTGCTTTTTCTGCTGCGATTTTCGCTAATTTTTCTGCTTTATCTTTGATTTTCATTTGTGTTTTTTCAGATTGCAAATGTTTTTTTGTCTGAACTGGGATTGCTTTTGCTTTTACCAAGCCAGCATTTGCCAAGAATTTATAAACACGGTCAGATGGCTGTGCACCTTTTGCCAACCAAGCTTTCACTTCGTCCATTTTCAAAACAACGCGTTTATCGCTGTCTTTTGCCTGCATTGGGTCGTATTTACCAACAACTTCCAACACATTACCTGAATTACGTGCATTGCGTGAATCTGTCACAACAATGTGATAGTATGGACGTTTTTTTGCACCATAACGTGCCAAACGAATAACAGTTGCCATATTTTTGCTCCTTAATTTATTAACTGTTTTACCCACAAAGAAAACCGCCATCAAGAGCGAAACTCGCCGGTTGATGTACCACACGCATACTGCGAACTGGTTGTATAATAATGGCAATCTTTGGGATTTGCGGGACGATTATGCAACATAATTTGACAAAAGTCAACAATTTATTAAAAAAAACCCCCATTTTTCGGGGGGATTGGCATTAATTAACGGCACTGGGGCGAATATCACCAAAGTTCTTGGAAAATTCGAACACCGCATCCACAAATCGAAATACATCCGCCAAATATTCCGAAACCGGCACATCAAATTTGTTTTTATCATCTTCGTATCGTTCAACATAGAAACGAACCGTCGCACCAACCGTACCCGTTCCCGACAAACGGCAGAACACACGTGCGCCATTTTCTGTCCATATCTGAATACCTTGGTTTTTAACATTTTCACCCGTGACCGGATCGGTATATTCGAACAACTCTTTCTTCTTAACAACCATACCTGCAAATGTTGCACCGTCAATATCCGCCATCGACACACGTCGTATCATATCATCGGCCAAATCTTTATCAACCCCTTCATAACTATATTGGCAATAAAAATAGCGACCATTTTCATCCCACATTTCACGAACAATCTGTTCAACAGATTTACCAGTTTTTGCCAAAATATTCAGCCAGAACAAAATCGCAAAAACCCCATCTTTTTCACGAATATAATCCGAACCTTGACCAAAACTTTCTTCGCCACACAGGTTTATACGCCCTGCATCCAGCAAACTGGCAAAAAATTTCCATCCTGTTGGCGTCTTGTACACATCTAATCCCATTTTTTCTGCAACCGCATCAACGGCACTTGACGTTGGAATCGAACGCGCAACACCGCTTAAACCATTTTGGAAATAGGGCACCAATTTATGATATTTTGCCAAAACCGCCAAACTATCCGACGGCTTGACATAGAACCCGTTTCCCAAAATCATATTGCGATCACCGTCCCCATCACAGGCACATCCAAAATCTGCACCACCCCCCATCATAAAATCATAAATTTCATGTGCATATGTTGGGTTTGGTTCCGGATGCACACCACCAAAATCATCCATTGGCACCGAACGCAAAATCCATTCGGGTTTTGCGCCCAAACGCTTTACAAATATTTCGTGTGCCGCCGCACCGGTTGACGCATTCATTGCATCGAAGCGAAACGTATGCCCATCTGCAAACCATTTACGTATTGCATCAAAATCAAACATAGATTCCAACAAATCCGCATAATCACGAATTGGATTAACATATTCCACATTGGGCAAATCATCTGTTTCTAAATCACTGATATCCAATGTTTTATATCGTGTTATTGTTTTGGTTTTTTGATACAGCGCATTTGTAAATCCCTCGGTCGCTTGGCCACCATTTGCCATTTCAACCTTGACCCCAAAGTCACCATTTGGGCCGGCCGGATTATGCGACGCCGACAATATAAAGCCACCATCCGCATTATACCGGCGTATAATATTTGAAATCGCAGGCGTTGGCGCAACCAAATCACGTCCAACCACCAAAACACGTTCCACCCCATTTGCAACCAAGATTTTAATTATCTTTGGCAAAAACTGACGCGACGGATACCGTCCATCCCCACCAACAACCCAAGTTTTAATTTCGCCATCGGCCAACCGCACATCAATAGCGGACTGGATAAAATTTTCTAAAAAATCAGGGGCCAAGAAAACAGACGTTTGTTTTCTAAGCCCCCCGGTACCTGGTTTTTGATTATCAAACGGTTTGGTATCCACACAAATAATATTCATAATAAATCCCCTTGTTTCATATCAGATTCCACACCATAAACCATAGCAACAAAATCCCACTATATCAAGCAACGAAAACAATCCAAAAATTAAACCGACCACAAAGTGTCGGTTGAATTTTATGGCTGTGCCACACGAAGCGCCGCAGCTCTAAGCGAAGGCGGATGGTGTGGGCGAAGGGAATCGAACCCTCGTCTTCAGCTTGGGAAGCTGACGTGCTACCATTATACCACGCCCGCCAAAAGGACAGGGCAGATGATACACCAAAATCCACCCCATGTCCAGTATGTTTTTTGCTATCTTTGTTTTGTATTTGTCTGATTCAGTTTCAATTTTTTATAAAATGCAATTCTGTTATTTATTTCATTCGCAAAACCATCCACACCACCGGCACGTGCGATACGGTTCATATCCCCAACAACGTATGAAGTTGGTAATTTATAATTCGCCACACCCAAGACGGATTCTGGGCCATACTTAAAAGATGGATGATCTACAAAAACATGATTTGTTGTCTTATCGGCACCCAAAACCGCATCGCCATCCAACTTGGATGCCAAGGTACGCAAATCCTTAACCAAACATTCCATTTTCAATCCTTCAACAACATCGTACACATCGCTGTGAATTTTTGCGCCCTTCACAGGTCGCACCGGTGGCTCAGACGCCAGAAATCCATTATCTACTCTGATATAATCAACAATATTATTTACTTCACAGGCCACACGTGCCGGATCAGAACCATAGTGCATAAACGTATTATAATCATACAACGCACCATATACAGAATATTTAGTGTACGATCTACCAATCAAAGAGAAGGGACTATCGAAACTAAGGCGATCCACATAAATCCAATTCTTGCTTGCAACGCCCTTAATTACCGAACCATCACACAACAACGATGCCAATTCATGCAGTTGGGCTTCTAACTTTTCAAATACATCTCTGCATTTTCTGAAATAAGGGTCCTGATCCATCATTGACTCAAAAACACGCTGCACACTTGAATCAACATACCCACCATTTTGTACATTATAAATTGCCTTGATTTCATCTTTCGGTCCAAAATGCACCACAGGTTGCAGTCCCATTTTTTTACGCAATTCCTGACATCCTGGTTGCTGTACCAATAAATTCTTAACCAACCATCTTAATCTGGGATTATCTTTATTCGCAAATCTCTTTAACCTTGCTGACCACTTATCACAGCCCCATGGCAAATCCTGTTCCTGGGCCTGATAAACAAGACCATCAACATCTGCGTTCAACACTTCTTCTGTATAGCGTCCACCAAACCCTTCATTACCAAATCCACCAATCGACGACAGATAATACTTATTTTCCCCCACACCAAGACGAACAAGCTTTGTATCACCCCAAATATCACGTGCCAATTTTTGATAATCTGCAAAATCATAATTGTACACACGACATTCTTGGGTGCACATCTTTTCCAATTCACGTGGAATCACGATATCATTAACTAACTTTTCCAGCGATTCTACATACCCTGCTGGCGCCACAGATTTAACACCATCCGCCAAACTAAAACTTACTAATTTCTTTTCCATTTTTTATCCTATTATCTTTTATTTTCTGCAACGATTTGTTTTGCAAATTTGCGAATTTGTGCAATCGCATCTTCAAATTCAAACACATGTGGCATAGGGCAGGCCGACTTCATTGTTGCATTATGCATTCTGGGCGTTCTGCAAATTGGGCACATATGAAAATCACCCGATTTTATCGCCCCACATGTTTTTGCCGCCAAATGCGCCAAATTTGTCTTTGGCTTATACACCGCAACAAATCGTGCATTTTCTTTTAACCTTAAATATTCTGTAAACATAAAAGCAGGGCACATTTGACCCGCACGTTGTTTTTCACGACGGCATACGGCCTGATGCGCACGAATTTCTTCTGCATGCTCTTGGGCGTACTTGGCGCCATACTCTAATTTATGTTCACGATTTTCTTGATAATATTTCTTGGCCGTCGCCAAAACATGTTCACGATTTCTATCGATCCACGCTTTGGCGCTGTCACGTTTACCGATGGCACGCACCCGTTTTTGTTCCGGCGTCAAAGCATCATAGTATGCCTTGGACCGTTTTTTATATTTTTCCGGATTTTTGGCATATCTTGCTTTACGACGTTCACTGATTTCATCTGCATGACGTTCCCGATAACTTTTATTTTTCTCGATACGTTCTTCTAATGTCAAAGTTTTCAAATAACGTCTGGCATTTTCACGCATTTTTTCCGCATTACGCATATAATAATCACGTTTCTGGGCCGCCGTTTTTTCACGATTTGCCGCCAGATATCGTCTGCGTTTTTCACGTTTCGCCAATTGTTCCGGCGTTAATTCTGCATCTGGTATTCTTTTCATATTACGTTCTGATTCTTTTTATCTGCGTTTACCACGACCATTGGTGCGACGCTTGTTATTATTATATCTTACTTTCTTTTTATCACGTTTTGGTTCTTGTCTTTTGCAAACCGCAACGCGTACACTTAAAATAGTTTCTTCCAATTCAGATTGTATATCATAATGATATTCCACCTGATACACACAATCGCATTTGGATGCGTTATTACAATGCTTGTGCATTGGTTGCAGGTTATCCAAGGAATCGCCCCCCCCCGCGGCTTTTGGCACGATATGATCCCATGTAAAATCGTTTATATCGTATATGTATTCTTGGCACCATGGGCATATGGGGTATTGCCCCGCCGCAATCAACAAAGCATATAATTTCTTTAAATGTCGTCTATTTAACTGTTCGGGGTTCTGCTCTAACGATTTAAACAACATTAATAATTCTTTCGCCTGCATAATCCCCCTCCCACTTATTATTGTTCATCCACAGGAATTTGTAACAATTGCTTTGGATGTATTAAATCCGGATTTGAAATACCATTACGTTCGGCAATAATGCTAAACAAAATTCCACGACGCATAAAATTACGTGCGATAATCCACAAACAATCGCCACGGCGTACCGTATAATACGTATCGTCATTTCCCGTCGTTTCTGGCATTACAAATTCATGACGAACATTTGCGATTGTTTTACCATCGCCATCATGCAAACGCACCATCATTTCATATTTTTCACCGGACTTTAAATCACCAACATCCGCCCCCAACCCAAAGTGTTTATGGTCGGACACACGTGCAAAGCCCAAATATTTATCATTTAATGTCAAAGAAACACGCAAACGTGGCAAAGAATTACCAGACACAACGATACGACCTGTATCTAAATAATCAATTTTGGTTACGACCAAATCACCATCATGCAGAACATGTGGCGATTGCAACAAAGTACTGCCATCTTTTGTCATTAACAAAGACACCGAATTATCTGCGCCATGTTCGGATACATAAACAAAAACTTTGTCCGAAGATTTAACTTCGGGTTCATCACCCAACAGTGCGATTGTATAATTTCCCGCCACCCATGGTGTATTTGGCGTATAAACAAATTCACCGGCATAGTTTGTGCGTTCTGTTGCAACAATTTTACCATTTACCATCACAGAAATATTTTGATGTGGCAACCAACGACCTGCGATAACAATATTTCCATTTTTTTCAACACGAACGATATCAAACTGTGGAACATCGGCTTTTTTAATCGTCTGAACGGCGCGTTCTGGGATATTTGGCACAACAACAACACGTGATACCGTTTCACCACGAATAAACAACGCCCATGCAATAATTAACAACACCAAAACCGCACACGCAATCGGCAACCAATATGCACGCAACACAGATTTTTGTTTATCTTTATCATCTGTGACATTTTCCGCACTTTTTTCTTTATCGGGGGCCGGGCGCGCAAACAAATTCAACTTTTTCAAGAAACCACGCGTATATTCACGACGATTTTCCAACCAATCATTTTGTTGTGAAATTGCATCATTAATCAAATCGTCTGTTGAACGTTTGGTTTTTCCCATATTATTTTTGGCCATACCGATACTCCTGAAATTTCAATTATTTTTACTTTTAGACAAATTATTACAAATAATATTTCTTTGTCAACTTATTTATGATATAATAGTGGCAAAAATCGGGGGAAATTCATGAAAACAATTGGCATTATGACAACTGGTGGTGATTGCAGTGGTCTGAACACGGCAATTCAACGTATTGTACGTGGCGCATCACTGCGTGGATGGCGCACTTTGGGCATATTGGACGGCACAGATGGACTGTGTGTTACGCCACCGGCCGTAATCGAGTTAAATGATTTATTATTACCGATTGAAAACGCACGTTTGGCGGGCAGTTTTCTTCACAATGGTCGTGCAAACGCACTAAATTTCGAAACCGCCGCCGAAACCGGCCGCATTGCGACATTTAATCGCCAATTACAAAAGTCACTAAAATCATTGAATTTAGATGCACTGGTATTAATTGGTGGCAACGGCAGTTTATCTTTGGCATGGGCAAATCGTGAAATTTATCGCGACTTACAATTGATATGCATCCCAAAAACCATAGATATGGATATGCCTTTGACCGAACGTACAATCGGTTTTGACACCGCTGTTCAGCAATTAACATCTTTCTGTGATCAATTAATGTTAACCGCACGCAGCCACCACAGATGGTTTGTTGTCCAAGCCATGGGGCGTGACTGTGGTCAATTGGCATTAAATGCGGGTGTTGCGGTTGGCGCAAACGCAATATTAATACCGGAAATTAAATTTGATATTAACGCTTTAATACGGCACATCAAAAACGCCCAAACAGATTATGGCATCATAATCGTATCCGAAGGCATATCGTTGCGCGGTCATTCGGGCCGTCCCGCAGATATGATTTCACGCAAATTAACGGCCGCCGGCATAACAAACCGCACGGCATTTCCCGAACACACACAAAGGGCGGGCGACACAACGGCGGCCGACCGCATTTTGGCGACACGCTTTGCCGATTGCGCATTAAACGCGATTGAAAACAATGAAACATATGTTATGACGGCATTAATGAACGACACGGTTACAACCGTACCTTTATCGGAATTTATCGCCGCGGGCGAAGTCGTCCACGACCCAAAGATACCGGATTTAATGACATCAAACGCATACGTATCACCGGACGACCCATTGTTATCTGTTGCGTACGATATGGGTATATATCTGGGCGAACAGAAATAAAAAACGGGATTTAAATTAAATCCCGTTTATCTTTGTTTTTCTAACGCACACTTAACCATTTTACACACATTTGGCCACGCTTGCGAATAGGGATCAATCTGCATTGCACATGGTTGACCATTTGCACGACAATAAACAACCCCCTGATGAACAATATAGTTTCCCATTGCGGTTGGTATTTTTGCGATACTGCGCCCATGTTTTTTACGCAAGATATTTTTAAATTCGATTCCACCTTTGATATCTTTGATACATTGCACCATATCTGCAACGGTTTCGATACGTGCGCACAGTTCATCCGGCACATCAATTTTATAATGACGTTCCAAATCGATTAACATCCCCGCACGATCCAAAGAATCCAACCCCAGGTCATCGAATCTCATATCCGTTGACAATACAGTTGCACCCGATTTGCGCCCCAGTGACTTTTCAGCCAAAGCACAAACCACACGTACATCTTTCATTTTTTCATCCTTTTACAACCGTCCAAACTATACCCAGTTATCAATCATATTGTCAACAAAAAACGCCCAAAAGCAGGGCGTTTTTAATATATTTTTATATTCAAGTATTTTTCAGAAAAATCTGCATCAACTGTGCCATCTTCGTTTTTCTTTTCTGCACCTTCTGACGCTTGCTGTTCGGCCTGTGCAGCTTTATAGACCGCTTCACCCAACTTCATTGCTTTTTCTGTTAACGCATCTGTTTTCGCCTTCAAAGATTCCGCAGTTGCATCAACCTTTGCGATTTCATCTGCCAATTCTTTTTTTGCATCTTCGATGGCTTTTTTATCGTCTTCGCTGATTTTATCACCATGTTCTTTTAACGATTTTTCGATGCTAAACACGGCTGTTTCTGCTGTATTTTTTGCCTCTACCAATTCGCGTTTTTTCTTATCGGCTTCGGCATTTGCTGCGGCTTCATCAACCATACGTTGGATTTCATCTTCGGACAAACCACCATCTGATTTAATAGAAATCGCCTGTTCTTTACCTGTACCTTTATCTTTTGCAGACACATGAACGATACCATTTGCGTCGATATCAAAAGACACTTCGATTTGTGGCATACCACGTGGGGCAGGCGCAATACCTTCTAAATTAAACTGACCCAACAATTTATTATCTGCGGCCATATCGCGTTCACCTTGGAACACACGAATGGTCACAGCCGATTGGTTATCTTCTGCGGTACTGAACACCTGTGATTTTTTGGTTGGAATTGTTGTATTACGGTCAATCAAACGTGTGAACACACCACCCAATGTTTCGATACCCAAAGACAAAGGTGTAACGTCCAACAACAGAACGTCTTTTACATCACCTTTTAACACACCACCTTGGATTGCGGCCCCCATACCGACAACTTCGTCTGGGTTAACGCCTTTGTGTGGTTCACGACCAAAGAATTCTTTAACCGTTTCTGCAACTTTTGGCATACGTGTTTGACCACCGACCAAGATAACTTCGTTAATTTGTGATTTATCCAAACCCGCATCTTTCAATGCCTTTTTGCAAGGTTCAATTGTACGTTCAATCAAATCGGCAACCAAAGATTCCAATTTCGCACGTGTCAATGTTGTATTAAAGTGCTTTGGTCCCGTTGCGTCTGCGGTCAGATATGGCAAATTGATATCCGTCGATGTTTTAGACGACAATTCGATTTTTGCTTTTTCTGCGGCTTCCTTTAAACGTTGCAACGCCAATTTATCACCGGACAAATCGATACCCGATTGTGCTTTGAATTCTGCGATTAAGTGTTCCAAGATACGTGCGTCAAAATCCGAACCACCCAATGCGGTATCACCGTTGGTTGATTTTACTTCGAACACACCATCAACAATTTCCAAGATAGAAACGTCGAACGTACCACCACCCAAGTCATAAACTGCGATAACACCGTCTTTACCTTTGTCCAAACCATATGCCAATGCGGCTGCGGTTGGTTCATTAACGATACGCAAAACATTCAAACCTGCGATACGACCGGCATCTTTTGTTGCCTGACGTTGTGAATCATTAAAATATGCAGGCACAGTAATAACCGCATCTGTCACCGGTTCGCCCAAATAACTTTCTGCATCTTTTTTCAATTTTGCCAAAATCATAGCCGACACTTGTGAAGGCGCATATTTTTTACCATCCATTTCAACCCACGCATCACCATTATCACCGGCAACAATTTTATATGGCACACGTGCGGCAATTTCACGTACGGCCGGACTGTCGAAACGCAATCCCATCAAACGTTTAATTTCATATATAGTATTTTCTGGATTTGTAACCGCTTGGTTTTTTGCGGTAATACCGACCAATTGTTCACCATTTGATGTCAAAGCGACAACGGATGGCGTTGTACGTTGACCTTCTGAATTTTCGATAATTTTTGGATCTGATCCGTCCATAAAAGCCATGGCGGAATTAGTTGTACCTAAATCAATACCAATTACTTTTCCCATTTGTTTACTCCTTAAAATTTTTGCTTTACCCACCATATAGTTATGCAAAAAAAGTTTTCAAGGGGCAACAAGCATATTTTCTTAAAATAAAAAAGGATAAAAAAAACACCCCGAACGGGGTGTCGTATTTACAATTACATCGTCGTTACCACCACATCAGGATTCAACGTCAATGTCGGATGTGACATGACCGGAGAAGCAGAACCAGGTAGCCAAGTCGACGGCTCCGCAGGTGATTATGTTGCAGAGTCCGAAGAAGATGATGACGACGTGCCTGATGACAAACAATTCCTGAATTCTTCTTCATCATCAACCAAATACTGCCAACATGGCTTACCACTAGCGTCCTTTTTATTTATCATATCGCGCTTTCTGGTCTTTTCCAATTCAAATTGCACCACATTACCATTTTCATCGTATTCGACACCTTTACCGTCTTCTAATGGTGTTAATATACATTGACCATTGTCCATAATCGTCGCATAATACCCATCGGCCGAACATTTTATACATTCACGTTCTGAATCGTCTAGATGCGTAGGGTCACCAGCAAAACCATAGCCATTTTGCTTACAACGATACTGAACACAGGTATCTTTAGTTGATCCATCTTTATAAACCTGTTTCTTTTTATATGTTTCAGTATTTTTAAATAATTCTTTATCCCAACCATCACATATCACCTCTACACCACAGACAGCAGGACTTATCGGTTCACAATCTGTCTGTGCCAGATTCGGTTTATAACCATCCTTACACAAAACCCAAGATGCCGTATCAATCGGTGTAACAATCACCACACCGGTGCCTTTATAGTTCCGTCTACCCGCCGCACGTGCAGTAATTGGTTGAACTATTGCACCATGTGGCAATAACTTTTTTATCCCCAATGTCAAATAATGCCACGGATCTTTACCATTAGTTTCTTTCCAACTATCCCCATTCCAAGTGGTAATCTTATTTTTGCTACAATCATGAGTGTCTGCCTTAAAATAAGCCCAAGCCAAAGCAGAACCCGCCTTATCAGAATTGGTAATAAATTTTTCTATCTCAACCGCATCACATGTTTGTGCCCCTGTTGAATAATTAACAGAACAATTTTTACCACCATACCCCCCCTTACAAAGCCAAAAACAATCATCCTGCCCTTTACCTTCTGAATACCAACTCTTCAAAGCAGGGCGATTTGAATTGCTTGGCCTGTCGTAATCAAGCATCCCCGGGCAAAATTCCACACCATTCTCACTAATAGTTTTTGCCAAATATACGTTTATATTATTTTCATTTTTGCACACATCCTGTATACAAAAATCACCCGCAAATTCCGTATGACAGTACTGAATAGCCACATCTTCTACCCACGATGTTGCAATATCACTATTCACTTCAGCAGCAAACGCCGGTGACGCGACACATAACGCCATAAAACCAACAAAAATATTTTTATGCATTTTCATACGTCACCACCTTTATTCATTTTCCGATTTATTACGGGAATCCCAATAGCAAGTATTATCCGACCATTCGCCATTTAATACATTTGCACACGTATATTCATACCACGCATCATTGAACACACAAACATTACGCGATGTATCAAACGAAGTATATTCAATGCCATCACCCATATCATTCATGGCCAAACACACGTTACGTTCATCGTTTGCCGCACAGCGACCATAACGTTCCGCCGTATCATCCGAACGACCAAACACAGTTGAATAATACACAGATTCTTTATTCATTGACTTAACATCCGCAGCCAACAAACCATCATCACCCGTTTCATACCACAGACCGTTGTTTTCCGC
>JAEIGA010003736.1_pt1 | contig 23697 bp, 34 predicted proteins | sample 9270691 | NCBI WGS metagenome assembly JAEIGA01 (sample SAMN17057246, study PRJNA624740) | gut metagenome | biome: biome; isolation source: fecal sample | host: Bos grunniens | place: China: Xizang | collected 2019 | reverse complement strand
GTAAGAAACAAGTTCAGCAAGTTGCTTGATGAAATTGATTGGAGCAACGAGACATTGTATATGCACTGTTGGTGGTAAGAATATCAGGGGGAGAATATACAATAAGTTTCAAAACATATTCTCCCTTATTTTTCTAAACAAAACACAACATTTTATTTCCAGTATTATATTAAAAGATTTTGGAAAATATTTTGTAAAAAAGTTTGTGTTTTGTTTTGGAAATTAAAATAAAAAACTTATCTTTGCATTATCAAAAATAAAAGTATATGAAAGAACAGAGAATTAGATTTTATCTTGTAGAAACAGAATACAATGAAACAACATCTATTGTAGATGTTTTACAAAACGAGTTGGATGCTAACAGGAGTTTCGCAAAGGAGGTCTTGGAGAATGGTAAAACTGTTTTGGCAGGATGTGAAGATCCACAGGCGTTTGCTGACATCTTGGTAGAGATTTATCCTATGTTGTTTTCTGTCACAACAAAACTTTCTGTTGCGGCTGAAATTCTCAATGTGAAGACACTGGATGAATACGATGTGTTTTGTAAGAATTTCCTTGAAAAGAAGATTGACATTGTTGACATTGCTGACACTATTTGTTACACATTATCCAATGTTATTTTCGGTGACGAGGAAAAGGACATAAAGTCCCTTAATTTCAACGAAGTTGAGAAAATAGTAGAGGACATTAAGCGAGCAGTAGAAAGCCCGTTAGAGAGCCTAAAAAGTGGCAATAAATGGATGTTTATGTCTCCGACTGAAATGGTTAGCCTAACAAGGTTTCTATTTCCGGCTTATGAGGCAATGAGAGAAAGGAAAGAGGCAGGTACGGACAGTTATCTGTTGTGTATGCCAATATAAAAAGAATAATATTTTTGTTAGACATAATTTGAACAAGGGTTGTCGTGATGATAACCCTTGTTTTGTTATATACATAATTCTCAACAAAACAGTTTTGTTATGTTGTGTTTTGATTGAGATGAGGAGATGACTCCGGACAGGAAAATATTTTAAGTTAAAATATTATTATGATCCGGCTGGGGGGAGGAGAGGGGAGTGCCGATGTATAAAACAAATTATATATAAAAAATTTTATACAAAAAAAACATAAAAAAGTTTTGTTGTTTTGAATTTTATTATTATCTTTGCGGAAACATTAAAAACAAATAGTTATGGGAAACGGAACTAATACTTATTTCAAGTTCAAATTCAGGAACAGAGATTTCAGCGTTGAATATCGTTATTGTGAAAGCATTGAGGAAAGTGCATTTGTTGTTCACGAGACTGTAAACGGTTGTGTTATGTTCATAGGACATTTCATATATGACTGGGATTTCAGCGATAACATATCGGATCATTTTATGGGGTCTTTCGCTGTATGGCTTGACGGCTATGACAAGACAATGTGTGACGAGAATGAGAACGACAACGCAACACAACCTGTTGAGGAATATCCTGCACCGCCTTGTGTTATCTATGAGGTATCTACAACGATAACTGAAAAGACACACAAAATTTTGTCTGAAAAGAAAAAGTTTTTTTACAGTGAGGAAGATGCAAAGAAGCATTTACATAATCAAACTAAACTGGTGTATGAACTTTTCGGAGACAACACCCTGACAAAAATATCGTCAAATTCAAAATTTGAGAATGAATTTATGTCGAGGGTAAACAATGACATCTGCATCACAATCAAGTGTACTATACAACACATTGATTAAGATCAACAACAAAACAAAACATTTTATTAAAAAAATATGGAAATGTTTTGTTTTGTTGTTTTTTATTACTATCTTTGCATCATCATTAAAAACAAAAGTTATGGGAAAGAAAAAGATTTATCAGTTAGAGGGAGGTCAGTATCAGATAGTGACTATCAATCGTAGGAAAGTAGTTCAGTTCGTACACAACGGAAACATTATTCAGTTAGCGAATTTGAAAGTACACGATGATATGTCGGAGGAAACAATGTGTTTCAGTGCCGATATGTATTTCAACGGCAAGTTTGCTGGTAATTGTAGCAATGACGGCAGGGGTGGTTGTGCGAATGTATATCCCGAATATGAGTTCAGGCAATATGCACACAACGAATTGAGTAATGTTGATAATTATATTTTCAACAAGCCCGACAATGTGTACGATATTATGGATAGTCTTGCGTGTTATCAAGCAAGTGTCGATGATTGTCGTGGTAACAAAGCAGAGTTCGACAAGTGGTATGCTTGGGTAACAAAACACAACGACGAATTGAGAGCAATGTATAAGAAAATGTAAATTCACAATTTCATTTTTTATAAGATGTGTTTCCTGTTTGGGGACACATCTTTTTTTGTTGTGTTGAATATGAATTTCACTCGTGCTTGAGGGACTCGGTTCAGGAAATATTTTAAGTTAAAATATTGACCGTTGCGATCCAGGATCACAACAGAACAGCGTGGGTTAGAAAAATGTAAAAAAATTATTAGAAATGTATTGCATAAATGTAAATTATTTGTATCTTTGCAGAAACAAATTAAAAGAATATAGTTATGTTAGTTGATTTGACAGTAAATGTTGCTGAACTTGAAAGAAGGAAAGCAATTTGTAAGGAACACAACATAGATGAAAGGTTTTTAATAAGTCATTCTGACAATCATATTGAAACAGGTGTATATCGTGGTGGTGGTTTGGGTTTATCTCGTAGTGAGTTTATCGAAATGGAAAACCTTACCTATGATGATGAATACTGTTCAATGGTTAAGGAATGGTTCGTCGGTGAGAATGGATTGAGATTTCCTGTTGATATGGATAGTCAATATGGTGTTGCTGATAACATTGAGCAGATTAAGGAACACTACAAAGAATGGATAGAAAAATCTGATTGGGTTATTGAAGTCAATCCAGTATATCAGGAAAAAGAAAACGCTGGTAAGGGTGGTGGTTGGCGTTGGCACAAATGGGGTGAGTATATAGGTAAACTTAATCCTCAATGTGAATATCTTGACGATGAAGATTTTGGTGATGATTGGCAAGGTTATGTTTTGTGCTATCACATATATCCAGTTAAAAAGTAACACAACAAAACAATCTCTCAAAACTTTTTTGTTGAGGGTATTGCATAATTGAAAATTATTACTTACCTTTGCAGAAACAAATTAAAGAATACAGTTATGAAAATGTTTTGGTATTACATCTGTCATCCTGATAGTGTATGGTATTGCATTAAGGATTGGTTTCATAAGTTGCGTATGAATAGGCTGAATGAGTTTCGTTTAAGGATATACAACTATGAACAAAAATATCTTTGTCGTAAGATAACAGATCCTTACTATGGTACAGCATTAAGGGACGGAGGAAACATAAGTCTGTTATGTCCTGCAATGGTTGTATCACAGGTACTGTATCATCATTTTGGTTTTGAAAACTATTACCGTCTTTATGTACACGGAATAGATGTTGACACACAACAGGACACTATTGTTGTGAATATCAAGTTACACAGACCGGGTTTGCTTATTGGACGAGCAGGAAACACCATAGATAAAATTAAGGAACAACTTTGTGTTGTGTTCGATAAGGATGTTCGTATTGACTTAACAGAGGTCAGGGATGATAAGAATATTCCGTTTGCTTATTGATAAAAATTTTGAAAAGGAATTATGTGAAAAAATAGGGCAAAAACATATAGGATTATGTGAAAAATGTTTTTGAAAAGTTTTTGTAAAATAATTTGAAAAACATTTTGAAATTAAAAACATAATTACTATCTTTGCATTATCAAAACAAAACAAAGTTATGGGAAAGGGAAAATACAGAATGGTTATCTGTCCTTGTTGTGGAAAGCATTTTGATCCGAGGCAGGAGGGATTTAATCTGAATAACAGATTAGTATGTGCTGATTGTTATAACAATGCCACATATAGAACCCACAAGGATTTTGTAAATAAGAAACGATAGGAACAAAACAAAACAGGTTGTGTTATGATACGAGCAAAAGTAAAACTGACAGGTCGATATGTATATCTTCGCAGACCGTATGAGGGTGAGTATATCAGTGCAATGTATGAGCCTGACTTTGTTGAGATAGATGAGAACTATAATACGATACGGAGTTGTGATTACCGTAACATTGAGTTCAGCATAGACGAACTGGAAGACATAGACTATTGTTATAACGAGAAAACACAAGAGTCTGATGATCCGTATCGTAATGCGATTGACAAGATAAGGGATGTATTAGACAAGCATCCAGTAAATCTTGATTTGGGACTGGAGGAGTTCGATGCAACAATCTGTTGTGAAATAGTAGGACAGATACAAAAGATAATAAGAAATATATAAAAGATAGTCCTTATATAATTAAAGTATTCATTGTTGTATGAATGGAGAGGGTTGCCGTTGTGAAACGCCAACCCTTTTTTGTTATATATAACACACAACAAAACAGTTTTGTTATGTTAAGTTGATTGAGATGAGGAGATGAGTTCCGGTGAAAATATTTTAACTTAAAATATTGCACAGTGGTTCCAGCAGGATGTCGTCCTCAACAAAACAGTTTTTGTTAAGATCTGTTAAGATGATCGATCCAGGATCAGACAGGGGAATATTTTAACTTAAAATATTTTACTGGCGGAGGCACTGGGCAGTCTTCGGGGGAGTAGTAATAAAAAATAAAAAAAGTTTTGTTTTGTTATTGCATATTAAAAAAGTTTTGTTATCTTTGCGGTACAAATTAAAAACAAAACAAGTTATGGGAAAGATTACATCAGACATGATCGATTGGGATCAGTACAAGGAAAGTGTTAAGGCTAACATTTCCAATGAGGAACTTTGGATGTTAGGTGGTTCAGATTTTGCAGAGGATAACATTGCGGAACTGGAAGAGGAACTGGAAATGATTGAGGCTGGTGACTTTGACGAGTTGCTTGAAAAGTATGACGATAATATTTGGGAAGATTATCTGAAATAAAATTCCAAAACAAAACCTGTTTAATTTTTGAAATCTTTTTTGGGATAATATACTATAATACACTGAAAAAGATTTCAAAAAATATTTTGAAAAAGATTTGGTGTTTTGTTTAGGATTTATTATCTTTGCATTATCAAAACAAATTGTTATGAAAAAAGCATTTATAGCAGACTTTAATATCCGCACAAGGGTTATCGTAGATGTACCTGAGTATTACAGAGTAGCCGAAGGTAATGCTGACTATTCAGATAAGATTGCAGAGGCGGCTTGCAGGAAGATGTCACAGTTAGTTGTTGACACTGAACAAAACCCGTTTGTGATTAGTAATGTCACATACATAACAGAGGACATTGATAATCCTTATGGTAAAGGTGAGGATGATTATATCAGCGAGAAAGATCTTGATGATATGATGAAAGACAGGTTGCACAACGAGATACTGAACAAGGTATTAAAGTTGTTCCCTATGGACTCAACAAGACTATATTTCATAAACTGTTTTGAAAACATAACAGAACAGCCTGTCAAGTTGAATGTAAGTGATGACGGTGGTCTTATTGAGATTATACCGTTCTATGGTTTCAGTTTGTTCCGTGGTACTAACGATGAAATCCTTATGGGTTATACTGTTATGTATGAGAACGGTGATAGCGAGACTGTCAGTTGCGATTGCTTGGATATACAAAGTTTATACAAGATTATGTTTTTCTTGTGTGAACTTGAAAGCAGACATAACAAAACAGAGTAAATATCTCATTTTTCATTTGATTATTGAAACACTATCCTATAATTTGGGATAGTGTTTTTTTGTTGTGTTAAGACATTAAGCAAACCGAGATGCTCTCGACTCCGGACAGGAAAATATTTTAACTTAAAATATTCCAGCCAGTAAGCAGCTGCATCTACCGGAACAAAACAGGTTGTTGTGTTTTGTTCCGCCTGAATTAAATCTGGCGGAGGAGTCTGGTTCAGGATAATATTTTAACTTAAAATATTCTGTTTTCGACGAACCGTTTTCGATTCGATTGATAATCAATAAGTTATGAAAAATGACAAAACAAATTGTTATGTTATGTTAAAAAGTTTTGTATATTAAAAAAGTTTTGTTATCTTTGTGGTGGATTAAAAATCAAATGAATATGAGAAAGGTTATTTACACAACAGACATTAACAATTACAAGTATGAGGATTACTTGGAGTATTGTGAAGCAAACGAGATTGAGCCGTGTTCAGAAGACAGTCAGTCTTATTGGGATTGGGTATCAGAAATGATAAGTATGGATATTGAGGATGCTTATTCTAATATAGACTGCAAGCAGGATGCAAACACAAAGGTTGTCATCACTGGTACATTAGGTTTATGGTATGGCAATCCCGAAATTGATCCAGTTTTTGTTGAGAGTGAAAGCGAATATCATTACGCAACAAAACAGCGTTCATATAGCAGTGCATTGAGATTGGCGATACAGAAATGTGCAGAGGGAATGGATAATGTTGAATGTTATCTTAATGACGAAACAGGTTGTGTTGAGGTTATCGGACATCATCACGACGGCACAAATCACTTCTACATACACAAACTTTCAGAGTTCGGAAAGAATGCAGAGTACGAAGATAATCTTGATGTAAATGAACCCTTATGGTTTGAGAAGTTCACGGAGGAAGATTTATACTAAACAAAACAAATTCTGTTATGATAAGGAGATTGGCATTTTTGTCAGTCTCCTTTTTTGTTTTGTAAGAACAAGATCTGTGTTTTGATCTGGGCACTGATCTGATCATTTGGATCTTAAATATTTTAACTTAAAATATTTCCAGGAAGGAGGCTTCAATCGATTCGATTGATAATCAATTAGTTACAAGGTTTTGTCCGAGTAGTTAGTGTAGGCGAGTTGTGTTGTGTTTTGATCTGAACAGGAACCTGTTGCAGTGTCGCGTGCCGGTAAAATATTTTAAGTTAAAATATTACCTGAGCCGAGTCACTGCCCAGCCTTGTGGACAGGTATGAACACAACAAAACTTTTTTAATAAAATATGTAGAAATGTTTTGTTAATTAAAAAAGAATACTTATATTTGCATCAAGTTAAACAACAAAACAGTTTAGTTATGGAAAAGAGTAGATATTATTGCCCGGAGTGTGGCTTTGGATTAGTTCAAGGTGATTGGGATTACAATTACGAAACTGCACATCTTGACTTTGAATGTCCTTGTTGTGGTTGGACTGGAACGGAGGATGATGTCATTGATGACGAACTTGATGATGATGAATAATTAACAAAACAGATTATGTATATTCTTTGTTATGCCGACAAGAACGGTAAAAACACTTGGGAGAGTGTTGACGGTGAGGATGCTATGAACGCCAGATGTTATGAACTTGAACAGGAGTTGTGTTGTGAGGAAAAAGACATTATGGTTTTCCACACTGACGATATGTACATTTAACAAAACAGTTTAGTTATGGATGCAAGAATTAAGAGAATAAACAGGGCTGATTTTACACACGCCAAAAAACAAATTCAGCAGTACACTGTTCGATGTGTCAATGTAATTCAGGATGCCTTGAAGTTAGCCGAGGAATACACTGGTCATCGCAGGATATGGTTTGGTGATTTTTCAAATCCACCACTTGTTAAAGAGGGTTACAGCATTGAAGACATATATGTCAACTGCAATACATTGTGGGTATCAATGAGTGGAGAGTACGACAATGGTATGATGCCTATCGAGAATATTGATATATGGTATCTGATAGACCTTACCGAATGGCTCAGGGATCACATCCACGATTTCATTGAAATATGGGAGGAAGATAACCTGCAATAATCAGAAAACAAAACACAACAATTTTTTGTTGTGTTTTTTCTATTATATTTTGTGATAATATAATAGAATAATCTGTAAAATATTTTGTGAAATAATTTGAGAAATGTTTTGAAATTAAAATCATAATTAGTATCTTTGCAGAAACAATAAAAAGATATGACAAATTTTGAAGACATACAGATTGGTGACAAGGTAATCATAGAAAGCAGATATGGTAGAAGCATAGGTACTGTTGATAAGATTACAAAGTTATTTTTTTATGTTGGTAGTTATAAGTTCAAAAAAGAAAACGGTTTTGAACCCGGGCAAAGTTGGTGTAAGACTATCGCCAAACCTTATAATGTAGTAGAGGCAATGGAAATCACCAGAGTAAATCTGAACAAAAAGATTGCCAATCATATTGCAAAGAACGGTCTTGATCTTTCTTATGATGATGCTATCAAACTAAAAACAATGTTAGGTATATAAAACAGTTTTGTTATGAAAAAGGCATTTTTAGTTGATGTTGTGTTACGCACACGAGTTGTCGTAGATGTTCCTGATAACTGGGACGAGAACGATGATGTTCTTGATAACATAGGTCAGGTTGCTTGTGACAGACTAACTGGTTTTGTTATGAGTGGTGATAATCCTATTTGTCTTGATAATGTCGGTGAGATAAACGAAGACAGTGAAGTACAGTATGGTGAACTTGACGAAGATAGCGTTGACGAGAGTATCATCAACAAAGAGAAAGATGATTACTGTGATGAAATCGCTTGGCTTTTGTTGAGGGGCAAAGGTCAGAAAGCACATTTTCATAGATACTGTGTCGGGGAACTTGACACTGAAATATATGTTTACGACAATTATGACAAGACAACAAAACTGTTTAGGCTTCATTGTATCAACATAACAAAACCGCAACACATCAACACCTATGTTGTTTCATTTAGTATTATGGATAATGGTGTGGTGTATGACATCAAGTCGTCTGATGTGGACTTGCTTTCTCTGAAAGAAGTTCTTGACGAGTTGAGGATTAAGACAGGCATTTAGCATTTTTCATAAAAATTTTTAATTCCAACGGGGGAGTGGTAATCTAATAGATTATCATTCCCTTTTTTGATCAAAACAGTTTTGTTGTGTTGAGGTGTGTAACCCGCTGAAGTCGAGGAAGTTACGGGAATATTTTAACTTAAAATATTGGCTGGGGGACTCATCTGATTTCTGTGGGAACTTGCCGGTAAAGCAGCGGGGTTCCGTCCGGAATATTTTAACTTAAAATATTTCCGGTTGCAAGCAGCTGCATTTCCGGTGGACAGATCTGGACAAAACAAAAAACGAAGTTGTTTCACAACAAAACTTTTTGAAAAATGTTATGTTGTGTGTAAAATAAATTTGGTGGATTGAAAAATATTGTTTATCTTTGCCAGTGAACAAATAAAGATAAAGATATGAGAGACATTCAAGTTATTAAAAAACTAATCAAGGGCGACAGTTTAAGAGTATCATCTGTCACTGTTGACGGCAAGCCACATCTTTGCGTTAGTCTTATGGATTGGGGTGGATTTGAAACACAATTCTACACTGACAATCAGTACATCGCATTACCGACAAATTGTTGTGGTAAAGACATAGCAAAACTGGATGTTGAATTACCTGCATATTATAATATAGGTAGGTTCAAAATCAAGGGTTATGTTGTGTATAGTGTTCGGGCAATATATACAGAATTAAATTTGGAAATTCCTTTCCTAACAGATTTGACAGATCTTGCTGAAAAATTCCAAAAAGATTTTGAGGAATATTTACAAGAAAAAAACAAAAAAAGATTTGGAGAATAAAAATAGATTTATTATCTTTGCATTACAATAATAAAAAACAAAAAGAGTTATGAAAAGAAAAGTTATCAACTGCGTGGTAATTAACCACATCAAGGGTAGTGTTGAAGCCGTACCATTTACCAACTCATCAGAAGCGGCAGAGTTTTGCCAGTTCGTTATGAATATGGAACGAAACATTCTCGAAGTGTTTTTCAATAGGAAATGTGATGTTGAGTTCGACAATGAAAATCAGAAAATGACATTGATGAACACAACAGATGATGTGGCAATCGTTGAGATTAACATCAGTGTTCACGAATTGGAATTTTAGGAGTAAGTTATGAACAAAGTATTTAACAATAACAATTCGCACCGTGCATTTCTTATAAAAGAGATGCAGGTGCAAGTCGACCAAGCGATAAGGATTGAGAAACAACTTGCTATTGCATTAGCAGAGAATGGTGTAACGGCAATTTGTATTCCAGCGATAAACATCAGAAACAGTGAGTTTAGTCGTATCATAGCAGTCGGCATAACCAAAGATAGGGTTTTGAAATGTGATAAGTTGCAGTTCCAGTGTGATAGCATGGATAACGAATGGGTAGATGCTGACGATTTCGCAGCAGATGATTTCGATTGGACTGAACTTATGTTCAATACACTTGAAGCATTGGAACCCGGCATAATGGATTAACCTTTTTTGACACAAACTTTATACGGCATTACGGGAGTAACAGAAATGTTATTCCCGTTTTGTTTTGTTGTGTTGTGACTGACATCAGTGAGATGAGGAGTCGGGTCCGTCCAGTAATATTTTAACTTAAAATATTTGTACAGCAAATCTTCTTAAGATTTCTTAACTATCCAAATTTATAAAACAGTTTTTCCGGAACACAACCAGCCAAGCAGCTGCTTCTGCCAGTAAATAATTTAAGTTAAAATATTACCAGAACCGAGTCTGGCGGAACAGGTTGAGGTTAGTCATAACACAACAAAACTTTTTATAAAAATATGTAGAAAAAGTTTGCAGATTAAAAAATTATTGCTATCTTTGCATCAGAGTTAAACACAAAACATATTTAGTTATGGAAAAGAAAATTTTTGTTGTGACAATTAGCGAGGTATCAGATATGTGCGACTATCCGCATCCTCCGTATGCTTGTGATACCATAGAGAAAGCAAAGAACAAGATTAAGGAATTGTACGAGACTGCGTTATCAGAATACAAGGAAGAGTTTGATGACGAGTTTGACGATGATAGTTCGGACACTTGCGTTGAATTGTATGCAAGTGGCAGATATAGCGAAGATCATTATTCAGCCACAATATATGAGGTTGAGGTGAATTAACTTTCTATCTTTATTTGGTCAAGGGTTGTTTCCTATTTTGGAGACAACCCTTTTTGTTTTGTTCCCCGGATGAAGACTCTCATCCTGAACAACCGCCAGGTGGATCGAATCAAATATTTTAAGTTAAAATATTCACCTGGACTGATCCCTGGAAACAGAACAAAAATTCCTGGAAAATTTTTTGTATTATTTTTGTGAAATAATTTGAAGATTTTTTTGCAGAATAAAATAAAATTGCTATATTTGCAATACCTAATAAAAAGATAGAAAAGTTATGGAAAAGAAAAATCAAAACATTCACGCAAGAGTTGTTCACTACAACGCAGTCAAGTTGCTCAACGCATTATCACAAATCGTTGGTAAGAACGGAGGACATATCGTTTCTTCCTACAAAACTGAACTGACATTCTCTGATGTTCATTGCAGGAAAGCGACATTGAGAATAGCAAATCCCGATGATGTTATGAAGGATTGCCCAGTTATCACAACACCGTTTTGGGGTTGCTTCACTTGCTTTGCACATTTCCATATCAACGGTTTCGTGTATTACATTGAGTTCCCGTCAAACATCTTTGATAATATTACCATTGGTAAAATATCAGTAGATGATACACTCACATCACACAAAAAGTATTATTGTGTTCCGTTGCAGTATTCAAGCCAACTTATAGATACACTCTATAATTTGGATCCAAGGCAAGATAGTAACGACACAATAGTTGAGGAAGCACAAAAGTTGTTCAATACCATTTCCGAAATGCCAGTTTCCGAAACATACGAAACACGAGCAGTCGAAGTACCAAACCTTTATGACGGTGGACATCATACCGAGATGAAGCGTGTTCCGTACAAATGTAAGTACAACAAGTTTGATGCAAACACTGGATTGCTCATTGAGTAATATATAAATAAAAAACACATTGTCAAAGTTTCACTCTAACATAGGGTGAAACTTTTTTGTTATGATCCAAACACAACCATTCTCGTCGTAAAGCCCTGAAACTGTGAAGGTTATAAAATATTTTAAGTTAAAATATTCAACAGTGTGAACAGCAGGAGCATCTCCTGATGAAGATGACCGGTGGGACGACTTCGGTGAAAAATAATTTAAGTTAAAATATTTAACCAAGCGACGGCGTGGGCATCAGGAAATCCTGAACAAAACTTTTTTGAAAAATTGTTGTGTTATGTATTGTATATTCAAAAAGTTTTGCTATCTTTGCATATACAAATAAAGGTAACAATTATGGCAAAGAACACAAACAATGGAACTAAATGCTTCTGTGCAGTAGACAAAGGAAGCGTCATCGTTACTTTCTTCAAAAAAGAACCAAAGATGACAGCAGATGGAATATTCTACGGAGATGAAATGTTCCAATATACAACCGCTGACTTTCCACAGGTTACATTTGAAAACAGTCCAATGAAAGCAGTCTATGACGGAACAACGGGAAAAATCACAATAAAGAAAAAATAACGATATGGATTTATACGCATTAAGAGAACAGCAACTCAGAGAGTTGGAACAAAACATTTGTTCAGACATTCGTGGTATTGTTGAAAAGGCAAACCGAACACTCAACTTTGAGTATTATTGTACTTGGAATAAAATCTACATTGACAACTATGGTGTTGTGATTGTTGAAGACGAGTTTGGTGAAAAGTGGAACATTGAAAACCTATCGCTTGATAAGAAGTTGAGAGTGCTTCACGATATGTACCATACAAGGTAGTAGTTTTTGAAACGCTACGGTTTTTGAAACGCTACGATCAAGACTGACATTTTGTCAGTCTTTTTTTGTTGATGTAGTGACTGACCAACCAATCCTCATCTAACTCTGTTCAGGTATTATTTTAACTTAAAATATTTAACCACGCGACGGCTGGGATTTCAGGAAAATTACGGGAAAAATGTTTTGTTCTTTTTTGAAAATAATTTATGAAAAGGTTTGTAGATTAAAAATTATTTCTTATATTTGCATAGACCAAACAACAAAACGATATGGATAGAATTAAGATTAACCTTGCTGACTGGGAAAATGCGGCCTGCCCTATCTGCACAAAGAATGTAAACTTGGAAAAGGCTGAAAGAGATTTGTATCTTGTTATGACTATGATACACGGATATAGTGATACCGAAATTGAAAGTCTACTTGATACACCAACCGATGATAAATTCAACACCACACTGTGTACGGAAGAAGAAACATCTGTCATTGATAATGGTGGCGTATATTATGAAGATATGTCTGATTGTCTGATGAAGATTGTTAATATGAAAATAATTGTAGGATTACCCATTGAGATCGACGGCATAGATCACAACACAATGTCCGATAAAGAAAAGTATGAGTATGCTATGAAGCGAGAAAACAATGAGTGTCAGGTTTTCCATAGCACACAAACTTTCCTTGATATGCTTAATGCTAATCAAGTAGATACAGAAAACCTTTTGTTTTATGAAATAGAAATCTGATAAGTTGATGTAACTTTTTATAACTTTAATAAAACAGGAAACAGAACATAACAATTTGTTGTGTTCTGTTTTTTTTATTATAACACATTGGCACTCACGAGTTTGATAACTTCAGCGATTAAATATTTTAACTTAAAGTATTAAACCTGCAAACTCGAATGTTGTACCAAAGTTCAGGAAAATGTTTTGTTTTGGTACAACCTCCTTGAGTCGCTCCGGTGAATATTCCCGATTCAATATTTTATCTTAAAATATTCCAGCCCGACGAACCTCCCGGTACAGTAGTCGATGTCGCCCTAAACTTTGTAAAAAGTTTTGTTTTGTGTGCAGATTTTTTTGGTGGTTTCAAATTTTTGTGCTATATTTGTAACATCAAACAAATAAAGATAAACGATATGAAAAAGGTATTTTACATTGCATTGGTGGTTGTGCTTTTCGCAACACTTATCTTCAACATTTGTTTTGCTTACTCTAACATTGATTGTATGGGTTGTGCGACAATGCTGTTCCTCGCTATGACTGCTGTAACATCTTCTATCACTGTATGGGGTTTCCGTAAACTCTATATGATGTATGAGGCAGGTAAACTCGATCTTTTCAAATAAACAAAACTTGTTATGATAGTAGTTTCAGATATTGTTTGGGACACTGACGGTGAAAATCCAAAGGACTTAAACCTACCTGATGAGGTAAGGATAGCCGATGAAATGGAAATAGAGGAAGATGAAATCGCTGACTATCTTTCTGATGAGTACGGCTTTTGTGTTGAGTCTTTCATTGTGGGATACACAAATTAAACAAAACTGGTATGGCAACAAAAACAATTTATGTAACTCTCCGAGTTGATATTGACAATGATAATGTCGATGAAATTGACGATGAAATCATAGAAGAAATTGTAAATGATTTTAGAGACAATTTCAACTATGACGATGAACACGAGATCGAAGTAGAAGTATGTGGATATACATCTAACGAAGATTAACTTTTTCTTTTTATAACTCTCAAAATCTCTCTCCAAGTTGGAGGGGGATTTTTTTGTATTACAAACATAAAAACTTTTTTAGGGAAATACAAATCCCGCCAGAAATTTTTCTGAAAATATTTTAACTTAAAATATTAAGAAAACTTCGATGGCAAATGTCATCTCCGCCGTTACAAAAAATTTCAATTTTTTTCTGATTTTATTTTTGCATTTTTTCTGAATAAATTTCCAATAAATAATTAGAAGAAAATAATAGAAAAGGTTTTTATAAAAACCTTTTTCTATGACAACAAAACGGAGGTTACACTCCGTTCTTTTTCTGTTTTCATATTCTATTTTGTTTTGTTTGGTTAGGGTCTGCTGTGAAGTACACCCTAACCTCTTTTTTATAGAATATCTTGCGGATAATTACACGCAAAATTTGCGGATTATTCCCAGGATCATTTTACAAAAAACAAAATAAAACTTTTCCAAAAAAATTCTAAAAAATTTTTGAACCATTTTTTCCGAACTACTCTTCGGTTCTGGCAAGCGTGCTAATATTTTATCTTAAAATATTCCATCGACCGATCGATGTTGACCAGTGTGATGAAAATCAACTTCACCTATACACAACAAAAAAATCCACTCCCAACTGGGAATGGATTTCATATTGCTCCGTTGTGTTGTGGACTTACTTTTTCAAGTCATTGACTTCGTAAGTTACACCCTCAATCGTGATTGCGATGATGTTATCAAAATCAACTGCGTTAGGGATAACTTGCTTACCTTTCTCCAACCCAACCTCTGACTGCGTACTGCAATCCTTTGTCCTATTAGGTGCGAACTGCTTAATTGTTTCAATCTCGCTTTCGGTTGCTGACTTTCCGTTCACAAAATACTCGGTGGATTTAACACCACTATCCTTTACATAACACCTCATATAGAGTTTATCAACTCCGTCCTTTGTGTGGGAAATAACTGCTCCCTCTGCACCCTCTACCCACTTGCCCCATTTCAACGGCTGGGATTTGAACTCGCCCTCAATGTTATTCTCGGCAAGTGCCTCGTTCACTCTCTGCTCATAAGAGCCACCAAAACCATATTCAATGGTCTGCAAACGCATTACCCTTTCATCTGCAAGGGGATTGTTACGCTTGTTCATCTTTGCGACAGAATAGGTCTGCACCTCAACACTCTCGGCAGTCGCCATTGCCTTAACAAGAATGTTCACTAAATCCTGTTTTGTTACTTTCATAATGTGAATGAATTACGATAACAACACCATTGTTGTATCTGATTGCAAATATAACACTTTTTTTTATTTCTGCAAAATTTTTCTTAATTATTTACAAAATTTTTTTCAACAAAGAACAAAACCCAAGCGGCTCGCCCACAGCAAATATTTTAACTTAAATTATTCCATCGTCCGAGTCATCTCATCGCAGCAGCATTTGCAGCCGCTTGCTGCTAAAATATTTTAACTTAAAATATTTTTTACTCTTTTCTGTTTTGATGCTTCGAGATAACCAATTGAAAATCAATTAGTTACAAAACTCTTCAAAACTCTTCAAAAAACTCTTCGTAAATTTTTTCAAAAAAAATTGTGTTTTTTACACTTTTTCTAAAAACACATTGATAAATATAATGAAAAAAGTTTACTTCGCCAGTAAAATTTTTTTTGTTTTTGGGGGTCGGGAGGTCGCCGTTGTGAAACGCCGATCTCCCATTTTTTTATCACCACCTCAACATAACCAAACCGGTTCACCGACAGCAAAATACTTTAAGTTAAAATATTCTTTCACCGGATACAGTTTCACTCGTGATAAACTTTTTTAATCATAACATAAAATAAATTTGGTAGTGTCATTTATTTTTATTAAATTTGCATATCAAATAAAAACAAATAAAGATATGGCTTACCTCAACGAAACAATTTCAAACCTAACTGAACTCAGTAAGCAGATAGACTGCCTACTTGATATGGGGGTTGTACCAGCAGTATTGATGTCAGATGACAAGGTTGTAAAAAACTCTGACGGAAAAATAATCATTGTCGGTATGGAGAACGATTGCATTCTTCATCTCTCTACTAACTATGAAATTGCTCTTACATCTATCGGCAAAGAAGATTGGGGGCATTACATAACACCAAGTCATTATTTCATCAAACTTAATAATGTAACGATGAAGAAAATTCTTCCACAAATAATTTCATAAAGTAAAAACAAATTCGGTTAATATCCAAAGGGTTGTCGTTGTGAAACGCCAACTCTTTTTTTGTACCCCACACACTGAACAATATCAACGCAGGCTCCGCCAGAACCGGAAGTGTAATATTTTAACTTAAATTATTTCCAGCAGGACGAACACTCTTCCTCGAAAAAAGGTTCCTTTTCATCAGGATAATATTTTAACTTAAATTATTCATCGAGAGGAGGCTTCAGCAAATCTGTTGTTGTTCTATAATTTTTTTTGATCTAACTATTGCATATTAAATTGTTTTGTTGTATATTTGCATAACCAAATAAGATAATGATATGAAAACAATTTACCCACAACCTAATGACCTTGTTGAGTATAAGAACAAACTCTATAAGGTAGTGTCAAGACTTGGAGGTGTTATGATTGTTACTGACGGAAAACACGAGAGAGAAATGCTCGTTTCCGAAACAACCATTTCGCAACAACAATATGTTACCGACATCATCGTATTTGACAACGACTGCAACATAGTTGATGATAGCGAAGACTATGACGGAATAGAAGATACAATGTGCGACTACAATTCATCAGTTGAAATCGCAACACAAATCATTACCGACTTCACTCCTAACAAAGCAATCGCTTTCATTTACCCTTGCGAATATGACTTGGGCAAACAAAAATGGCTTGTACCAAATGACAAAATATCAGCCTTTACCATTACTACTATGGATAAGGATATGCTTAACAAACTGAACTTTACAGCAGACTTGCTTGTGGAGGTTTAACTTTCAACTTTTCATAACTAACCGATAGACTACCAAATAGGTGGTCTATCTTTTTTTATACTTTTTTCACAAAACAATCTTAAAATTTTTTTCAAAGAAATCCAAATATATTTTCTGGAATTTTTTAATATTTTAACTTAAAGTATTTTCGTCACCAATCGCGGTCCCAACAGGTTGGACATAACTTATGCGAAAATGTTTTGTTTTGTTCTCACCCACATCAACTTCCGAAGAGCATCTCGGTCCAGGTAATATTTTAACTTAAAATATTCCATCGACCGATCGATGTTGACCAGTGTGATGAAAATCAACTTCACCTATACACAACAAAAAAGGATCCGCATTTCACAACGCAAATCCTTTTTACCAAAACACCCAAATATATAGACCTAAATACCCTAATCTAATTCATACCCTAACTTCTTTAATGTCTGACACAAATCCAATATGTCTAACATACTACTATCAGTTATTGAATATATGTTTTGACTTGGAGATATGACCGATACATTTCCGTAGCAATCAAGTGTAATACCTACAACTTGAATAGTCATTGATACCTCCTCTCTTAAACAATTCTCAACCCAAACATCGACTTCAAGATTGTCATTCTCATCAGTCAGTATGTCACCTATGCTGACAATATATTCATCTTCGACAAGTTGATTATAATCGTCCTCATCGTAATCATCTTCATCAAACATACAAGGTATATATATGTCGCCACCTTGTGCCTCTATCAATCTCTTAATAGCAGACAACACTTCGTTTTTATGCTGACTTTCCTGCTCTCGCTTTTCCATACAAAACTTAATGTAAGCATCTAAATTCATAACTCATTATCTTTTATTGGTTTATGCAAATATAACTCTTTTTTTTATTTCTACAAAATTTTTCTACATTTTTTTCACAAAACAAACTTCATAAAAATTTCACAACTTTCCAAGCATTTCCCGTGAAAATTAAAAAATATTTTAACTTAAAAATATTTACTGGAACCTTCTGGTCCTGAAGCAGTTAAATGGCTTTACCTGAAGCGACGCTTCACGAGATGAGGCTTCAGAATATTTTAACTTAAAATATTCCATCGACCGATCGATGCTGACCATTATGATGAAGTTCAACTTCACTCAACAAAAAAGACTACCACCTTTCGGCAGTAGTCTAAAAATGTTTTGTTGTGTTTTTAGTTTTTCATAGGATAGTACATATCTGCTTCCAACCCTAACTCCTTTGCTTTCTCTCTGCTACAAGCGAGAACTCTATACCGAACATAACCCTCTCTCTCACTACATTTAGGACACTTCCAATCCTCATACAAATAATCATATACGCCCTCAACCACACTAAACATACCGATTTGCTCGCCCTCGTTATCTTCATCAAGCAAACCAAGACAATCATCATCTATATCACCCATAATACCATAAATCGCATCTCTAATGCTATCGGACATAAAGTCATTGATACCAGCCTCGTACCCTAAATCTCCGTGCCACTTCTTTTCCTCAACATCGTACCAATCAAAATCAACAAAGTACATAAGTTTTACCATTTCGTGTTCCAATGCCTCAACCTCTATGCCGTCAGCACATAGCAAGTACACATCACCATTGATGTTCTCAATTCTGTAAACTCTGTTAAGGACATCTTCTCTATCCTCTACATCATAATCATCGATTGCAGGGTCTATGAACTTCACATAGTCACCTACCTTGAAATTTTCTTTACTCATAACTCATTATCTTTATTTGAATATGCGAATTTAATAATAATCTTTTTATTTTCCAAATTTATTTGAACTTTTTTCATAAAAAATTTTTCCCGATTTTTTCCTGAACCGGATGACAAAATAATTTAAGTTAAAATATTTACCCGGGAACTGTCCAATTGTTCCGGACAATTCACCTTGTTGATAGAGATGAGGAGATGACTCGGACGACAAATATTTTAACTTAAAGTATTCCCTGTCGATAGCGTCCCACCAGCAGTAGTTCGTTCAGATCCAATTTCAAGCAAACGATGCTCTTCACCGGAAAACCCGCGAAGGCGTAAAAATATTTTAACTTAAATTATTCACATGGCGGATACAGTCCCGAGGCGACTCAAGTACCTCACTCTAACCAAACCCCTCGGTGAATAACCGCCATCGAAGGTGAAGAAATATTTTAACTTAAAGTAATAGCATGGCAATACAGCAGCAACAACTCGTTGTGTTTTGTTGAGGTATATATAAAATAACAAGTGCCAACCCCACCCAGTGGTCAGCACTTGCATCGCCAATTTTTGTTGTATATAATACGGGTTAATAAATGCTACCGCCCCGTGCGATAGTCTATTGTTAGATGAGGGTTGCGTTAGTAATAACAACAACTCCGTTGCTATATTTCAGTCTGCGTACCCACATATTGTCAGTTTTGAAATTGATGTCGCAGTGTACTGATGTACCTTTCATATCGAAGGGTTTAATCAGAGCATCTTTGATGCACTCAATATAAAAATTTGCATCATCTTTTGTTTTGTTGTCGGTGTCAGAGATGTAGGTGTGTACTGTTTTGTGTCCTTTTGCAGTAAGTTCTGCTACGATTGTCAACTTTGCCATAATTATTTGGTGTTATTGGTTTAACTTTCTGATACAAAGATAGCAAAAAAATTTTATTCTACAATAACATAACACAACTTTTTTACATAATTTTTTTAGAAGTTTTTGCCGCGATCGGTCGATGGTATAATTTAAGTTAAAATATTTTCCCATGCGAGTCTGATGATTTCCTGAAAACCCACCGGCATTATTCGAGTTTCCTGCTTCAATAATTTAAGTTAAAATATTCCAGCCCCCACTTCTGTGATTTCAATAAGGTCATCAACAACAAAACAAAAAGTGCTGACTAAATTGTCAGCACTAATCTTCATTGTATGTATATCCCTTGAACTCTTCAAAATCTTGCAAGAATACTTTCAACGCATCCATTTCTTCACGACTGCACATCTCACGGCTACGATTGACTTTCTTCCTCTTTACACCATTACCCCTAAACTTTATCCTATAATGCCTACCAGTCCAACTCGCTTGCTGATACGCACCTATCGTGATGTAACCATAACCCCACCTTGCGTGTGATTCTCCCGAATATATAACCTCATTACTCAGCATTTCCCCTAACTCATTACATTCGGGAATAATATAATTACCAATCGTTGTCTTGCAGTGTATCATAACTCTATCTTTTTTTGGATATGCAAATATAATATTTTGTTTTGACACTACCAAATTTTTTCATCAACCAAAAGAACTCGTCGCATGGCTGGCGGAACCTAAATAATTTAAGTTAAAATATTCCATCGACCGATCGATGTTGAGCGTTCATCATCATACTCAACATAACAAAACAAAAAAGTGCCAACCCCCTTAAAGGTCAGCACCCTTTCCAAATAAAGATAATGTGATTATTTATCCCAAGTGAAATGTTCTGCTATATCGTGAGCAAGCTCTTTGCAGTCTCCCATCTTTTCCAAGAGATTCATTGTGCTACATCTTGCATAATGGTTATCATCATTCTGGTCAGTCCAGAAATTTTTCATATAAAACTCGTTGATAGCATTGTAAGCATTTGATATTATTTCATAAACATCATTGAACTCTGCGTTCAGTTTCTTGTTCTTATCCATAGTCTGTTCTTATTTGGTATTACAAAGATAATACTTTTTTTCTAATATACAATACTTTTCTGATTTTATTTTTATGAAACAGACAACCTGTTTTGTTCTGATTAATATTTTATATTAAAGTATTGAAGCAGGACAAACTGTCCCAACAAGGAACACTTCCACAGACTTCCCCCAGTAAATATTTTAACTTAAAGTATTGAATCAACCGGGCTCGACTTCATCAGAACAAAACTCTATCAAAAATAAATTTGTTTTTTCAAAACCAATTTCGTATATTTGCATTAACAAATAAAGATAACAACATTATGAAAACATTACTCACTATTCTGCTATCACTTATTATACTGATATTCATTATCCCTCTCGCTTGGATACTCATCAAAGAACTAATCTTCTTCTTGGGACTTGTCATCAATGGGTGGGCATTCCTCTCCGTACTTTTTATAATCATCTTCATCGTGCTTATAATCTATATTCTATCATAGTTCATCTTTTTTTGAGTTCACTCCGAAACAGAGTTGTTGTGATAACAACTCTGTTTTTTTTGTACCCCCAACTAATCTTCATCAACAACAACGCCGTCGCATGGCTAAATATTTTAACTTAAATTATACCATCGAGAAAATCAATATTGCACGAGTTCCTCCACTTATCTTCACCAGGATCGGATCCTGGATCACACTGTTCAATATTTTAACTTAAAGTATTTTCATCTCCAAGCAGCCGCTTGTTCAGTTAACAACTCTTATCAATCAACACAAAAAAATTGAGGTCGGCACTTCTCAGCGACAACCTCAACAAACACGAAATCTTTACACCTTGCGTATGAAATCATTTAATATCGTTCTCTCTATAATGATGAACTCATAGGCACTTCCTCTATCTCATACCACTCTACATCATCTCCCTCCAATCCGAAGAACTCTATGACTTCCTCCTTGCTCTTGTTACCAATGTGCGTAGTAGTGCCTATCCTATCACTACCTACCTCCTTGAATTTAATCTCAAACTTTTTCATAACTCATTCCTTTTATGTTTCTCTTGCAAATATACGAAATCTTTTTCTTTCTACCAAATATATTTATACATATCAACAACTTTTTTCATACCCCCTCCACCATCGTCACACTGCTGAATATTTTAACTTAAATTATACCATCAACCGATCGAAACAAAAAACTTCAAAAAATATATACAAAAAAGTTGTGTTATGTATTGTGGATTAAAAAATAATTGCTATCTTTGTATCAGAAAGTTAAACAAACACATAAAACAACAATCGCTATGAAATCTATTATTGAATTAGTCGCTGGTCTTTTAGTTTGGTCTATCATCATAATGGCTTGTGCCGTTGACCTTGACAATCTACTCCGTTGGCTTGAAATTGAATGTTTCCTTATTCTCGCTACAATAGGTTGGTGGAAAGTATTTAACCTACCTAACCCGTTCAAAGAAGATAAAAACGATAACGAAAAGGCTTAATAAGAATACTCTCGGGCAGTTCTCGCCCAAATGCTATACACATTCGTGTTGGTGTTCTCCGTAGTGATACGCAGAACACTATCTTTTTATATACATACCCTAACACAACACCACCGCCATCTCGCAGCTGCTTCCGCCCGTCAAATATTTTAACTTAAAGAATTTCCTGTATCCCAGATGCTGACACCGGTGGATTTTTTACACAACCACATCCTGAAAACGCACTTCCACCTGAAATCACACGACTCACACTGTCTAATATCTTAACTTAAAATATTTTCCCCTCACTTTTCACCAATATTCCCCTTTTTCCCGAAAAAGGAACCTTTTCCCCAGATAATATTTTAACTTAAAGTACCCAAGCTCCAAATTCGAGCTTATGCCCGGTAATTTAACCATCTTCTGCACATTTTATACACAAATATTACAAATCGTAAGCAGTTTTGTACATTTTACTTACAATATATAAGCATATACCTCGAAAAAAATTTTTTAATCGTAAGCAAAATCGATATTTTTACTTACAAATCGTAAGTTTATACCAACACAACACAAATCTGTATGTTTTTTGCCTAATCGCCTCATTTCCAGGACCTTTCACCAATATTTTAACCTAAAATATTACCCGTCAAAGCCCAATATTGCATCAGCAGCATCACAAAATCACCGTTTCGCCTCCCCAGGGAAAATTAAACTTTTTACCGGAAAAGCTCCAATTTTATACAACGACGATGGAATATCTTAACTTAAAATATTTTACGCTTTAATTAAATTCATCAGCAAATTAAATTAGTGAAACGAAAACTGTTTTGTTGTGTAGAACAAAGTTGTTACCGAAGACTAAACCGAAATGTATAACGAAGTGAAAAACGAAATGTATTCGTATATCTATATGGAAGTATGTTTGCTGTACAAATCGGAAGAGATTTCGTTCTTGGTATTTGGAAGTACCATTTGGAAATGGGATATGGAAATAGGGGTATAAAGGGGTATTTGGAAGTCCGATTTGGAAGCGCCTTGGACACAGAGATTAAATTCCGAAAAAATTCCTCAACAAAACAAATCAGTTCTGTATACAATTTTTGAACAAAACACAACTCTTTAGATAATCTTTGGCGGAACAAAACAAATCAGTTCTACATATAATTTTGAGATCGAAACAAAACGATTTATGTATTTAATTGC
>JAEIGA010003735.1_pt1 | contig 23698 bp, 19 predicted proteins | sample 9270691 | NCBI WGS metagenome assembly JAEIGA01 (sample SAMN17057246, study PRJNA624740) | gut metagenome | biome: biome; isolation source: fecal sample | host: Bos grunniens | place: China: Xizang | collected 2019 | reverse complement strand
GTTTTTCGACAATACCTTGAACGCTTGCTTCTTTCCAACGTTCCTTGTTGTCTTCATATACGCCAAGTCTTTCTTTGATTTTCCAACTTTTTGGGAAAGGAACGATGTCTACACCACCACTCATGCTACCGCATTGCCAAAATATATCGGGGTGCTTTAGAGCAAGGCTCATTGCACCGTGTCCTCCCATACTAAGACCGGTTATAGCTCTAAACTTAGGGTCGGCAATGGTGCGGTAATTGTTGTCGATGAATGAGATGAGCTCTTTTGTCATGTAAGTCTCATATTGCATTTTAGGGTCGATAGGTGAGTCAAGGTACCAGCTGTCTTGTCCGTCGGGGCACACGATTATAACGCTGTATTCGCTGGCAAGGTCTTGTAACTCAGGTTTTTTCTTAATCCAGTTGTCGTGGGTTCCACCATAACCATGTAGCAAATAAAGTACGGCATATTGTTCTTCTTGCATTTCGGGATCATTGTATTCGGCAGGAACAATAACAACGTTTTTGATTTCACGACCCATTTTTTCGCTTTTTACGGCAATGGTGTCAACTTGGTTGGTTGTCTCGGCAGCATTTGTGTTAATAGTGTATACAAATGCAAATAAGAGCATTAACGCTACTAGAATGTTGTTCTTTTTCATAATTATGTATGATATTTTTGTTATTATCTTTTCTGTTTAAAAAATGTAGTCATCAATTCGGCACATTCTTCAGCTAAGATGCCTCCGATGATTTCGGTCTTCTTATGGAAAGGTTTTTCACAAAAAGTGTGATAACCACGTTTGTCGTCGCTTGCACCATAGACTATACGTTTTATTTGGCTCCAGCCTAAAGCCCCTGCACACATAAGGCATGGCTCCACTGTCACGTACAGAGTACACTCAGTGAGATATTTTCCGCCTAAATGGTCGGCAGCCGATGTGATTGCTTGCATTTCGGCATGAGCTGTTACGTCGGTAAGCGTTTCGGTGAGGTTATGTCCTCGAGCAATTACGCGATTTCCCGCCACGATAACCGCCCCGATAGGCACCTCATCGCGTTCCATTGCTTTATGCGCTTCATCTAGAGCCATGCGCATAAATTTTTCGTCTTGTTTGGTTTGTTCTATTAATTCCATGTTACTTACTCTCGGTAATAAACTCGTTTTACTCTGTTTGATATTGATGTGAGAATTTCGTAAGGGATTGTTCCTCTGGTTTCGGCTAGTACTTCCACCGGGATGTGACGTCCGAAAATCTCAACTGAATCGCCTACTGTACAATCAATATCGGTTACATCAACCATGCAAATATCCATGCAAATGTTGCCTACAGTGGGACATAATGTACCATTGATCCATAGTTTTGCATTCCCGTTACCGAAGCAACGAGAGAAACCATCGGCATATCCGATAGGGATGGTTGCAATGCGTGAATCTCGTTCCAATACGCCTTTACGTCCGTATCCAACAGTAGTGCCGGCGGGTAGTTCTTTGATTGAAATTATAACTGAATGTAGCGATGATATGGGTTGTAGCTCGGCTTCTGAACCATCGTTGACGGTTGATATGCCATATACACCTATTCCAATTCTTACCATGTCATATTGATATTCCGGGAAACGCACAACACCGGTAGTGTTGAGGATATGCCGTAATATATGGTGACTGAAGGCTGATTGCAGGATGTTGCAACATTCTTCAAAATAAGAAAATTGCTTCATCGTATATTCATCTTGCAGTGGTTCATCGGCAACACTCAAGTGTGAGAAGATACTGGCGGGGACAATGGCATCTTGGTTTTTTAGAATGTGAATGAGCTCGGGTAGCTGTTCTTTTAAGAATCCCAAACGATTCATTCCGGTTTCTACTTTAATGTGAACCGGATATCCGGTGATACCGCATTTTTCGGCTTCTTTTATGATTTCTCTACATTCATCTATACCGAAAACTTCGGGTTCAAGATTGTAAGCAAACATTGCCTTATAGTTGGTAATCTTAGGGTTGAGCACCATTATAGGCATAGTGATACCGGCTTTGCGCAAGTCGGCGCCTTCGTCGTGGGCTGCTACGGCAAGGTAGGATGCACCTCTGTCTTGAAGTGTCTTTGCTATTTCGTCGGAACCGGCCCCATAGCCAGATGCTTTAACCATACACACTATTTTTGTGTCGGGATGCAGACGTGAACGGAAGAAATTATAATTGTGAGAAACCGCATCGAGATTGACTTGAAGCACTGTTTGATGTTGTTTTGCTTCAAGCATGTCGGTTATTTGTTTGAACTCAAATTCCGGAGCACCTTTCACCAAAATAATTTCGTTTTCGAAATCACTTTGAGTCATGTTTTCCAAAAAATCTTTGGTGTTGGTGAAAAAACGAGCATTTACATCGAAGAAATGTTGGTTTTCTTCCATTTCTCGACCTATTCCAATGAATTTAGTGATGTTCTTGTTTTTTACCAATTCGGCAATCATGCGATAGAGGTCGGATGTGGCAAATGTCTCGTGCTGAACATCAGAAAGTATGATGGTCATGGTAGAGTCGGGTGTTGTACGCCTAACCATGAAGTCAATAGCCGGAGCTAGTGAGTTGTAATCGCTGGTGTATGAGTCGGCTATCACCATGCAGTTGTTGGTTCCTTCAATCACGTTCAATCGGGTGTCGATAGGGGTGATTTTAGCCATTCTTTCTGCTATGATATCTCGTTCTGTTTCAAGACACAACATAACAGCAAGGCAATTTATGACATTTTCAATGTCTTGATCGCGAGTGAGTGGAACTGATATTTGTGATGTTTCGTTTCGGTATCGATAAATAATGTCGGTATTTTTCTCATTTTTGATGACTTGAGATATGTAAATGTCGGCGTCGGTGTTTTTTAATGACCATCCTATTCCATGAGCCATCTTTAGAATTGGTTTGACCGAATTACTTATAATCTTGTCATCGGCAGAGTATATTATATGCTCACATGCTGTGAGTAATTTAACCTTTTCTTCGGCTTTTTGATATATAGAGATAAAACCGTCGCTATGCTCATCGCCGAGATTGGTCCACACACCTATAGTAGGGCGAATCATTGCTTGTAACGATGCCATTTCATTCGGTTGGGAAATTCCGGCTTCAATGATGCTCATCGAGGTGTTGTCGTCCATTTCCCATAATGAAAGAGGTACGCCTATCTGAGAATTGTAGCTTCTAGGGCTGCGCACAATATTATAATCTTCATGTAGCAAGCGATTAAGTCGTTCTTTAAGGGTGGTTTTCCCTTTACTGCCGGTTATCCCGATAACGGGTATGTCAAAGCGGCGTCGATGATAAGTTGCTATTGCTTGAAGTGCCGCACAGGTGTCATCAACGATGAGAAAATTCGCATCACAAAATTCCTGTGGGATACCCGTAGTAGTTTCGATAACAAAATTGCGAACTCCTTTTTCATAAAGTTGTGCAATATAATGATGCCCGTCGTTACTCTTGGTGCGAATGGCAAAAAACAGAGTTTCTTCGGGGTATGATAGAGAACGCGAGTCGGTTAACAATACGCTTACAAAGTTCTTGGTATTGTTGAGCTGACTTGCATTTATGTGCAAGATGGTTGCTATCTCTTTTATAGAATATTTCATGATGTTATAAATCGTTTGAGTTGTGGTAGCTCTAGCAAATAGGGTAGTTCCGAAATTAATCCGGTGATAATATTTGCAGTATCTTGGTTAAAACGTTCAATAGCTTCTGGATTATCGGTCATGTGACGATGAGCCAATCGTTTTGCTACCTTTTCGCATCGAGAAATGATAGATATACTTTTTTCGTCAAAGTATGTTTCCTTGAATTTGTTCCAAATGTAATCTACGGCAACATCGCTTGGGTGAACCATATCAGAGGCATAAAAGCGGTAGTCACGTAGGTCGTCCATCATGATTTCGTATGCCGGGAAGTATTCACATTTTGATGAATGATTTGTAGTGGTTTCACCTACGGCAACGCGTAAAGTGCTTTTGCTCATTTGATTTTGTTCTAATCCGTCGGCTATGTGGCGAATAGGACTGATTGTAAATATAATCCTGGCTTTTGAGTTATATTCTGTTATTTTATTGATGATATTGTCAAGGCAAGTGCGAACAGCCTCAAAGTTGAGCATGCGACGATTGAAGTCGTTAGATGGCAATTTATGACAATTGCTTACTATTATTCCTGATTCTTTATGCTCGTAGATGAAAGCTGTACCTAGGGTGATAATAACAGTATCACATTGAGCCAAATAGTCATGAGCTAAGTTTAACTTGTTATTCATCACCTTTAATGCCTCTTCTTGTTTTGAATGCGAGAAAGATGAATGAAACCCAAAATGATTCCATATGCCATTTGCTTGGAATAATTCTTCTTTAGAAATAGGTTTACATGATATAATGCGTTCAATCTCATTCATAATACTGAACGGATTATAAACGGTACCAAAAGGGTTAATCTCCACCTGCATTAAGGCATTAAGCATGCGTGAGCCAATGTTGTCGGAGAAACATGAGCCTATAAGCATTATGCGATGGGAGTGTGAAAATTTTTCACGCCCATTTAAGGTTTTTATTGTGGTCCTAAATTCCATGAAGCCATAAAAAATATTTCTATATACAAAGATACGATGTTGCTTTGAAAAAATAATCTATTTGAACTGTTTTTGTGCGATATATTTGATAATAATATAATTTATACCTAATTTTACGCATATTATATCGAAAAAAAGAAAACTAAAATAAATAACTTATGAAAAAGAAACTATTTACTTTGTTTATGTTGGTCTTAGTGGCCGGTGTATGTTTAGTACAGGCAAAAGGTAGTATTTATGTAAAAGGTGTAAAATATTCGCTTGATACAATTTACCATGCCAAAATTGGTCCTGGTACTACCCAAACTCATTTGGAGTTGGTGAGTCCATCTAATTCTAAATTGCAAGTGTATTATTTGACTGTGGATAAGACTACACCGGGAGTGTCTATGCGTGCAGTGTGTGCTACCGATAAGGTTGCCGGTCAAGAACGCCCAAGTGCGATGGCAAAACGAAAAAGTGGTAATGGTGTGCTATATTTTGCCGGTACGAATGGCGATTTTTATACAACAACCGGAAATGCAACAAATGGCAGTTCTAAAGTAGGTTCACCAACAACCGGTTGTACCGTTGACCGTGAAACATATAAAACATCTAATGGTAATTATCAATTCTCAGTGGATACTGCTGGTGTAGCGAGAGTAAGCCGTTTATATTATTATACTGGTACTGCTACAATTGGAGATAAAACCACATTGTTTAAAGGTATAAATGTTGCATCTCCTAATAATGGTATTACAATATATACTCCTAAATATTGGGGAAGCACGAATCAAAACGATAAAAAGGGCTCTTGCGCAGAAGTTACAGCAAAATTGGTGGAAGGAGATAAGATGTATGCGGGATGTAAGTTCCGCCTAGAAGTTACATCTACTGCAAATAGTGATGGTGATACAAAAATCCCAACTGATGGTTATGTAATACATGGTAGAGGTACTTCAACTAGTGGAGGTGTTACTACAGGTTCTTTGAATTTTGTGAATTCTTTGAAAGTAGGTGATATTGTAGAATTTGAGAATATTGTTTTACTTAAAGAAGGAAGTTCGGAACGTATTGTTCCTGCTCAAATAGTTTCGGGTAATCCTAAAAACGTAGGTGGAGGAGAAACTCTTGATTCGGAAAGCGAACGCAATGATGCTGTGGAATTACATCCTCGTACAGGTATAGGGGTGAGTCAATCGGGTGATAGTATTATTATGATGGTTGTAGATGGTCGTTCTAAAATATCGGCCGGAGTTAGAACATCTCAACTTGCCGATATTATGCGTTATGCCGGTGCTTGGGAAGCAGTAAACCTTGATGGTGGAGGTTCGTCTTGTCTGTATACATCTGCTTTGGGTGTAAGAAATAATGGTAGTGACGGTAGTGAGCGTGCTGTAGGAAATGGTATATTTGCAACAATTTCTGCACCCGAGGATAAAGAGATTGCTGAAATACGCTTTGTAGATTGGACAAAAGAATTACCTAAGTATGGTTATTACACTCCGAAGTTCTATGGATATAATAAGTATGGAGTATTGGTAAATACCGATTTGAAGGGTGTTGTATTATCTTGTAATGAGAACTTAGGCGAAATTCAAAATGAAGGTGCAACATTGTATGCTAATGGTGGTGGCTGTCAGGTATTGGAAGCTACATACAACGGAGTGAAGGCTGAAATTGTTGTCACTGTAGATGATAAAACCGAACCTACATTCCGCCATAAGAATGTGTTGCTTGACTCTTATCATGACTATAAAGTAGATGTTTATGGTACCGTTAGAGGTAGTGATATTGCAATTGAAAACAAAGAGTTTACATGGAGCTCGGAGGATGAAAGTATCGCTACTGTTGATGAAAATGGTATAGTGAAAGGTGTTAAGAATGGTACTACTATAGTAAAAGGTGTTTTAGGTGATTTCTCAAAAGAAATTACAGTTACGGTTGAGGTTCCTACAAAACGTTATCAAGGACTTGATGAAAATCTTGATGCATCAACATGGACAATGGAAGGATCTAATATTGAAAATTATAGTGTGGCTCCATTGGGAGTGGAAGGAATGACGATAAATTATACAACAAAGAGTACTCGAAAAATTGAAGTATTGTTGTCGAAAGAATTAACTTCATGGTCACGCCCGGATTCATTGTGTATTGATATAAATCCAGGAACAGCAAAGATAAAAAACATATCTGTTTCGTTGTTGCTAAATGGTGCTACTGAAGAGGTAGAATGTACTCTCGAACCAACATTGAATGCTAATGCATTGAATCGCATTGAAATTCCAATGGATACATTTGTGAATTTGAATGATATGGGTGTATATCCTATTAAGTTTACAAAGATGAGAATTGTGCCGAAAGATGCTTCAGGTACAGTGGTGAGCCTACAAGTTCCACGCTTCTCATGGGTGTATAGCTCAGTTCCGGCTGATATGAGTTCTATTGAAAGCGTTATGAAAGATGGAGAAGATTTGATTTTGTCTCCTAATCCAGTGAATTCAGGTGCTGTTGTTAAATTGGGCGTGTCTAAATCTCTAAAATACACTGTTTCGGCACTTAATGGAGCTGTTGTTACTGAAGGTGTAGGTACCGAATTTTCAACAATGGGAATGTCAGCAGGTTTATATATTGTAACATTAGGGAATGGTAAAACCGGAAAGTTGGTTATTAAATAAAAAAACAAATGAAAAGGACAATATTATCAATAATAATGTCGATAATTATTTTGTCGACTTATGCTGTAGGTAAAACATGGACGTTACAAGGTGGAACTTATAAAGTAGATACTTTGTATCATGCAAAGGTGGGACCAGGAACAACGCAAACATCATTGCAAGTAGAAGGTGCATTGAGTTTGAGAGTATTCTATACAACCACCGACTTGACCAATCCTAATGTGGAAATGCGAGTGACAAAGGCCGGTAATAAAATAAAGGCGATGCGTTCGGTTTCTGGCCAATCAAAGGATAATAGTGTAGAAGGCGCACAATACTTTGTGGGTGTAAATGCCGACTTTTTTGATATGAGTAATGGTCAACCGATAGGTACAAATGTACTTAATTCGGAGGTGTATAATATCACCACCAACTCCAATTGGACTGAGTTGTCGTTTGATAGTAATAAAATGCCATATTTGGGTAAGTTAGCATTCTCGGGAAGTCTTGTTAAGAGTGATGGTAGTAGCTATCCTATAGCTGTTAATGCAAGCCGTGGAGAAAACCAATTAATAGTATATACTCCTCGTTTTGGGGCAAGTACGAGTACTAATCAATGGGGTGTTGAAGTGGTAGCTGTCCCGTTGGAAAGTAATACCACGATTGCATTAGGTAAATCTGTTAAAATGAAGGTAGTTGGAACTCCCAATACGGCTGGTAATATGTCAATCCCTGCCGGTAGCTATGTTCTTTCGGGACATGGTAATGGTAATGCTTTTGTGTCGGGATTGAAAGATGGTGATATTGTAGAACTTACGCTAGCAGCTACTGCTAATGGAGAAAATATTAATCCGACTTGGAGTGTGGGTGGATGTCCTGCAATATTGAGTAAAGGTGTGGTGCTTAATACAGAAGATGCAAATGTTATAAGTCACTTACCTAGTAAAGAGCCTCGTACAGCCGTGGGATATGATGCTACCGGAACAAAGGTAGTGATGCTAGTTGTAGATGGGCGATCTGAAATTTCTGATGGTTGTCGCACAAAGATTCTAGCTGACATTATGCGTGAAGTGGGATGTAGTGAAGCGATGAACTTTGATGGTGGTGGTTCTACCGAATTGTATCATCAAAAATTGGGTATACGTAATGTGCCAAGTGGTGGAGTAGAACGTTCTGTTACAAATGCGCTATTTGCTGTAGCCACAGCGCCTACTGATAACGAGATTGCTGAAATACGCTTTATTGATTGGGTTAAGGAGATGCCTAGATATGGATATTATACTCCAAAATTTTATGGATATAACAAATATGGATTGCTAATAAATACCGATTTGAAAGGGGTAACGTTATCATGTTCGGCTGAACTGGGAGAAGTTGTAAAAGATGGAACGACATTGTTCTGTAATGGTGGTGGTACTCATGCTCTTACTGCAAATTATAATGGCTTAAGTGCTTCATTGGCAGTGTCGGTAGATGATAAAACAGAACCAATTTTCCGTGATCCACAAATCTTGCTTGATTCTTTTAAAGATTACACGATTGACGTGTATGGTATAGTGAGAGGAGCAGATGTTGCGATTGATAATGCTGCATTTAATTGGGAAACAAGTGACGCCTCAATTGCCACTGTTGATGAAAACGGTGTTATCAAAGGTTTGGCTAATGGTAAGGCTATAGTTAAAGGTTCTGTAGGTGATTTTTCTAAGGAAATAGAAGTCACCGTGGAAATTCCTACTACGCATTACCAAGATATAACAAGTTACGATGCTTCTTCGTGGACTGTTGAGGTGTCAAATTTGGAAAATCAAAGCATAACTTCATTACCATCGGGTGGATTTGCAGTAGATTATACAACAACTGCATCGCGAAAGATTTATCTTACTTTTGCCAAAGATGCAAAGAGTTGGAGTCGTCCGGACTCTTTATTGATAGAAATGAATCCGGGAACATCTTCATGGAAGACATTGACGATTAATACAACAGATTATAGAACTCCGGGTGTGCCTAAAACTTATGATTTTAGTCCGGAACTTGTTAAAAATACAACTAATCGACTGTTAATTCCAATGAGTGCGATAGTAAATGTAAAGGAAATGTCGACTTTCCCACTTACGTTCAATAGTTTATATGTTGTGTTGTCGGATTCAAAGGGTTCTACTCATCATGTGGAAATCTATAAACTAGCTTGGGTTTATAATGCAATACCTGTTGATGCTAGTGGTATCGAAGAGAATATAAAACATAGTGATGAAATAATCATTACCCCTAATTCGGTTAAATCGGGAGAGATTGTAAAACTTTCAGTTATAGAACCTGTAGAATATTCAATATGTTCATTAAATGGATCTATTATTGATTTGGGTATTGGAACTGAAATATCAACCGAAAAGTTGTCTGCTGGAATGTATTTGGTTTCGGTAAAAGGTGACAAGGGTGTTAAAACAGCGAAGTTAATAATAAAATAAAGCAGTGCTATGAAGAAGGTTGTATTGTCGGGTATATTCGCCTTGATTGCTTTAGTTTTAAATGCAAGTACAACGTGGACATTGCAAGGATCTAGCTATAAGGTAGATACATTATATCATGCAAAGGTTGGGCCGGGAACAACTCAAACATCATTGAAAGTATTAGGTCCGGTTCAACTGCGTGTGTTTTATACAGTAACAGATCTGGCCAATGCTAATGTGGATGTAAAGCATGTTATGGCAAGAGACATGTTGGCTGGTCTTGAAACGGTATCGTCTATGGCAAAATCAAGAAGCAAAGAAGGACAGCAATATTTTGTGGGAATTAATGCCGATTTTTTTTCTAATAATAAACCGGTAGGGTCGGCTGTTGTAAATAAGGAGGTCTATTATGCTGTGCCATGGCGTACTCAGTGGGCTATAGATGCAAATAAAAAGATACACCTAGGTGACATGACTTTTGGCGGTCATGTGCGTAAAGCCGATGGTACATCTTATCCGATTACGGCAGTAAATTATGATCGCAATGAGAATAATCTTACAATTTATACTCCACGTTTTGGCGCTACAACCGGAACCAATCAATATGGAACAGAAGTGGTGCTTGTACCAATGGAAACAAATGGCGTGTTAACATCGGGAGAAACTAAAAAAATGCGAGTGAGAGGAACTCCTGCTACTGCAGGTAATATGGCTATACCATCGGGTGCTGTGGTGCTATCGGGACATGGAAAAGGTAGTGATTTTGTCGCAACTCTTATAGATGGAGAAGAGGTTGAGGTGGAAACAATTGTGCAAATGCCGAATGGAGAGAAAATTACACCAGAGCATTTGGCCAGCGGTTGCCCAATGATTTTATCAAGCGGCAAAGTGCTAGATAATGATCATTTGCTAGAAGCCACCCCCAATAGACATCCCCGCACTGCAGTAGGTTATGATAAAACCGGAACAAAATTTATAATGCTTGTAGTGGATGGTCGTTCGTCAATTTCGGCTGGTGCTTATCCTAAAGTTCTAGCTGATATTATGCGTGAAGTAGGGTGTACTGAAGCTATGAATTTTGATGGTGGTGGTTCTTCTACACTATATGTCCAAAGTTTAGGTATAAGAAATGTACCATGCGATGGTTCTGAAAGAACTGTGACCAATGGCGTTTATTTAGTTGCAAATACACCTACAGATACCGAGGTTGCTGAGATTCGATTTGCCGATTGGGAAAAGTTGTTGCCTAAACATGCTTATTACAAGCCTACAATTTATGGATATAATAAATATGGTGTATTGGTGGATACCGATGTTACTGATTTTGTTTTGTCTTGTCCCGAAGGTTTGGGAGAAATAATAGAAGGTGGTAAAGCGTTGTCGGTAAGAGGTGTTGGTTCATATTTATTGGAGGCAGTTTATAAAGGAGAAAAAACATCAATTGTAGTAAAAGTGGATGACTCTTCTACCCCGAAATTTAGACATTCTGCCGTGCTCCTAGATTCTTATTCAGATTATAAGGTAGATGTGTATGCTACAATAGGGGAAAATGATTTCCCTCTAGATAATTCCCAAATAAAGTGGAGCGCATCTGATGAAACTGTTGTTTCGATAGGAGAGGGAGGCGTGTTAAGTGGTTTAAGTAATGGAATTACAAAGGTTGTTGGTGAAATAGGAGAGTTCTCGGGTGAGATAGAAGTGAAAGTTGAAATTCCACTAAAGCCTAGACAATCAATTGATAAAAATCTGGATGTAAATAGTTGGTCTTTAGAAAGTGAGAATGTAGAAAATACAAAAATAGAATCTTGTGGGAATGATGGTTTTGCAATAACTTATACAACAACTTCGGCACGTGGGTTAAGTCTGGCAGCAGTGAAAGATATATCAACATGGGCCCGCCCGGATTCTTTGGTATTTGATATAAATCCTGCAGAAGCTAATTTAAAGAATATTTATTTGTATTTCACTGATTATCGCACTCCTAATGCTCAAATAGAATATCAATACACACCGACCCTTGTTGCCAACAATGTGAATAGGGTAGCAATACCTATGGATAAGGTAGTAAATGTTGAAGACATGTCATCCTATCCTCTAATTCTTAATAAAATAAAATTTGTGCCTGGAAACAAAAAAGGAACTACACATAGAGTGGAATTTAGGGAAATGGCTTGGGTGTATAATTCTGTGCCGGAGGATGCTAGTGGCTTAATTGAGAATTTTAAACAAAAAGAAAATCTCATATTAATTCCTAATCCTGTTAAATCGGGTGAAGTCGTGAAACTTGGAGTTACGGCACCGACTGAATATTCAATATATTCATTAAGTGGAGTTGCCGTGGCGCAAGGTAAAGGCGTTGAATTCTCGACAGAGGATATGTCGGCAGGCTTTTATCTTGTGAAAGTGCACGGCTTAGGAGTGTCTCGCTTAATTGTGAAGTAAAGAATTAGTTAATGTTTTGAGTAATTTAAATAAGCCGGACTTGATGTTCGGCTTATTTTTTGTGTTGAATATTGTTGTTTAATGAGTAAAACATTACCTTTGTGAAATATTAAATTGGAATAAAATTGTTTTGATATGAAACTATACAGAAAATTAGTATCTGCAGTATGCTTAACTGCATCTGTTATGTGCGTGAATGCACAGAATGTTGAGGTTCAACAGGCTATTGACAAGTTTATGAGTGCTCCATCTTTGCGCAATGGCTCGGTTGGTGTGTGTGTGATGAGTATTGATAGCTTGAAAGTCATAGGTGAGTCAAATTCGTTGCAGTCGGAGATTACTGCTTCTACGATGAAAACTTTAACATCGGCTACAGCTCTTAACTTGATGGGAAAAGATTTTAAATTTCACACACGAGTGATAGCTGATGGAGATATTCACAAAAAAGGACGCTTAGAAGGTGATTTGGTGATAAAAGGAGGTGGAGACCCTACTCTTGGTTCGGAACACATGCCGCAATCGCCTAATTTCATAGAGTCGGTTATAGCCGAATTAAAAGAAAAAGGTATAAAAGAAATCAAAGGTAATATAGTAGTGGATGAAAGTGCTCATCCTATGCCGTATGTGCCAGCTAGTTGGATGATAGAAGACTTGGGCTATGGTTATGGAACCAGTGTACATGCACTTAATTTTGCCGATAACACATTGAAGTTGAATATCGATATCAATCATGAAGGATTTAGCTACTTTACCGATCAAACTCAGACTTATTTTAAGGTGGAAAATCATTGTGATGTAATGGATGAAGCTACTGATAGTGTGTCTCTTAATGGTATAAATATGCGTCTTGATATTGAAAATGATATTTTGCACTTGAATGGACACACAAAACCATGGAAGGGTAAAATGACAGTTGCTAATCCATCTCCGGACTTATTGCTTCGTGATAGCTTGGAAATAGCGTTGGAAAATGCCGGTATTGAGATTAAGCACAAAGAAATAAATCCTGAGAAAAAAGGTGCACCAAGTTTAATACTTGATTATACATCTCCGGTGTTGTCGGAAATAGTGAAATCTCTGTTGGAACGTAGTGATAATATGTATACTGAATGTGTGTTGCGTGCTATCGCTGCTCATGCAGGTAAAGAGCCAAAGCCGTCAAATGGAGTAAAGATAGTGAAAGAGTTCTGGAAGGAACGTGGTGTAGATGTTACAGGACTATTTATGCTTGATGGTAGCGGATTGTCTCGCACCAATAAGGCTCCTGTTTCATTCTTTACACACATGCTAGCTCTTGCTTATCCGGAGTTGAAATCAAAAGGCGTAAACTTCAACGAATTGTTCCCTATAGCGGGAAAGAATGGTACAGTGAAGCGTTTGACCGCAAAAACACCGGCTGCAGGTAAATTTGCATTGAAGTCGGGTAGTATGAGCCACGTACAATGCTATGTGGGATATTATCCAGCTGAAGATCCCAAATATACTGTTGGGGTACTTGTAAACAGTTTTACTTGCTCAAGATCGGAATTACAAAAGATGATTGCTGAAATGCTTGTAGGTATTGATGCAGGTTTATCTTCGGATATGGCAAAATAAGAAAGAATAGAATAATTTACATATCAATTATATTTGTTATGAATCCTGTTATCGAAAAACTTTTGTCTCAAGTGTATGAATTGGAAGGCTTGTTGACTATTATAGATAGACATGGCGCCGATTCTACCCCTTATTTGTATGAGATGGTACAAAAGAAAGTGGAACTAATCAATGAATATGCTCCCTATTGTACCCCTGAAATATATAAAAAAGCCAAAACACAGAATGAGGTTGTAGACAAAGAGGAAATTTATAAGGTAGTTGAAGAGGAAACGGTAGCAGATGTTCAAAACGAAGAAATAGAAACCGAAGAACAAGACTTGACGCTTGAAGAAGAGCCTGTGGCTATTGTTGACGAAATCGACCAAGTTGAAGATGATGGATTTGTGGATTATTTGCCGGATGATGAAGTCGTGGATGAAATTACAGACGAAGATATCATCAATGAACCTATAGAAGAGGTTGTAGAAGATATTTTGGAAGACGATAGCCTAGAGGTTGGTGCAGATGATGAAGATGAAGTGACTTTTGATGAGCTTGTTGAGGACGAAAAGGAGAGTGACGAACCGATAAGATTGGATGAAGCTTTGCAACGTAGCTTGTCAAAAGATTTATCAAAGGCGTTTTCGTTGAATGATCGTTTTCGTTATCGTCGTGAACTCTTCGGTAATAGTGAAGTGGAAATGAGAAATACCATAGATATGGTTGAGGCTATGCATTCCTTTAGCGAAGCCGAAGATTATTTTTATGGTGATTTAGAATGGGATCGTGAATCTCCTGAGGTTGCAGATTTTATGACCATAATAAAGAATCATTTTTTATAATTGACAATGGCAGGAAAATTATATATCGTACCTACTCCGGTCGGGAATCTAGATGATATGAGTGTGAGAGCTGTGCAAACATTGAAAAATGCAGGCTTGATACTTGCCGAAGATACGCGAACCAGTGGTGTGTTGATGAAACATTTTGAGATTAACACTCGTATGCAAAGTCATCACAAGTTTAATGAACATGAATCGGTAAAGGCTGTAACCGATAGACTTGAAGCAGGGGAAATTATAGCTTTAGTTTCTGATGCCGGTACGCCTGCAATTTCCGACCCAGGTTTTCTATTGGTGAGAGAGTGTAGGCGTAAGGGGATAGAGGTGGAATGTCTTCCGGGTCCCACTGCTTTTGTCCCGGCTTTGGTTAATTCCGGATTGCCATGCGATAAATTCTGTTTCGAAGGATTTCTTCCTCAGAAAAAAGGGCGCATGACACGACTGCAACAATTGGCTGAAGAGTCTCGCACAATAATTTTCTATGAATCACCTATGAGGCTATTGAAAACATTGCAACAATTTGTAGAAACCTTTGGTGGAGAACGTGAAGCCTCAGTAAGTCGTGAAATATCCAAAGTACACAATACTACCCATAATGGAACGTTGGCCGAACTTGTTGAATATTTCACAGTAAACGTTCCGCGAGGTGAGATTGTTATTGTTGTAAGTGGTAAAGAGCCTGTACAAGAAGCAAAGGTTGATAAGTACGCAAAATTTAAGAATAAGAATAAACTAAATCCGTTAGAATTATGAAATATGTAATTTACTCGTGGCTTTGTGGTGTGATGTTGCTTGTGCCTTCATGTGGTGCTCCTGAAAAGGAAACAGTGGCTGAAAACAATGCAACAAACGAACTCGTTGATTTGTTGCAAACAGCAAATGCCGAGAAGGATAGCCTGTTGAGGTTGTTTAACGAGATAAGCAGTGGTTTGGATCAGCTTAAAGACATGGAGCATATTGTTACTGTCGACTTGAATAAGGAAACTCCCGATCGTAAGGAACAGTTGAGGACTGATATGAGAATTATTCAAGAAGCGACTCTTGATAGACGACAGAAACTTGAGGCGCTTGAAGCTAAATTGAGAAAATCAGTTAACTACAATGCGGAAATGGAACGTACAATAAAGTCACTCCGCATGCAATTAGAAACGCAAGAATCTAAAATTGCTGAGTTGCAGACTGCTTTGAGAAAGGCTAATCTGGAAATAGGAGATTTGAATTTGCGAGTGGACTCATTAAGAAAGGAAAACAGTGAGATTAACCGCGAAAAAATAGCAGCCCAAGATGAATCGGTAAAACTAGCCAATCAGTTAAATACATGCTATTATGTAGTAGGCTCAAAATCGGAGTTGAAAAAGTATAACATCATAGAGACTAGTTTTTTGCGTAAAACCAAAATTATGGAAGGGGACTTTGAAAAGTCTTATTTCACCAAGGCCGATAAGCGTACGCTGTCTTCTGTGAATCTTCATTCTAAAAAAGTTGAAGTGTTGAGTAAACACCCAAAAGGTTCTTATAAGATTGTTGAGAATAATGGGGCAAAGGTTCTTGAAATAATAAACCCTGCCGATTTTTGGGAATTATCCAACTATTTGATAGTTCAGATTGATTAATTAGACGTAAACTTAATATGGACACAAATCACAAACCGTTTACACTGGATAGGATTACGCGCATGGTAATCACGGTGATATGCATAGTGGGAGGGGTATGGCTTGTCGATTATCTAAGTGGAGTGTTGCTCCCATTTTTGGTGGCATGTGTTCTAGCCTATATGCTTAACCCTATTGTGAAATACAATAGTCGATTATTGCGTATGAAACACCGATTTGTGCCCACAATTGTGACTCTGTTAGAAATAGTTGCAATATTAACGGTTGCGTCCTATGTTATCGTTCCGCTTATTGTATCGGAAGTAAGGGAATTGATAGAGATGTTGCGTCAGTATAGTCAAATGAATACCAACGGAAAGTATTTATCGGAATCTATCCATGAGTTTATTCGTGAGCATATCGATGTAGATAATCTGTCAAAATTGCTCACTCGTGAACAATGGGTTCACTTTATAAGTACTACGGCAAATAACACTTGGAGTTTTGTAGGGACAACGCTTAGTGTGTTGTTTACAATTGTAAGTTGGATTATAGTGCTTTTATATTTGCTGTTTTTACTTATCGACTATGATAAGTTGAAAATAGAGTTCCATAAGGCAATACCTGTCAAATATCAAGAATTTACATGGCAAATTCTTCAAGATACGGGAGACGTGGTGCAGCGCTATTTTAGAGGACAGTCGTTGATAGCTTTTATCGTTGGAATTCTTTATAGTGTAGGGTTCATAATAGTAGGTTTACCATTAGGCTTGATATTTGGATTGTTTGTGGGGGTTCTTAACTTGGTACCGTATCTACAAGTCGTATCCTTCCCTGTTGCATTGTTGCTGTGTTTGATTGATTCAATGACAACCGGAGGTAATTTCTGGGTAATGTTGAGTGAAGTTGCTCTAGTGTATTGCGTAGTTCAAGTGATACAAGATTTATTCTTGACCCCTCGGATTATGGGTAAAGAAATGGGATTAAAGCCTGTTTTTGTCTTTCTTTCACTATCGATTTGGGGAACTTTGCTGGGGTTTATCGGTTTTATAGTAGCATTGCCCCTCACAGCATTGGTAATCTCATATTATAAGCGTTATGTGTTGCGGTTACCGTGTGAAAGAGACGAAAAAGAAGAAAAAAGTTAAAAAAGTAGCTGTAAAATTTGCACAATTAAAAAAATAGGCGTACCTTTGCAACGCTTTTAAGGAGATTCGCTAGCTCAGCAGGTAGAGCACAACACTTTTAATGTTGGGGTCCTGGGTTCGAGCCCCAGGCGGATCACGAAAAGGAGTTCACACGAACTCCTTTTTTTGGCTCTAAACTAAAGGGGATTAACGGCTATTGTGTTGATTAATAATATTTTGTATTGGATTAATAGTGGCTGAGAGCGACAGTAAAAGATTGAAAGCTTCAAAATGCGCTACCCAAAAACGAGTGGTAGCGCACAAAATGCACAACGCATTTGTTTTGTAACTGATTCACTCTTCAATGAATTACAGAAAACAGAATATAAGGATTATGAAGAACTGTGCACTTTTGAGTGGAGTTCATATTTTTTTTACAACTTGTATTTTAAATTGTATAATGCATCGATGGATGATGTTTATAAACCTAAAAAACATTTGTCTGATATAATATATTTGCTAGGTGTAGCAGGGACGCTATATGAGTATAGGGGCTATAATGATCAATCTTATCGATTTTCGACAATTGTTGAGCAATCAGCATTTTTTATGACTATGTTTCCTTTGATAAAATCATTACAATCGGAGGAACATCATTGTCAAACACAAGATTCGATTCTTTCTTATGCGCATTGGTTTGATGCACACACACAACCGATAGCAACTAAGGTTATTGAAAATAAATTATCTGAAATAAAGCCCATTTCAGATAAAGAATATTATGAATTTATGGTTGAAGCAACAAAACGAAAAGTTTGTATGCTAAAGATTCTGAAACAAGCAATTGAAAGCAGAAAAAAAGAATAGTAAAATCAACATCAACGTTTTATGACATGATAATAAAATATAAGGATGGTGCATCAGCGACGCACCATCCTTCGTTTTAAGAGAGATATTATGTGTTAGAAAAATTATAGTTCGGTTTTCCACAATCCGTGTAGATTGCAATATTCGTATACAGCAACCGGCTTGTCAGCGCATGTGCAAAATACAGCTTCAGGTTTGTCGGTAAGTTTCACCAATTGACCGCCTTTTTCTGTTTCTACATATATGAATGAGATGTGGTGTTCAGGTGTCATAGGATGTTCAACGCTACCCACGTTTACCTTTATAGTGCAGTCATCAACTTTAGTCACAACAGGAACGTGCTTTTCTTGACTTGCGTCAACAGTGTTAGCTACCAATTCTTCCATCTTTTCACCGCAGCACACTACAGGTACTCCTGAATCAACGGTTTTTACTATTACGTTTCCACAATGTTTGCATTTAAAAAATTTTGTTGCCATAGTTTTGTAGTTTTATTTGTTATTGTTATTTGTTCTTGATTTCTATAGCAAATTTAATGTATATTTTAATTCTGTCAAACAGAAATTTTCTATAATCAAATAGAGAATTTCTATTTCTTATAAATCTACTAGCATATATATAAACAATGTATTACCTAAATTGGTTCCCAAAAGAAATAAATTGTGTAATTTTGTGCTACGAAAAATCATTGATAATAATGAAAGAAAATTTGTTTATAGCATTATTTATATCGTTTTTCAAAGTGGGAGCATTCACTTTTGGTGGCGGGTGGGCTATGATTTCGGTCATAGAAAAAGAACTCGTGCATAAAAAAAAGTGGATAACTCGTGAAGATTTTCTTGATTTGCTTGCAATTGCTCAAGCCATGCCGGGAATACTCGCTGTAAACATAGCAGTGGTAATAGGTGATAGACTGAAAGGTATAAAAGGTAGTATGAGTGCAGCTCTTGGCACTATTCTACCATCGTTTTTGATGATACTAGCAATTGCGATATTCCTCACGCCCGAAACGATAAAGAACAATGAAACCTTGAATGCAATATTCAAGGGGATCCGCCCTGCTGTGGTAGCACTTATAATAGCTCCGGTACTTACAACAGCAAAAGCTGCCAAAATCAATATAAAAACTATCATAATCCCTATAGTTACGGCATTATTGATTTATTCAGGTCTACCGTATATCTCCAATCCGATTGTGTATATAATACTTGGCGGATTGGGAGGATATCTATATTACGTGATTTCATCTTATAAGAAATCTAAAGCCGAGAAGGAGGAGGAACGATGAGTGCTTATTTGAAATTAATATTTGCCTATCTTAAAATCGGTTTATTTGGTTTTGGGGGCGGTTATGCCATGTTGTCGCTTATTCAGCGTGAAGTGGTTGGTGCCGGTTGGATTACCAATACCATGTTTACCGACATTGTGGCAATCTCACAGATGACACCAGGCCCAATCGGTATCAACAGCGCCACATATATAGGTTATGTAGTAGGGTGTGATGCCGGAGGCGGAGAATGGCTAAGTGGTGTTTTCGGTTCAGTGTTGGCTACGTTGGCTGTGGTTATCCCCCCCTATATTTTAACACTTTACACCGGGCATTTTATCAATCGTCATAAAAACAGTCCGGTCATCAAAAGTATATTTGCCGGTTTACGACCTGTATGTGTAGGATTGATAGCATCGGCTGCGTTGTTGTTGATGAACAAAGAAAATTTTGGCGATACCGATTATGAAATGATAGCAAGTATCGCTATCTGTGTGGTTTCGTTTTGCACAGTATATTTCACTAAAATTCACCCCATTCTTGTGATTGTTCTAGCTGGGATTGCAGGATATATGATATATTGATATGAATTACCAAGAAACAGTAGAATATCTTTACAGTCAAATGCCAATGTTCTCGCGAACAGGTGGTGACGCTTACAAAGAAGGGCTAGGCACAAGTGTGGCTCTTGACGTGCTTTATAATAATCCTCATAAGGCATATAAAACGATACATGTTGCAGGTACAAATGGAAAAGGCTCAACGTCTCATCTTATAGCTTCCATTCTTCAACAAAGTGGTTATAAGGTGGGACTATATACATCTCCTCACTTGGTTGACTTTCGTGAGAGGATTCGCGTAAATGGTGAAATGATTCCCGAACAAGATGTTGTTGATTTTGTGGAAAGTTATCGCCGGTTGGGATTTGCGGGTGCCCCATCATTTTTTGAGCTTACTTCTACCATGGCTTTTGACTATTTCAGAAAGTCGCAAGTGGATTTTGCTGTAATAGAAACCGGACTTGGGGGGCGATTGGATAGCACTAATATAATTACGCCTATATTGAGTGTAATTACAAATATTTCGTTTGATCACACTCAATTCCTTGGTGATACGTTGCCGAAGATTGCAGCCGAGAAAGCCGGTATTATCAAAGATGGTGTTCCTGTGGTGATAGGCGAGGCAAAAGAAGATGAAATACATACTATTTTCGACGAAAAAGCAAAGGAAATGCAAGCTTCGATAACTTTTGCCGAAGATAATAATCAGATAGTGTCTTGTAAGCGAGAAAACGACCGCCTCGTACTTGAAACATTGTCAAATGGAACTATAATTGACGAACTTTCGGGCGATTGTCAGGTAAAGAATGCCAATACAGCTCTGAATGCCATACACATTTTGCAATCAATCGGAATTACCATTCCACAAAATGCAATTGAACAGGGTTTTGAACATGTGTGCAGTATTTCCGGACTTATGGGACGTTGGATGGTGATAAACGAGTCTCCTCGTGTGGTTTGTGATACCGGACACAATGTTGCCGGAGTTCAATATATTGTCAAGCAGTTGGCAAAAGAACGATATAGCAATCTGCATATAGTTCTAGGCTTTGTGAAGGACAAGGACGTTACGCACATCCTTGAGATGTTTCCACGTTATGCTACATATTATTTTACAAATGCTAGTATTCCTCGTTCACTCCCGGCAAAAGAGCTGAAAGCGCTTGCTACTGCGCGTGGATTGGACGGAAACGATTATGCTACAGTGGCCGAAGCTTATAACGCTGCTATTGAAGTTGCGCAACACGACGACATGATTTTCATTGGCGGAAGCACCTTCATTGTCGCCGATTTCCTTGCCTCAAGGTTTTAAACCAAAGAGGAAACGTGTATATTGAACTTTTTTAAATATCTGATTCAAACATATAGGACCTATTATGCCTAAACTTATGATAAAAAAGGCACATACTACAAATGATAAGTCGTTAGATATTAATCCACATTTTATTACAATTGATTTGGCAAATCCTTCAAACGTAGTGTGAAACAGATAAATAATATATGATGAAGAGGCTACTTGGAATAGCATATTTTTAATTTTAGTAGAGTTTATATTTGTCAGGCTATTTGCCAATTGCATAGTAACTATTATTCCTACAAACGGCAAAAGACATTCCAGCATATTACAACCCTTAAGGAGATAAATATATTCCAAAACAATGAAAAATATAAGTGGGATAAAGGAACGAGAAAATCTATTTATGATTGTATTAAAATACTCTTTATAATCATACAATGATACCCCTAACATAAAATATATGAACATTCTTTTAAATTCATTTGCGCAGAGGATATGTGTGAGTTCAAATGGCAGATATGCTATAATGGCACTGATTAAAAATAAACATAATCTTAGCATTCGTGTATTGAACAAAGGTGTAATTACAAACATCCACCATAATGCTATTATAAACCATAGAAAATATCCCGCGACAGGTAAGTAAAAGATTTAAAAATATGAATTTATCGTAACCGGATTTTCGAGATAAGCATTTCCTTGTGAAAATAATTTAATTGAAATGATAATGACAGATGTGCTAAAATATGGGATAAGCAATCTTTTTACTTTTTTGAATAGAAAAGATAAATATGATTCTTCCTTTTTGGTGGCAATATAAATAAAACCACTAATAAAAAGAAAAACAGGCATGTGAAACGAATAAATAAACTTAAGTAATGAATTATACCATAAGGGTGCATTATCGGGAGAATAATGTCCGATAACGACAAGAATTATAGTTATAGCTCTAACTACCTCTATCGTAAAGAAGTGTTTTCTTTCCATGTAAGTGTTCATTTTTTTGTAAAGGTACAACAAAAAAGTAAACAAAGGATGGTTATCTCATTTATTTAGTGTATTTTTGTATGATAATAATTAATAACGAATTAAAATATATTAAAATACAATAACATGGGTAAAGTTTTAATTATAGGTGCAGGTGGCGTAGGTACTGTGGTTGCTCACAAGTGCGCTCAAAATCCTGATGTTTTCAACGAGATTGTAATCGCATCACGCACAAAAAGCAAATGTGATGCTGTGGCAAAGGCTATCGGTAAATCTAATGTGACTACTGACCAAGTAGATGCTGATAGTGTACCTGAACTTGTAGCTTTATTAAAAAAGCATAAACCGGATATTGTTATCAACGTAGCTTTGCCTTATCAAGACTTAACTATCATGGATGCTTGTCTTGAATGTGGCGTAAACTATCTGGATACAGCCAACTATGAACCGAAAGATGAAGCTCATTTTGAATATAGCTGGCAATGGGCTTACAAAGAAAGATTTGAAAAAGCCGGTCTAACTGCAATCCTTGGTTGCGGTTTCGACCCGGGAGTTTCGGGTGTATATACAGCTTATGCTGCTAAACATTATTTCTCTGAAATGGAAACTCTTGACATCGTTGACTGTAATGCAGGAAACCATGGAAAGGCTTTTGCTACCAATTTCAATCCGGAAATCAACATTCGCGAAATCACTCAAAAGGGTAAATACTACGAAAATGGCGAATGGATTGAAACCGAGCCACAAGAAATTCACAAAACATTGAACTATCCTAACATTGGCCCTCGTGAATCTTATCTTCTTTATCATGAAGAGCTTGAATCACTTGTTGTGAACTTCCCTAGCATCAAGCGTGCTCGTTTCTGGATGACTTTCGGTCAAGAATATCTTACTCACTTGAGAGTAATTCAAAATATTGGTATGGCAAGTATCGAGCCTATTATGTATAACGGTCAGGAAATCGTGCCTCTTCAATTCTTGAAAGCAGTGCTTCCTAATCCAAAAGAACTAGGCGAAAATTATGTGGGCGAAACTTCAATCGGTTGTCGCATCAGCGGTAAAGATAAAGAAGGTAAACCATTGACTTATTACATCTACAACAACTGCAGCCACGAAGAAGCATTCAAGGAAACAGGTATGCAAGCTGTAAGCTACACTACCGGTGTTCCTGCCATGACCGGTGCAATGATGTTCTTGACAGGAAAATGGAATAAGCCGGGTGTACACAATGTAGAAGAATTTGATCCGGATCCATTCTTGGACGTATTGAACAAGCAAGGTCTTCCTTGGCACGAAATCATCAACGGTGATTTAGAATTATAATAAAGCAAAAGGAATAAATAACATATTATATATTGAAAGGTCGTTGCAATTGTAACGACCTTTCATTTATTGTTTTTTTGATTTTTTTTGTGAATTTCGGCAGAATAGTATAGTTTTGTGTTATGAATGAAGATATGACATTAAAAGTTGAGGT
>JAEIGA010003734.1_pt1 | contig 23701 bp, 19 predicted proteins | sample 9270691 | NCBI WGS metagenome assembly JAEIGA01 (sample SAMN17057246, study PRJNA624740) | gut metagenome | biome: biome; isolation source: fecal sample | host: Bos grunniens | place: China: Xizang | collected 2019 | reverse complement strand
AGGGAGGATTAAATAGGTAAATACCTTTCTTACAATTGAACTCATTATTTTAGTGTTTTATTTTTCTTTTCTAAATTCCGGACAAAGTTATGAAATTGATTTATGAAATGCAATATAATTTGTAATTTTGCAACATCAAAATAATGACAGAAACGATGAATGACATCAATTCATGCAACATAAGCACGTTGGAAAAGCTCATGACAGGGGCTGAAAAGGTAGCCATCGTCACCCATATGAAGCCGGACGGAGACGCCATGGGCAGTTCGATCGCACTGTACCATTACCTCAGGAGCATAGGAAAACCATCAAGGATCATCATCAACGACCCCTATCCCACATACCTGTCATTCCTCGTAAGCGAAGAGATGTCAGGAGACATTCTGGCCGCTGACTCAAACCCGTCTGAATCAGCGGAATACATCACTTCCAGCGATCTCGTCATCTGTCTTGACTTCAACGCTTTCCACAGAACGGACAGGCTCGAGACTCCCCTTTCCGAGGCACGCGGCAAGAAGATTCTCATAGACCATCACCTCAACCCGGCACGAGAACTTTTCGACCTTTCGTTCTCCGAAACCGAGGTATCATCTGCATCGGAACTGCTTTACCACATACTAATGGCGACGACAGTCACATCAGGAGACGCCGGCAGGCTGGGAAAGGAGTGCAGGGAGGCCCTCATGACGGGAATGACCACCGATACCAACAATTTCGCGAATTCCGTATTCCCTTCGACACTTCACATGGCTTCCGCACTTCTTGCGGCAGGCACGGACAGGGACTTCATCCTCAACAGGATATATAATCAGTATGGCGAGAACAGACTCAGGCTCATGGGACACATGATGAAGGACCTGCTGACCATCACTGAAGACGGAGTGGCATACATAGTGCTTGACAAGGAAACCATGGAACGCTACTGCACCAGCGAAGGAGACACAGAGGGTTTCGTGAACATGCCTCTTTCGATAGCAGAGGTAAGGATGAGCATACTGGCAAAGGAAGACAACGGAAGGATCAGGATATCCATCAGGTCAAAGAGGGGCACTTCCGCAAACATGTGCGCCAGGATGCACTTCAACGGAGGCGGACATGAAAACGCCGCAGGAGGCAGACTGCTTGTGCCGGAGAACGTGAAAGGCATCGAAGAGGTCGGTGAATATATCGAAAGAGTCACACATATTTTTCTGAATGACAATGAAGACAATTAACATATTGGCGGCAGCAGTGCTTGCCCTTTCCCTCAGTTCATGCATGAAGAGCAAACTGGAACTGACATACAACAGTCAGGAAGAAAGGATCGACAGTTACATATCATCAAAGGGAGAAAATTACCGCAGCATACGCATCGGGGGTGCCAACCGCCTTGTGCTGAAGGAAGGAGAAGGCGAAGAACTAAAGGCAGACGGCTTCGTTTCCTTCTATTATGCAGGATACACATTCAACGGAGGATACAACCAGTCGAACCTTTTCATCACAAACCATCAGGCTACCGCAGAGCAGGCCGGATGGGAACTGACCGACGCGGATTTCCAGCTCTATGAGATAAATCTCAAGGATGCAAGACTGGTCCAGGGCCTTAAGGACGGGCTGCTCGGAGTAAAGGCCGGAGAGGAATGCGAGATCATATTTTCCGGAAAATATGGCTTCGGAGACGAGAACTTTGGCATAATTCCTGCTAATTCGGCACTGCTCTATAAGATTTGGGTTGTCGGCGTAGCAAATGATTAGCGACATACCACATTTTTTATTATCTTTGTCGGTTTAATAGAAAACTCATACTAATGAAGAAGAATATAGTATCAGCAATACTGATTGCCGCATCGTTCATGATTGCAGGATGTGCAAGACATGAGGTGACCGGTACAAACGACGCAAACGTAAGATATTTCAACGCCTGGATGAAGGCCAACGGCTACACCGAAGGTTCCAAGTTCACCGACCTCGGAGCATATATCATTGACAGTGACGAAGGTACAGGCACTGACATCAAGGAGGGAGGCTATGTACTGATGGATTATGTCATCACAGACCTTGAAGGAAACATAACATCACATACCACAGAGGAAACAGCCAGACAGCTCGGCACATACGAGGAGGGCAACTATTACGGCCCTAAGTTCCAGTCTACACACAAGGGCTCTATCCCTGCTGGTCTCGCAGATGTATTCAAGGGCATGAAGGTAGGTGGCCGCAAGAAGGTAATCATCCCGACTTGGCTCATGACCTATTCGTCATATGACACAAAGGAGGAGTATCTGGACGAAAAGTCTTCTACAGCAAGTGCCATCTACGATTTCACAATAAGGGACTTCACAGAGGACATAAACGAGTGGCAGATCGAAAAGATCGGCGACTATTTTGCGGAGAACGCCGAAATCTTCGGCGATATGACTGCTGCCGACTCGCTCAAGGCCCATAAGGGATTCTATTACAAGCAGTTGACTGCTCCAGAAGACACCACTGCATTCAACAAGGACACTACAATCTACATCAATTATACCGGACGTCTTCTTGACGGGTCCGTATTTGACACCACAAATGAAAGAATTGCGAAGGACAACGGCATCTGGTCTTCAACCAAGACCTACGAGCCTGTTTCCATCAAATGGGGTGAGGAATATTCCGACATCTCGATGGGTTCCGGCAGTGTGATCAGCGGCTTCGGTCTCACACTTTGGCAGATGCGCAAGTTCGAAAAGGGAATCGGAGTATTCACATCAGAGTACGGCTACGGATATTCCGGAAGCGGACAGAGCATCCCTGGCTTCGCACCTCTTACATTCGAAATCGAAATCGTACCTAAGCCGGAGGATTAAGGATGGCCGACAAGAACGCAATCCCTACAGAACTCGGCACGGAAAAGATAAGCGTACTTCTCAAGCAGTACGCACTGCCGGCGATCATCGCCCAGACGGCATCATCTCTTTATAATATGGTGGACAGCATCTTCATCGGTCAAGGTGTCGGTCCACTTGCCATTTCCGGCCTGGCGGTAACATTCCCTCTGATGAACCTTTCGACTGCATTCGGCACACTTGTAGGTGCAGGTGCAGCGACTATGCTTTCGGTCCTCCTCGGGCAGAAGAACTACAAGGCGGCCAATAAGGTTCTCGGAAATGTAGTCACATTGAACACCATCATCGGTATCGTGTTCATGGCGGTCGCACTGATCTTCATCGACCCTATCCTCTATTTCTTCGGAGCGAGCGAGAACACTCTTCCTTTCGCGAAGGAATACATCACCATCATCCTGATCGGCAACGTAATAACCCACCTGTACTTCGGTCTGAATGCTGCCATGCGCTCATCCGGCAATCCGAAGAAGGCAATGGGACTCACCATATTCACGGTCATATTCAACACCATACTGGACCCTATCTTCATATTCGTGTTTGACATGGGTATAGCGGGAGCGGCATGGGCAACCGTGATAGCACAGACAGCAGCAATGCTTATAGTGATCGCTCACTTCAACAACAAGAGCAGACCGTTCCATTTCGAGAAGGGCATCTTCAGGCTTGACACCAGAGTTGCAAAGGACTCCCTCGCAATAGGCATGGGACCTTTCCTCATGAACGCTGCTGCATGTCTCGTAACCTTATTCATCAACCAGCAGCTCAGAGACTATAGTGGAGACCTGGGAATCGGAGCATACGGAATATGCAACAGATTCATATTCATGTTCATCATGATATGCATGGGCCTCAATCAGGGCATGCAGCCTATCGCCGGTTACAACTACGGAGCACGTCAATATTCCCGCGTGAGAGAAGTTTTGTGGAAGACCATCAGACTTGGCATGCTCATGACCACCATATGCTTCATATTCGGAATGTTCTTCCCTAAGGCGGCAGTCGGTATCTTTACCCACGACGAACAACTTCTCGAATTGTCTGCAAAAGCACTCAGAATCACGACCATAGCCTTCCCTATCGTTGGATTCCAGATGATCGGCACGAACTTTTTCCAGAGTCTTGGAATGGTCAGAAAATCCATCATCCTTTCTCTTTCAAGGCAGATTCTTTTCCTTCTGCCGCTGATCTATCTTCTCCCTAAATGGATGGGAGCAGACGGAGTATGGGCAAGTTTCCCTATCGCCGACTGCATTGCAACGGTCATGACTGCAGTCATGCTTGGACAATTATTCCGTAAATTCAGCATGCTCAAGGACGGTGACGACCCGTCAATCCTCGGCAGTAACTTATAAAAACAGATGCAGGATGGAAAAGAAGATAATCATCAACATCGGCCGACAGTTCGGCGGAGGAGGCCTCGCAGTAGCAATGGAACTTGGAAAGAAACTTGGCATTCCGGTGTATGACAGGGAACTTATCACGAAAGCCGCCCAGGACAGCGGATTCAGTGCGGAACTTTTTGTCCAGAGCGATGAGAAGAGAAGGATATTCTCTCTTTCATCCATCTTCACCAGCATCTACTCCTCGCCTACCGAGAACTACATGAGTGACAAGGGACTTTTCGAGATCCAGTGTGCAACTATCAGGAAGATTGCTGAACAGGGCTCGGCAATCATCGTAGGAAGATGCTCAGACTATGTACTCAGAGAACTCGACTGCACTCTGAATGTATTCCTTACCTCTCCTCTTTCCGAAAGGATCACCCGTATCTGCGAACGCCACAACCTGGCGGAAGAGAAGGCAGAAAGCCTGATTCTCCAGAAGGACAAGGCAAGGGAGGAGTATTATAATTACTACACTTTCGGCAACTGGGGCGTGGCATCGACATACGACCTCTGCATCGATTCGAGCATCCTCGGAATCGAAGGTACAGCCGATTTCATAATTGACTTCGCAAGAAAGTCAGGTCTCCTCTAGACTTACAACATGAAGAAGATCTCAACGCTGATAACAGGCATACTGGGCTGTGCAGTAATTGCCACCGCCACCATACTTATAACCAGGCCTACATCCAGGCCACAGGAACTGGCTCCGGAAAAGATCAGGCTGAACCAGGTGCTCACCAACGACACATCGCAGTTCGAGGAACTGGAAGGACTTGACAGGAAAGTCAGAGCATATATGCAACGATGGGAACTTAAGGGAGCCTCTCTCGCCATAACCCGCAATGATTCCCTTCTATATGCAAAGGGATACGGTTGGGCTGATGAGGAACTGGGCATAGAGATGCAGCCGTCACACATCATGCGTATCGCATCGGTATCGAAACTTATTACTGCAGCCGGAATCATGGTTCTCCAGGACAGGGATTCGCTGAGCATCAAGGACACCGTCTTCGGTCCATCAGGCATCCTCAATGACTCTCTCTTCACTTCCATCATCAAGGACAAGAACCACCACAAGATAACCGTAGAACATCTTCTGCGCCATCAGGGAGGTTTCCATCGTGACCCTCTGTTCTCTTCAAGGGACGTAAAGCATCAGATGAGACTCGACCACCCTCCCGTGAAGGAAGACTTCTACGAACTCGTGCTGAGCAGACGCCTCAGTTTTGCACCTGGCTCATGGCAGAAATACTCGAACTTCGGGTATCTCCTGCTTTCTGAAATCATAGAGAAGGTCTCAGGAATGCCGTACGAGGAATTCATAAGAAAGGAAGTGCTTGCTCCTGCCGGCTGCTATGACATGCACATCGGCGGAAACTACTATGAAGACAAACGCGAAAACGAGGTAAGATACTATACCCACAGGGGTGACGGAAAATTTATAGAGGATTATTCCGACAACGGACAGATGGTCGAAAGATGCTACGGCGGCAACAACATCCCACTTCTTTCAGGAGCTGGAGCATGGTGCGCATCCCCTGCTGAAATCTCACGATTCGTTGCAGCCATCGACGGACGTCCTGAGGTCGAGGACATCATTTCTCAGGAGGCTTTCGAACAGATGACGGAGTATTTCGACAAGGACACCTTCTCGCTTGGATGGAACGACACTGATCCGGCAAAGGGATGGAACCGTACCGGCACCCTCTCCGGAACATGTGCCTTGGTAAGACAGTTCCCTGACGGTGAATGCTGGGTCATGATCACAAACACCAGCACATACAGAGGCCCGAGTCAGTCCAGATACACGGAAGCGCTGTTCAAGCAGTGCCGTGAAGAATACAGCGACAGACTTCCGAAACGAAATCTTTTCTATAAATAGGACATAAAAAGAAACAATAACCGACTGTGGCTCGCTTCGCAGAAGCATAGGGAAATGCTTCGCTCGACCACAGTCGGTTATTGTTTTTCTACAGCTATGGACTTCCTAGAAATGGTCCGGATGGTAATAGCGGATGTCGAATTCTCCTGCCAGAATGCCGTAACCGTTCTCAGCAAGTGACTCGAGTTCATTCTCGCCAGGATATACCACAACAGGAGCAATGAATTCCACTCTTTCTGCGATGTCCTTAGTGATATACTCACTGTATGCGATTCCTCCGGTCAGTATGATCGCATCGACCTTGCCATACACCACAGAAGCCAGTCCTGCGATGTACTTTGCAAACGAAATGCTGAATCCCTTGAGGAATGTCTCGACTTCCTGGTCTCCAGCCTGTGCACGGGCAACAAGTTCACGGAAATCGTTGGTCTGGAAATATGCCACAGCGCCACCGCGGCCTACAAGACGCTTCTTGATCTGAGCCTCTGTCCAGTTGCCGCTGAAGCACTTCTCCACAAGCGGGAATCCAGGTACGTTACCGGCGCGCTCAGGGCTGATAGGACCATCGCCTCCCAATGCGTCATTGGTATCGATTACAAGACCATGACGATGGAGAGAAACCGAACTGCCGCCTCCCATATGGGCAACGATCACGGTCACATCCTTGTTGGTCTTGCCTACGCTTCTTGCATATCGGCGTACCATCGCACGTGAATTCAGGGCATGGAAAAGGGTCCTTCTCGGGAATTCCGGAAGGCCGCTTATCTTAACCTCAGGAAGCATTTCATCAGCCATAGGAGGGTCAGCAATGAAGGCACGGCACTTCTCTTCGATACCTGCAGCCGCTCTTGCTTCATTGACCATCACAGCAATATCGTCAGCGAGAAGAGCGCTGAGATTGCAGGCATGAACGCCTTCCTTTCCGGCCATCAGGGCATCACGCATTTCCTGATTGACCTCATACACTCCTGTACGTATCGGAGTGATCAGACCTCCTCGTGCCATCGCAACATCGATGGTCTCCAGAGCGATTCCCTTTTCAGAAAGAAAATCCGTGATGGCATCACGGCGCATAGGCGTCTGATCCATCACAGATTCATATTTCGCTACCTCTTCAGCAGAGTGTGTGAGATTCGTTTCGAAAAGTTTCTCACCGGCATCGTAGAAGCCGATCTTGCTTGAGGTCGATCCTGTATTGATTACTAATATTCTACCTTTCATATCCTGTTCATCAGACCGATAAGGCCGCAATCGCGATTGAATTAAGTTTGGTATCGATGCTGTCTGCACGGCTTGAAAGAACGCAAGGAACCTTTGCTCCCACAAGCATTCCAGCCTGCTTCACACCTGCTACAAGTTTTGAATTAGCCTTATAGAAGACATTGCCTGACTCGATGTTAGGGAAAAGAAGACAGTCCGGATCACCCGCAACAGGGCTTACAAGTCCCTTGATTGCCACAGATTCCTTATCGATGGCAACATCAAGAGCGAGAGGTCCGTCAACTACACATCCCTTGATCTGTCCGCGGTCCGACATCTTGGCAAGCATTGCAGCCTCAATGGTAGCAGGCTGGCTTTGAAGCACCTGCTCTGTAGCGGCGATAACCGCAACCTTTGGCTTTGCAACTCCGACAGCCTTTGCAGTCTTGACAAGGCAGTCCAGGATGATGGTCTTCTGCTTGAAGTCAGGAGCAGGAATCACAGCCACATCACCTACAAAAAGAAGCTTGTGGTAGGTCGGGATCTCGAGGGTAGTGCAATGAGTCAAGGTCCCCTTTGGAGGAAGAAGTCCTGTCTCCTTGTTGAGAATCGCACGGACGAACTTGTCGGTTGAGCAGAGTCCCTTCATCAGGAAGTCACCCTTTCCTTCACGGATCATCGACACAGCACATGCAAGCGAAGCCATTTCACTCTCATTGTGCTCTATAGTGAATGCCGATATGCTCACGCCTTCTTCCCTGCAAGCCTTGTATATGAGCGACTCATCTCCTACCAGAGTCACATCGACCAGGCCTGCCTGTATGGCTCTGGCTGCAGCGGCAATCGTATGTCCGTCCACACCCCAGGCCACAACCATTCTCTTACGTGTACCTCTGCTTCTGAGTTCAGCAAAGATCTGGTCAAAAGTAGTAAACATATTATTCTGCTTCGTTCTGAACGATATTCATTGTATCACGAGCGATCATGAGTTCCTCGTTTGTAGTGATTGCAGCAACCTTGACCTTGGAATCAGGGCATGTGAGCATCACATCCTTTCCTGCATTCACGTTTGCATCATAGTCGAACTTGACGCCGAGATATGTCAGGTTCTCGCAGACTCTGCGACGAAGACGTGTATTGTTCTCTCCGATTCCTCCTGTGAACACAATGAGGTCCACACCGTTCATTGCAGCGGCGTACGCACCGATGAACTTGGTGATGTCGTAGGTAAGCTTCTTGAGAGCAAGCTTTGCCCTTGGATTGCCGGCATCTGCTGCCGCTCCGATGTCACGGCCGTCTGAAGACACGCCTGAGACGCCGAGAAGACCGCTCTTCTTGTTCATCACCTTGCTCATTTCCGCTGGAGAGAGACCTTCCTTCTCCTGGATGTATGTAACCACCTCAGGGTCGATGTTTCCACATCTTGTACCCATCACGAGGCCTTCGAGAGGAGTGAATCCCATGGTTGTATCGATCGACTTTCCGTTAACGACAGCGGTGATTGAACTTCCGTTGCCGAGGTGGCATGTGATGATCTTAGAATATTCGAGATCGAGACCGGCGAACTTCGCACCCTTTGCAGATACATACTTGTGGCTGGTGCCGTGGAAGCCGTAACGACGGATGCCGTATTTCTCATAATACTCATATGGAAGTCCGTACATGTATGCGTACGATGGCATTGTCTGGTGGAATGCAGTATCGAACACACCTACCTGAGGCACTGACGGAAGCACTGAACTTACTGCCTTTATGCCGAGGATATTTGCCGGGTTATGAAGCGGAGCGAAGACAGAGCACTTCTCGAGCTGAGCGATGACAGCGTCAGTGATGAGCTGGCTGCCTACGAACTCTTCTGCGCCATGCACTACTCTATGTCCTACGGCCTCGATATCCTCAAGGCTGGAAAGCACGCCGAACTCCTTGTCAAGGAGGGCATCCATCACAGCCTGAATAGCTACGGTATGGTCGGCGATAGGCATCTCCCTCTCGAACTTGTCCTTTCCGGCAGCCTTATGAGTGATGCATCCCGCATCCATTCCGATCCTTTCCACGAGACCTTTGGCAAGAAGATCATAAACCTCGTCACCCTTCATATCAAGAAGCTGATACTTAAGGGATGAACTTCCACAATTGAGTACAAGAATAATCATGATATATCAAATTAACAATTTTACGAGTCTATCCTTGCAAAGTTATAAAATTTATCGCTACTTTAGCAAAAATTAGGTATGAAATGAGAGTGGAGAGAGATATTGCGGGAATCACCTTGCCTTTTGTCGTCGGAGTCGGTCTGACACTATATGCAGGACATTCGTCCTTGATCCGTTCCGGATGGTCGGCAGCCCTTGCATTTTCCATCATCACGGCAGCAGTACTCTTCCTTCTGCACCCCTGTCACAGACATGCTTCCCGACTCACACTCAGGACATCGGCAGCCCTTTGCCTGGCCGCCTGCGGAGCCCTCTGCGGCATATCATCCGGGCTTCTCACCTCCGGCATCCCTTACCTGACGGATCATTTCGGAAGATGGGGCATCGCTACAGGCCATGTCATAGATGCAGCGGGATTCACCGACCCGGATACGAATGCCATCATAAAGGCGCTGATCATCGGAGACAGGTCAGATATGCCGGACCACATCACCGAAGCCTTCCGAAAGAGCGGAGCCTCCCACATCCTCGCCCTTTCCGGACTGCATCTGGGCATCATCTACGGCATTCTTTCCAAATCGCTTTCAGTGATCGGAAATTCCAGCCAGGCAAAAAGAATACGTTCCACCCTGACCGTCATCATCTGCGGACTATATACCCTCGCCACAGGAGCAGGAGCATCCATAACCAGGGCATTCATCTTCATTCTGACAGGAGAGGCCGCCAGACTCTCAGGACGGTTCAGAAGCACAGGAAGCATACTTATGACCGCCTTGCTCATACACCTTGTCATAGACCCTGCCGCCATCCGGGACGTCGGTTTCCAGCTCTCGTACGCCGCAATGGCAGGAGTTGCCTTCATCTTCCCTTGGCTGAAGGGTTTCTGGCCACAGGAGGTGAAATTCAGAAAGTTCCGCAATCCGTTGAAATGTATATGGGAGACGGTTGCACTATCCATATCATGTCAGATCACTACCGGTCCGCTCGCCTATGTATATTTCGGCACCTTTCCGGTTCATTTCCTGCTGACCAACCTGATAGCCATGCCTTTGACCGGTCTCATAATCCTGGCAGCCGTACTTACAGTCATGCTGACAGCCGCAGGATGGTGTCCTGAAATGCTTTTGAGGGCCACCGAAGCGCTTGTAACAGCCCTTTCGGAAGCCCTCAATATAATCGCGTCAATGTAGTTACCTGCCTATTCAGCGTCGCGTACACATCTGACAGATGCACCGAATGTATTGACATCACCCTTTCCTACCAGCATTTCCGGACGGTCGGCAATGATGTATCTGTAGTATGCCATGCCCTCTTCTCCCTCTACCATATCGGAAGTCCACACTGTGAAATATTCCTTCATACCCTCGAACTTGGCTACAGGATACTTTCCAGCATCATTCTTAAGACCGAGATTAGCATATCCGAAAGGAATGAAACCGAGTCTGCTCTCGTTATTGACCTCTCCTACTACAGGCCAGTATTCAAGCATTGCAAGTTCATTGAAATATGCATTCACCATCAGCTTGGCTGCGACATTCTGGAAAGACACATACTTTTCCGAAGCAGGAGATTCCATTGCCTCTGCAAGAGACATCCAGTCCTCCTCAGAAGGCAGACGCCATCCCTCCGGACAGGCAGTCATCGCCTCGTTGTAGCTGTAATATCGTCCGAAGATATCAGAAACGAGCTCCTCATTTGCATACGGAGCACCGCTCTGAACATTGGCGAGGTTGTTACGGAACCATTCAAGGGATCCGATCTTTTCGTAATAGTAATCTATACCATCCACAGTTACCTTCTTGTCTGACGCCTTGATGCCGGTCTGGGTAAGAGAGCCGTCAAGACCGCTCGCAACCACCTCTACATTTCTGCTGTATGAGGTGCCGCTGTAGCCCTCTGCAAAAGCATAGCATGATACGGTATAAGTCTTAAGCGTATCCGAGAACCAATGGACGTAAACTTTTGTCGTGTCATTTCTCTTCATTGTCGGCGTAACTCTCCAGTAGTATCCTACCTCGCCACCTTCCGGATGCTCCACTTCCGTAGGGGTCAGCGTCACCGCTTTTCCGGGAGCCGCGAACAGCGGGCACTCAAAATAAAGGCCCGACAGAGAAGGAAGTGTTTCCGTTTCATCATCCTTGCAAGATACAGCCGCCAGAAGAATAACGGCTAACAATGCTATCGTGTTAAGTTTTCCAAGACTCATTTTTCTTTCCTGAATTTTAAAGTATAATCATGCAAATATGGGGATTTTAATTTGAAAAACCGCTACCTTTGTGCAAATACTTTGCCTGATAGACATTCACAATGAAGTTATTCCGCATTTTCCTTAAAATATTTCTTGCTGCTGCACTGATTTCGTCCTGTTCACCGAAGGATAGGTACATCACCATCACGGGTCATGCACAGGGAGGAACGTATGCCGTCAAACTGAACCTCAACGGAAAGGACGGTATGGTCCAGACACGTCCCGAAGAGATAAGGGACTCGATTGACGCCATTCTCCTTGAGATTGACAACACCCTGTCCGGCTACAACAGGAACTCAATGCTGAGCCGCCTCAATGCAGGAGAGGACATCAGATGGAACGACATGATGAAAGACATCTTCGCCCATGCCGCACAAATCCATGCTGAGACAAAGGGTGCAGTGGATGTCGCGGCCGGACCATTGTTCGACCTATGGGGTTTCGGTTTCAAGAGCGGAGACTTCCCCTCAGATGAAGAGGTAAGAAAGACGAAGGAAACAAGCAATCTGGAATACTATATCCTCCATGAGGAAGGTATATTGAATTTCAATGCCATTGCCCAAGGATACAGTTGCGACCTTGTTGCCGAGTATCTTTACTCACTGGGAGTCAAGGACATGATGGTCGATATCGGCGAGATCTTCTGCGACGGACACAATCCTTCGGGGCTGCCCTGGTCGCTTGGAATAGACAAGCCGGTGGACGGCAACAACCAACTCGGAGCGCAGATTCAGGGCATATTCCGTGCACCTGAAGGTCCGCACGGCATCGTGACTTCAGGAAACTACAGGAAATTCTACATCAAGGACGGAAAGAAATATTCGCATACGATAGACCCGCGCACGGGCTATCCCGTGACCCATAACCTCCTGAGCGCGACCATAGTAGCCGGAGATGCACTTACAGCTGACGCATATGCGACTTACTGCATGGTGATCGGTCTGGAAGAATCAAAGGCATTTCTGGAAAGCAGAACCGACCTTGAGGGCTGTCTCATCTATGACGAGGACGGCCAGTTCAAGACTTGGTGTTCTGAAGGATTCGTTCTGGAAGAACTTTAACGGAGGTCGGTCACGACCCATTCATCACCAGGCACAGGCTGGAAATACGAGGCAGGCTTCTGCTCCGAAAGGGTCTTGGAAAGAATCCTGACTGAAACATTATTGCCGGCAGAGGCTGACAGGAGGGTCTTGTAAAAGGCCTCAAGATCGTCATAAGTCCATTTTGGTTCTACCATAGCCTCCATCGACTCCGGACTCATGATCCATGTCCCTTCTTCATTGGTATAGATTTCGACATTCCTGCCTTTAAGGACCCAGGATTCGCCCTGGGCTACTACAGACCCTTCATCCTGTATCCTGACATCATCAATCACGGCAGACAAGGCATATGTGACTGTGACACATGACTCCCTGGCATCTTCCATCACATCCCTGACAAGAGTCTCAGGAGTCTGCGCAGAAGCATTTCCTGCCACCAGGGACAGGAATGCCACCGCTACCGATATGATTTTTGAGATTTTCACTATTTCACAAAATGTGACAGGATTTCATCGAGTTCATCAAAGGTTGTGACAAGAACCTGACGTGGCTTCGAGCCTTCCTGAGGGCCGACAATACCGGCACCCTCCAGCTGGTCCATCACACGTCCTGCTCTTGCATAACCCATGCCGAGACGACGCTGAAGGTCTGAGGTAGATCCACGCTGCGATGTCACGATCATTCTTGCCGCGTCCTCAAACAGAGGGTCGATGTTCTGCATGTCGATGGTACCACCGCTGGTCTCTCCGTCCTGTGACTCAGGAACAGGGAGATAGTAAGGGGTATTGCAGCACTTCTTATGACCGGTCTGGTCGCCGATGAACTTGGTGATCTTGTTGATTTCAGCCATGCTCACATATGCACACTGCACACGTTCCATCTCGACTCCGGCATAGTAGAGCATATCTCCCTTACCGATGAGGTTTTCTGCTCCGTAAGAATCCAGAATGGTTCTTGAATCCACTCCCGACACGACTCTGAAGGCGATTCGTGTAGGGAAGTTGGTCTTGATGAGACCTGTTATGACATTCACCGAAGGACGCTGGGTTGCGATGATCACATGGAGACCGGCTGCCCTACCCTTCTGCGCAAGACGTACGATCGAGTCACTGATGTTCTTTGCAGACTTTCTTGCATCAGGATTTGCTCCTCCTGTCATGGTAAGGTCAGCGTACTCGTCGATCACCACCACAAGATATGGAAGGTACTTGTGTCCATCTGTAGGAAGAAGACGGCGGTCCTTGTATTTGTCGTTATAAAGCTTGATGTCGTTCACACCGGCCGCAGCAAGAAGCTTGTATCGCTCATCCATCTCGATGCAGAGGGAATTGAGGACAGCCTCAGCCTGCTTTGGCTGCTTGATGATGGCGTTCTCACGCTCGTCCTCCTCGCTTGCTGCCATAGGAAGGACAGCAAGATAATGCTTGAGGAGAGAGTTGTAAGCAGTGAATTCCACCATCTTAGGGTCGATGAAGACGAATTTCAGTTCGGTCGGATGCTTTGCATAAAGAAGCGAAGAAATGATGACGTTCAGACCCACTGACTTACCCTGCTTGGTGGCACCTGCCACGAGAAGGTGAGGGGCATCGGTAAGGTCGAAGGTCTTCACCTCCTGGGTGATGGTATATCCTATGGCGATAGGGAGTTCCGCCTTGCTGTTACGGAATGAAGCATCATTCAGCATGGCCTTCAAAGGCACGATCGAAGGTGTGTTGTTAGGCACCTCGATACCCACACAATCAGGGAGAGTCACCACACGTACTCCGCTGGCACCCAGGGCCATGGCAATCTCTCTATGGAGATTTTCGATTGCTGACACGCGCACTCCGGCTGAAGGCACGACCTTATAAAGAGTCACGGTAGGGCCTACTACGGCTGTCACCCTGTCCACCTCGATCTTATAGTTCTGAAGGGTGGCGCGGATACGGTTGTTGTTTATGTCAAGTTCCTGCTGGGTCACCTTATGCTGACCTTCCGAATAGTCCTTGAGAAGGTCAAGCGGAGGGAACTCGAAACGCTGAAGTTCATCCCTGTTGTCGATTCTTGGAAGTTCTTCAGTCACCTTGCCGGTAAAGTCTCCTCCCATGATTACCTCCATCTCAGTCGAATCCGGAGTCGGAACGGGGTCCACGGCAGGAACAGGCACAGGTTCCGGATCCGGTGTCGGGACAGGGTCTGATGCAGGAAGCGGATCAGGCACCGGTACAGGGTCCGGTTCCTCTGCAGGTTCCTCTGCAGCTTCTTCCTCAGCCTCATCTTCAGCCTCCTCTGTCTCTTCTACAGGCTCGACACGCTGAGGTTTGGTCTTCTTCTGCGATCCTTCACCGACTTCTGCAAACCATCTTGAGAACCTTCCGTTTGCAAGCAGGAGCCATGCCACGCTGAGAGCGATGATTATCAGTGCAGTCACGAACCTTCCGGTCAGATTGTCAATCCATGCAATTACGGCATGACCGGCATCGCCTCCAAGACCGCCTCCGAACGCTGTGTCTGAACCGAATGTCATGGACACGAACGAAAGTACAAGCGAAGCAAGGAATGTTCCGCTCACGGTGATGAAGGTAGTCTTGAGCAGGCCTATATGTCTGTTCCAGAAGAAAAGGCGGTAAGCCACCGCACCCATGAGGAAGATCAGAGCAAAACTTCCCAGTCCGAAACACCTTGACACAAGAAAGGCGCTCCATCTGTATCCGAGCTTGCCTCCCCAGTTGGCCACATCCACAGTCTTGTCCATCATATCAGGACGTGACATCAGGCTCTGGTCCGCCTGCCATGTGAAAAGATATGAAAGGGTTGAGACAAGCGTAAATAAAGTAAACACAAGCACTGCTATGCCTGTGTACTTCAATATATTGGATTTCTTTTCCTTATCCAGTTTAAAAGAGAATTTCTTCATTATTTCTTCCTAAAGTTCTTCTGATTATTCCTCTGTTTGTTCTGATTCCTGCCCGACTTCTGAGAATTCAGACCAGGTCTTGCCGAATTGAATCCTGAATCCACTCTGCCGAGATGGAGTCCTTCCGGAACCTTGATCCTGTAATCCGACAGTTTCTCGATATCCTGGAAGATGGTTTCATCGGAAACGGTATCCTTGTTCCAGATGAGGTACTGCTGACGCATGTAGATTGCAAGAGAACGGATCATTGCAGTCTTGGTCTCGCCCTCCTCCTTCTCCGCGATAAGGTCTATGATGCTCTCGATATTGCGTCCGTAATGGTTTGCCTTGATAGGCTTGTTCTTGATGGGAACGAGTTCCGGACGGTCATGCAGACTCTCCGGTGCCGGCATAGGGTAAGGGGCATCCACATCAAGGTCAAAGCCGGAAATTATGAACAGATGGTCCCAGAGCTTGTGCTCGTAGTCATCCTGAAGGTGTACCGAAGGATTGAGGATCTCCATCACCTTGATGATGGCTCTCGCCTGTTCGTTACGTTTCTGTCTGTCCTCGATGGTCTTGAGATAATCCACCATCTTCTGGACGTTTCTTCCGTATTCCGGTATATAAAGCCTTACTCTCTCAGTGTTGTAAAGCAACTTGCATGTGTCTATTTCCTTATTCTCCATAATCGTCGTATCTGGCAAACTGCAAATATAATAATTTTTAGAGGATTGTCCTCACTTCTCCGGTATGGACATACCACAAAAATGCCGATACCTCAGCGTAGCCCATCCTGCGCCATATGTCCGCATACCTCTTCACCTGACGCTCGTATTTAATATGATGCTCACCGAACTTGAAATCTATCACTGAAACCTTGTTTCCGCAGATGACAACCCTGTCAGGACGATATACAGAGCCGTCGGTGTCCATAAGTTCCGATTCATTGAGAATCTCTGCCCCATTTTCCGGGAACCATCCGTACTTCTCCTGAATCTCCCCTATCGCACGCTTCAGATGCTCATATGCCTTTGCTGCCTCGTCAGAGGTGATGTCGCCGGAAAGAACCTCTTCATGCACAGCCCTTTCCAGATCCGAAGGCACGACTACCTTCGCCAATATGTCGTGAAGGACGACTCCCTTTATCCTTCGTGAGGCCGAATATCCGGCTTCTCCATCTTCTGAAAAGAAGTCTATGGAATCTGACGAGAACTTCAGCCTGCCTCGTTCGCCGACTTCCTTGTCCTCATCGAGCGATGCATTGAGCGGGATGGAAGGATATTCTTCGCCCTCCGCAACCTCGAATGTCATTACATCGGAATCACCGTCCTTGCGGAAATCCTCAAAATCCACAAAGGCTCCAGTCTCAAATGTCTCGACTCCATCCTCTACGCTATGGGTCATGGTACCGGAAATGCAGAGCGAAGACGCATACCAGTACAATATCTGGGACAGGTCTGCAAACTGGCTGAGGTCACCGCTGTCGATAGCCTTCATGCACTTGGCAGGAAGAGCCGATGCAATGAGATGCATTCCCAAGGCAGGGCGGGTCATGGCCACATACAACGTATTCATATTGTCAACATGCTGAAGGAAGCGTTCGGCACGATAGTCATCGGCAAAGAGGGTCGAGGCTGACGACGAAGAGAGTGAAACATCATACACTCCTTCCGCAACTCCCTCAAGTTCAGTACCTTCAAGATCAGGGACACACCAACTGTCATCTCCCTTGAAAAGCTTTATGTTCTCGACGAAAGGAATGATCACATATGGGAATGCGAGTCCCTTGGACTTATGTATCGTCATCACCCTCACGCTCTCACCCGCCGACGGCGAACTGATGGAAGGATTTTCTCCTTCCCACCATTTCAGGAATCCACGAAGGGCATTGCCGTTTGAAGAGACATAGTCCTGGAGATTGTCCATGAAGGTCTGCACATGAAGCGCTTCCTTGCTCCAGTCACCCGCATATTCGCCGCTGACAAGACTTCTGAAAATGCTCTCCGCCATGTCCGTAAGGGAGATATGCCCCTTCGGAACCTCCACATTGAGGGAGGCAGCAAGGAAACTTCCCACAGTATCCTGAGGGTTTTCCACACAGGACATCAGCGACACTATTCTTCTGACAAGCATCGAATTCTTGACCCGGAGCGAGTCATCCGTAATCACGCTCACACCGTTTTCAATCAGGAAGGAAGCCACCGACTCACCTATGGCATTGCTTCTGACCAGAACTGCGATCTCCGAAAGGCGGGCGCCGTTTGCCCTCGCCGATTCGATGCTCTCATAGACCTTCTGAAGTTCATCCGCCTTGTCGCAGAATGTAAGCGACACATTTCCGGACGGCTTGTCCGCCTTGGCTACCTTCTGTTCCACATCAGCATAGATTGCGGCCATCTTTCCTTTGTAACCTTCATCGGCCATCTTGTCGATGACATCCGCAGCCGCAGCAAAGAACCCGTTATTGAATCCTACGATAGACGAAAGACTCCTGTAGTTGGTATCAAGAACCTTCTCCTTATGGTTCGGAAACATCTCAGGAACAGTCTCGTCAAGCAATTTCCAATCGGATCCTCTCCATCGGTATATGCTCTGCTTCACATCTCCCACTATGAGATTCTCTCCATCCTGACCCTCGCTGTTGTCAAGCAGAGGATAGAAGTTCTGCCATTGAACATGGGCCGTATCCTGGAACTCATCCAAAAGGAAGTGCTCGAAACGCACTCCCAGCTTCTCATATACGAAAGGAGCATCCGACCCGTCGATTATATCCTTGAGGATAGTGTTGGAATCATCGATGCACAGAACATTCTTCTCCTTCATTATCTCCTTGAACGTGCGGCTGAGTTCATCGGCGACACCGAGGGCATACAATTGCGAATCAAGTATCATCGCCGTATTATAAACCGCAAACTCCTTCCCGAACAAGGCGACAAACTCTTTGAGCGGGGCTTCCAGGGCGGGATAGACCTTCGGAAGCATGACCTTCGCCTTGGTCTTTGCAAACCACTTTTCCGAATCTTTAGCCTTGGCCACGAACGATTCCGACGGAGATTCTATCTTCGTATCGGACTCCAGTTCCGCATAGTCATGTATCTTGCGGAGAAACTTTCCGTTAGTCTCCTCGGCGTCCACTCCGGCACTTATGAGCACAGAGACCACTGCCTTGGCCTTTTCCACCACCTTGCTTCGGAACGCATCCCTCAGTTCACGACATTTTTCCCTAACGGCCAGCAGGCGTTCCTTCGAGCACATGACCTCTTCATCCACTCCTGCCGCATGCATGGCCTCCTGACGCTGAGGCGACATCAGACGCTTTGCCATGTCAAGCAGGTTCGCATCAAGGCTATAGCGTCCTCCTGCCTCGATCTGCTCCAACACATTGGCTGTCAGCCATGAAAGAAGAGTACCATTCTCCTCGGTAAGGGAATCCAGAACCCTGTCCACGCTTTCTGCCACAAGGGACTCCTTATCCAGTTCGACCTGATACGACGCAAACTGACCGATTTCCCTCGAGAATGCCTTGAGAGTCTGCTGGAAGAACTTGTCTATCGTACTTACAGCAAAGGCACTGTAATCATGGAGGATATCACGCAGGATGGATTCAGCCTTCTTCCTCATCTCATCTTCCGACTCGAAGAGAGACGGCACAAACCTGTCATGGTATCCTGACTTCCGAGGCTCAGTGGAAAGAGTGAAGAGTTCCTTCATGATACGGGTCTTCATCTCATCGGTTGCCTTGTTGGTAAAGGTCACCGCCAGAATATGTCTGTACGCATATCTGTCATCGCTTTTAAGCAGCAGCCCTATATATTTTCCGGCGAGGTTATAGGTCTTGCCCGAACCTGCCGAAGCCTTCATTATCTCAATCATTTACCGCAAATGTTCTTGAAATCACAATATTCACACACCTTAGCATCCGTAGTCCTCCTGAACGGCACAGACGTATCGTACATTTCCTCAAGAAGAATCTTCATCCTTTCAGAAACAGCCTCGCAGAACACTTTGTTAAGAGGAACTGTCACAGGCGGTTCCTTGAAAAGAGAGGAAGTCGAGTAGACGCAGTTCCATATGTTGCGGCCCTCCACCTCCGGTCTTCCCTGGACCAGCATATCATAGATGAAGAACTGAAGAGCGATCTTCGGCCTGTCCTTTACATCCGGAGTAAATATGGTCTCGGCAATCGCCTCTGCATTTCCGTCATGGATGTTCTGGTCATCATCGAGCACCTTTCCTGTCTTGTAGTCAACCACCCTCGCCTGATCATCAGCGAAACTGTCCAGGCGGTCTATGAATCCCTTGAACCTCTGGCCATGGAGTTCTCCGCTGACCCTCAGTTCCCGGCCAAGTATTTCAAAATACTCCCTGCCCGACTCCTTGAGAAGTTCGATATCCCTCTGAAGCGTCTTCAGCACATACATCACTATGACATCAGCCACCACGAGGTTTCGGCCTGTAACTTCCATTGCGTTAAGTTCCTTGACAATCAATGCCTTCACCTTGGCCTTGATATCCTTGTCCCTCTTCATCCAGCCTTCGATGTAAGACCTTGTCACCTTCTGCATCGGCTTGACGGGAAGTCCGGCATCAGGAAGACAGTCATTGAAGAAGAAGTCAGGACTCATCGCACACTCATCCGAATAGAGAGAGCGCATCACTTCATGATATACGGTTCCGAACATTCCGTAGTCCAAAGCCTCACTGACTTCCTCATCAGCCTTAAGTCCCTTGACCACAGCATAATAGAACTTGGCCGGGCATGCAAGATAATTCTGGACTGCTGTAGCGGAAAGTACTGTGGACTTTATCTTGGCGACATCCTCTTCAGTCTTTTCGACCGGGGACAGTTCTCCCAGCCCCATCGCTCCGAACTTGACCACATATCTGCAGACAGGCACCTTGAAATGGTACTCCAACTGCTTGATGAAGCGGCTCTCCTCTCCTGACTTCAATCCTTCCGTCCTGGTATCCACCAGCATCCATACAGATTTCGCACGGGATATCATCCTGTAGAAATAATAGGCCCATATGGCATCCTGATATTCGTATGTCGGAAGTTGGAATCCCCTTCGCAGCTCAGGAGGTATGAACGAAGAACTCACGCTCCTGCGAGGGAAGACGCCCTCATTTGCAGACATTATTATGAGGTCCTCGAAATCAAGCGCTCGGGTCTCGAGCGGTCCCATGATCTGCAGGCCCTTGAGCGGTTCTCCCTTGAAATGGACCGAAACCGAATTCAGCAACTGGTCGAGCAGCCTCACATATGTAACCGGAAGCACCTCCAGTCCCACTTCCTGAAGTATGCAGATGTTCTTGTGGTATTCCCTCGCATATTCGAGTTCAAGTGCAAGCCCTTCATCACCGGCAAGAGAAGGCGCTACAGTAGCAATTACCTCCCTCTGATATGATGCAAAGGCAGATATCTGCTCTGCCGACTTTGACTTGGGATCTGTCACTACAGGACGGAAGAGGGCATCCAGGAGCGGGGTTCCGTTCAGATCCTCCTGCGGTATATAATATCTGGCCGCCTTCTTCACCTCCGCCACCAGTTCGAGTGTCCTTTCATCTGCTGCCTTCTTGAACACGGCGCTTGAAAATATATCCCATACCTGCTTGTGGTAGAAGAACCACTTCCCTCCCCTGCATACCGTATGGACCTGCATGGCCGACACATCAGCCATCATCGCATAGACCAGACTTCCTCCCATCGGAAGACCCATGGTCACATTTATATCCTTGACATCTTCCGGAATGGAATTCAGCACGGGAACAAGAAGATTCTCATCGGGCAGGACGACTGCACAATCGTTTCCGACCCTTTTCAATATGTCCGGGAGACGCTTGGCCATTCCGGTAGAAGACGCCACGCTCACCACATTGATCTGAGGGACACCCGCCTCCGGCTCTTCCCAACCATCGACCTGAGGAAATTCCTTTATGTTTTCCTTCATGAAGAAGGAAGACTTGTTCTGACCGTCACGGATCATTTCACCCGCCCAGTCCCAGCAGAATTCTGCCATAGATGCATTACGCAGACTTCTGAGAACTGACTTTTCACATTCATTGAGGGCATTCAGACCGACAAACACAAATATTGTCCGGTCACCACCAGTACCAGCGAACACATCTGACGCAGATTCATCACGAAGCCTCTCTGCCAAAGTCCTGTACACCATACCCTCATATGCCATCCCCTTGCTTACGAGATTCGCCCTGAATCCTTTATACAGATCGCCCAATATGTTCCAAAGCTGCAGGAAGCGTCCCTTGACATCAGATGTCGAAAGGTCCGCAACCGCACCGGACTTGTCCCTGAAATGATTCACCAAAGCCTCGACCGCCTTCCTCTGCGTCTCGCTGAGATATGAAAGCGAATCCTGGATTTCCTTGAAATCCTTTATGTTGGTGAATATCTGACGGGGATCGACAAGATACTTGTCCACATCATCAAAATCCGCAAGAATCACATCTCCCCAGAAAATGAAGTCATCCAAGGATTCATGCGCAGGATTGACGGCACAGTAACTTTCATACAAAGCGAGCAGAAGTCTGACCTTGTCTGCAGGACGGACATCCAGTGTCTGATGAAAGAAGTCATTTATAGTAAGCATCTTCGGCACGCATATAGGAGAAGAAAGCGGATCAGACGCAAGTGCGTCTCCCAAATGCTTGCGGAAGAACACCATGGCACGGCGGTTAGGAAAGACGAAGCATCTGTCCGTCAGCCTGCCTGTATTATAATAATGGTCAGCGACCTGTTTCAGGAATGGTTTCATGTTTACAAAGATAGCCTTATTAATTGCCAAATCACGGCACAAACCCCAAATTTTGTCAAAATTTGAGTTTTTTTGTAAATTTATGTCGAAAACACTTGGAGATATCGAAATTTTCCCTACCTTTGCATCAGAAACAATTTAGAATTGTTCAAAATTAGAAACAGCAACAGATTTAATACGAAACGATTATGACAAAGAAATATGTATGCCTCGTATGTGGTTATGTTCACGAAGGCGAGACCGCTCCGGAAGAATGTCCTCTCTGCTTTGTAGGACCAGAAGACTTCAAGGAAATCACTGACGAAGAGTAATCAAACAAATCAAATATCAACAAACAAATCTATAAAGCTATGGTAAAGAAATACAGATGTCTGGTATGTGGATATATCCACGAAGGAAATGAGAAGCCACAGGAGTGTCCTATCTGCCACGTAGGACCTGAGAAGTTCGAGGAAATCGTTGAGACAGGTGAGGCTCTCACTTGGGCTGACGAGCACAGAATCGGTGTAGCACAGGGAGTTGACCCTGAGATCCTCAAAGGTCTTCGCGACCACTTCAACGGCGAGTGCGGTGAGGTCGGAATGTACCTCGCAATGAGCCGCCAGGCCGACAGAGAGGGATATCCTGAGATTGCAGAGGCATTCAAGAGATATGCATGGGAAGAGGCTGAGCACGCAGCAAAGTTCGCAGAACTCCTCGGAGAGTGCGTATGGGACACAAAGACAAATGTAGAGAAGAGAATGCTCGCAGAGCAGGGCGCATGCGAGGACAAGCTCCGTATCGCTAAGCTCGCTAAGCAGCAGAACCTCGATGCGATTCACGACACTGTTCACGAAATGTGCAAGGACGAGGCTCGTCACGGTGCAGGTTTCCAGGGACTTTTCAACAGATATTTCAAGTAAGATACACGCTATCTAAAATCTAAGACACTGACCTTTTCGGAAGCAAATAGCTCTGAAAGATCAGTGTCTTTAATTTTATGTTACCTGGACTTTCGGAATTGAGATCAATCATCCTCTCCGAAGTCCATGCTTTCCCAGAGGGATTCCATCTGACGGCGGTCTTTTTTGGTAGGGCGTCCTGCTCCCCTGTCACGTTTCAGGAAGAAGGTCTCCACCGGAGCACGTAGCTTGTCGAGTTCTTCTTGAGGAGTCAGGTTTTCTGCAAACTCAGATACCAGTTTTGCCCCCTGACGCTTATCGATAAGGTCCAATACCTTGTAAGTATATGTCACCGCACCTTTGCGAACCACGATGACATCCCCCACCTTCACGGCCT
>JAEIGA010003733.1_pt1 | contig 23702 bp, 18 predicted proteins | sample 9270691 | NCBI WGS metagenome assembly JAEIGA01 (sample SAMN17057246, study PRJNA624740) | gut metagenome | biome: biome; isolation source: fecal sample | host: Bos grunniens | place: China: Xizang | collected 2019 | reverse complement strand
CTATCAGCTTTTGTTCGTATGCGACTTGTCGTTTGTTGAGGTTATCAGAAAGAGATTTATACAGACTATAATGAAGCGCTTCTGCATCACTGTCAAAAAGTTTTGACTCTTTTTCTTGAAATAGTTGTGCTGCCCGAGTCTCGAAATAATTTAGATTTACAGCCTCGTCTTTATTCTCAACAACCGATGATAATGATTCATATTGTTCCCTTGTCGTACTAAGGGAAGACAATGCAGTATTTGTGTCTGCAGACTTGATCCCTTCAATAAGGGAGGACTCTTCTGCAAAATGGATTACTGCCGCACGGCGCGCCTCAGTAGAACTGCTTTGTTCCCATTTTTCTACATCGCGTTTTATCTCGTCAGCAACGCAACGGTGGTTCTCAAGGAATGCTTTTGTTTCCTCGTTTAGATTTGCTCCTCTAAAGGGGGAATGTCTTGTCATTTGTTGTGTTGACATTAATCCTTATCAAGTATATTTCGTAAAAATATGAATAGTTCTGTATCGCGACTTTGTTCAGCTTCCTTTTGATTATTTTTTTTAACTAAATACTTCTTGATTTTTTTTAAATGAGTGGTTGCGTCAGGCAAATAAGACTTATATTCCAGTGTATTAACTAATTCTTGTTTTTTATCATCATCCAGAACAGGATTTTTATTAATTGCGTTGCGTTCATTATCAAGCAGCGCATTGATCTCTGATTGTAAATTGGCATATTTTGTGCTGGTCTCTGAGATAATACGTGCTATTTCTAAACGATTGGCTTCGACACGCAAGTGATAATAATGCTTAGCATAATAATTACCTATATAAAGTCTCATCGACTGAGCGTCGTAAGATAAATCATACACATGCATGTCTCCACTAAAATCCCAAAAGGACCTACAATCTTTATGAATGTCTTTAATCGTTATGTCGGGAATTAGTAACTCGGTTCCATCCTCTTTATCGAAGACAAAATAAAGTCTCTCACAAGATTCGTAATACGTTACTTTTTCTGTTATTATTTTAGTAATAGGCTCAAAATGAGTAATCATACTTTGTATGGCCTTTTCCTCAAATTCCTTAATACTTTTTTCTATTGTTTCACAATGCTTTATTGTGTTTTCACAATGCTTTATTGTGTAGGAAATTTCATTTTTTCTCAATAGAATGTGATATTTTTCGGCTTTTGTTTTTATTTTTAATAATAGTGATTTTAGTACATCCTTTTGATGACATAATGTATTAATGATGGATTGACGAAGCTCATTGCTCACAAAAACATTCGAATGCTTTCGCCAATATTCTAATTGTTTATCGAGAGATTGTTCCTGTGTGGAAATAAGTTCGAAAATATCGTAATATTGTTTGTCTTGTTTTTGGACCAAAGTTCTAAGTTCGAAAATATCATCTATTTTTTTTCTCTCAAACAATACCTTTATACTATCTTCAAATACTTGAACCTTCTTTTCAAGGGAGGTTATTTCATCTTCGCGAACAATAGCTTTCGTAAGAATATCATTGACTTCATTTTCTTGAGTTTCCGTACTCCAGATACAATTCGCAATCAGCAACGTATCAAGCAAATCTGTTTCGCTCCGCCCGTTGCAATATGCAGAAACCCTCATAAGGCCAGCAATTTTTTTCCACCTTCGATCGGAAATCACGTACTTATCTTTGTCTTCCCTATTAGGCTCTTCATTTATAAGTGTCAACAATTTTCGGATACATGAAATAATGTTTTTACTTTCATATGACAAGGAAACGGATTCTGATTCTTTGCGGATGAGCTCCATATCTTTAGCAGAGAGTCTGTCATCTACAGATACCGTCATGTCAGACTTCTCCGAAATCATATTGAAGAAGTTTTCCTCGTTTTGTACTGGTCGTTCAAGTATTCGAATTAGGAATCGGTCAAATATGGCTTCTAGTCCCTGACCTTGCGCAGGCAATTCGTTCGATGCCGAAACGAAACCCAGAAGAGGTACTTTGAGAAGATTCTTACCATTGCGGAACAAATGTTCATTGAGTATAGTTAGCAGTGCGTTTTGAATGGCGGGATTGGATTTCCAAATTTCGTCAAGGAAAGCGAATTTGGCTTTTGGTAAATAGTATTCCGTCTTTCGTTCATAATTGTCGTCTTTCAATTGCTGGATTGACACTGGTCCAAACAATTCATCCGGCTGTGAAAATCTGCTCATCAAATAATCAAAGAACTTTATCACGCCATGTGCCTTCTCCTCTTCCGAGGGGTCAACAAACGCCTCCGATACGCGTCGTGCGATCAAACTTTTTGCGGTGCCAGGTTCGCCCAGCATAAACGTGCTTTCCCCAGCGAGGAATGATAATAATACAAGGCGAATTGAATTTTCCTTTTCGTACAATCCAGATGATATCTGGGCAATTATCCTTTCCAATCGTTTTTCGTATGCCATAATTTCCTATCGTTACTTCTTATTAATATTCAGTCTTTAACCAAATACCAAACAATCGGTTTGTGATTGAGTAAGCATTATCCTTTTTGTTGACGATTCCTTTGTTATGAAGTACTCGCAGGGCACTTTGAATTGTGCTTGGACTCTTCATTGAATGCTTCTTGCAGAAAGTGACAGATGTTACCTGTTCTGCTATCCCTTCTTTTGCAATGGCGATTAAAAGTTGTTTTTGTGCTTCAGGATAACCGCTCATTTGCTCTTGAAAGGTACGCGCGTATGTTTTTATCACAAATATGAGCGCGTTGTCCAACATTGGCACGTCAGCAACCTCTCCCGGTTTAGTCCATGCGTACAATTCATTCATCAGGCGTTGAATATACCAAGTGTGGCCTTCAAACAAGTTGAATACACGTTCGAAACAGGCATCCGTCAATTTTTTTCCTGCCTTTTCAAAATGTTTTTTGGAAAAAGCCAGATACTTGTCGTAATCAATTGTGTCTAAGTAGAGAGGAGAACAGCTCATATAGAATGGTTCTGACGGATTATTGAATAATTTCTCCATCATTCTTCTGTCGCTCCCAGCAAAGATAAACCAAGTGTTCCTGCATTTCTGGACATGCGTTCTTAATAGTTCCAAAACGTTTTGCTCGGGATACTCGCTTATTTGTTGAAACTCATCCATGGCTACGACGCAGGGCGTTTCGCAACTTTCCAGATACTGGAATATTTCTTCAAGTGAGTCTGACGGGTGTACGATTTCGCCGAGTGATAGATCAAAAACAAGTTGACCTGTAACCTGATCTACTTTGAAACCAGGACGAAGGGATTTGACAATCGCCAAGAATGAATTCAATATTTTTTCTTGCTTGCTTTTTAGCGCCCCGGTAATTTCTTTTGCTAAAAGTAGTACCATCTCCGAAAGAGATGAGGTTGGGTACAAATCGATTGAGAATGCCTTAAAATTGCTTTGCACAAACATCCTATTGAACACGTGTGCAATAAGACCGGACTTTCCCATACGTCGGGAAGAGATTAGTACTGTGTTGCGTCCGTTAGCAATGTTGCTTTCAAGGATTTCTGTTTCAATTTCCCTATCGCAGAAGTATTCGGCCCCGTAGTAGTCAGCCGTGATTATGAATGGATTCGGTTGTAACATAGTTTACTCTTTTCAACAAAGATAATACTTAAATATCAATTATTCAAAATTAAATAATTGAAATCGCAATAATAATTATAACTTTTTGATGATAGCCATATACTCCGGTCTGACAAGGGTGGTTTTTTTCGTTGCGGAAATATTTGTCAGAATAAATATATTTTGTATCTTTGCAGTCCTTAACGGTTTAGTCAAGGCCTATTGGTGAGATGGGTGAGTGGCTGAAACCAGCAGTTTGCTAAACTGCCGAACGGGTAACCGTTCCGGGGGTTCGAATCCCCCTCTCACCGCAAAAGGAAGTCGCAAGACTTCCTTTTTTGCGTTATGGGGATGAGAACCCCAGGGTTCGTAATCGACGCAGTCGCTGAGCTTCTGCGAAGAATCCCCCTCTCCTATCCACAAAAACGCCCTATTTTGTGGATAGCAGGCGCTTTTTCCCTCCTGTGTCCACAAAAACGCCCCATTTTGTGGATAGCAGGTGCACATGCGACGAAATCCCTGTGAGAGGGATATTTGCTATCGTGGAAAAAATCCGTAACTTGCCGAGAAATATGCGAAATCAATATGGAAGGAAATAAAAGATTGGCCTCTTTGGATGCGTTGCGGGGCTTTGATATGTTGTTTATTATGGGATTTTCCCATTTGGTTCGTTCGATTTGCAACTTGTTTCCTGATGGGGCAGATTGCTATTTGGCAAAGACCATGAAGCATGTGCCGTGGGATGGCCTTTACCACCACGATACCATTTTCCCGCTCTTCCTTTTTATCGCCGGAATTTCTTTCCCTTTTTCGTATGCCAAACACCTGTCCAACGGAAAATCTCGCGCGAGTATGTATGGAAAAATACTGCGAAGAACCGTGCTTCTGGTTTTGCTCGGACTGGTTTACAATGGCTTTTTTAAGCTTGATTTTGACAGCCTGCGTGTTTGTAGCGTGTTGGCAAGAATCGGCCTTGCATGGGGTCTGGCGGCTGTTTTATTCTTACAGTTTTCTACCCGTGTACGTGTTTGGATTTCGGTGCTTATTTTGCTTGGATATTGGCTCTTGATTTGTTTTATCCCAGCTCCCGATGCGGCAGGTGCTTCCGCCTTGAGCATGGAGGGCAATTTGGTGGGCTATGTGGATCGCTTGATGACTCCCGGCCGCCTGTATTATGGCAATTTTGACCCGGAAGGTCTGCTCAGCACGCTTCCTGCGGTTGTGACGGCCATGTTGGGTATGTTTACGGGCGAATTTGTCCGCAGAACGGATGTGCCGGAGCGGAAGAAATCGGGTTATATGGGTCTGGCGGCGCTTGTTTTGTTGGGAGTCGGGCTTTTGTGGAGCCTGTCTTTTCCCATTAACAAGTCGTTGTGGAGCAGTTCTTTTGTTTTGGTTGTTGGCTCTTACAGTTTGGCGATGTTTGCGCTCTTTTATGAAATCATTGATGTGCGCGGGTACCAAAAATGGGCATTCCCTTTCATTGTTATAGGCCTGAATTCTGTCACCATCTATCTGGCACAGCGCATCATTCCATTTGATGAAATCTCTGGCTTTTTCCTCAATGGAGCCGCGTCGATGCTGTCCGAGGAATGGGCGAAGGTACTATTGGATATCGGCTATTTGGCTATTTCGTGGCTCTTCTTGTACTTCCTTTACCGCAAAAAGACCTTCCTGAAAATTTAGCGGAAAATCTCTTTGAACATCCGCTTCGCAAAACCCTTCAAAATGGCTATTTTTTGTGGGGGGGGGTAAAATCGCCCTAAAATCGGCCTAAAAGGCTGAAAATTATGGCTTTTATGCGCGTGAAATCATTTTTTTTGCTTAACTTCGCGCGATTTTTCGTGCTTAGATTATGAAACGTGCCATATTGGCTCTTCTAATATTACTTTTTCACGCCTATGTTTGTGAGGCTCAGACATTTGTCGTGAAAACCAATGCTCTCTATTGGGCGACGACGACACCCAATGTCGGGTTGGAGGTGGCAGTGGCTCCTCGTTGGACGCTTTCTTTGGAGGGCGGCTACAATCCCTGGACCCTCGATGCACAGAAAAATATCAAGGCAAAACATGTTCTGGTGTCGCCGGAAGCACGATATTGGTTTTGCGAAAGTTTTCTCGGACATTTTATCAGTCTTCATGCCAACGGTACTTATTTCAACGTCGGAGGAATTCCACTCTTTGAAGATGCACGCCGCCAAGGTTGGGCGGTAGGTGCCGGAGTGGGTTACGGATGTTCGTGGCCCATCGCCAGACGGTGGAATATTGAGGCGAACATTGGCTTTGGTGTCTGGTATACCCAATACGATTCTTATCAGACCAAGATTTGTGGACTCTTCAACGAGACGATACATAAATTCGCTTTTGCCCCAACTTCCTTGGGGCTTTCGTTTGTTTATATAATCAAGTAAAATCATCAAGAAAACAAGGATATGAGTAGAAAAATAAGTTTGTTGCTATTGATGATTTGCCTTTCTGTCGGCTTGAAAGCCGAAGTGAAATTGCTTGATCCTGTGGTTTCAAGACAGGATGATTCGGTGGTGGTGACCTTTCAGTTGGATGCAAAAAAGGCCTTCCCCATCCGTCAGAAAGAAGCGTTCATTCCTTATCTCCATCAAGGCGAAGATACCCTTTGGTTCGATGCTATGGAGATTTACGGAAGAGAAAGATACAAGAGAGAAAAGCAGGAAAAGCACCTTGGCGGCGATAGAAATTGGGAACTTGGCGAGAATCAATACTTGGCCGGTGAGGTGGTGAACTATTGCGAAAAAGTTCCCGTAAAACGCTGGATGAAAGGGGCTACGCTCAGTTTTATCAAATATACTTCGGGCTGCAACTGCAAGAGTGAACCAATCAGCGGGGTGTTGAAAGACAGCCTCACGCTCTTTACGGAGCCGGTTTTGCCGCAGAGAAGAATTCCCCAATATGTCATGGAGGAGCCCAGTCGCCAGTGGAATTTCGGACAGGATGAGTTGGAAATCATTTTCAAGGTGTCCAAAGCAGAAATCGATTCGTCAGTATTTGACAACGAAAAAACCTTCGGCAAAATCCTCAATGCGGTGGATAAAATTTTTGCCAATCCCCATTTCAAGATTGAAAAAATCGAAATCGCCGGTTACGCTTCTCCGGAGGGTAGGCGAAATTTCAACAAGTGGTTGGGAGAGAACCGTGCGAAAGCCCTGATAGATTATATCATTACCCATAGACCTCAATACAAGTTGGGCAAGCGACATTTCAGAATCCGCAACGGAGAAGAAAACTGGCCCGGTTTGCGTCGTCATTTGCTGGAGTCGTCCATTGCCCAGAAAGATCAGGTGGTGGAAATCATTGATTCCAATATGACGGATGAAATGAAAAAGACGGCCATAAAAGCCATTGATAAGGGGGCGGTTTGGAAAAAGATGTTGGATGAGGTTTATCCGCACCTGCGTTGCGCGCGTTATCTGGCAGTCTTCTTTGAATCGACCGACGACCACGCGATGGATTACATTCATGAGGGAATGCGTCTGATTCAAGTGGGAGAATATGAGCAGGCCTATCAGCAACTCCTTCATGCACAGGATGATATGAGGGCGTATAACTCCTTGGGTGTCTCGCTGATGATGCAAGGACGTTTTGAGGATGCAATGCCTTGGTTTGAAAAAGCCGTGGATATGAACAGCGCGGCCGCAAAGAAAAATATGGCAGCCATTCAAGCGGAATATGACTATGAAGCGGCGTGCCGACAAGAAATTGAAAATTATTTGAAAAAATACGAATAACTATTTATTAACCATTAAATTTTTTGAGTCATGAAACTAACAAAATTCATGTGCGCAGCTTTCGCTGCAATGTTCGCTCTTGTTGGATGTAACAAGGACAACATCGATGATGCAACATCGAAAAACTACAAAAGTGTTGATATCGTAATCAACAATGTGAAAATGGGCACCAAGGCCGGTGGTACCGACGCTAAACTTGATGGCACCAAAATTCAGTTGAACTCTCTCCAGATTTTCTTCTCTGACGGTGAAAACCTCTACGACGCGTACGATGCAACTAACGCACCCGCAGTGACCTATTTGGAAGCTGCCGCCTTGTCAGGTCTTGATGCCAATATGTCTATGTCATTCCACTTCTTGCCTGCCAATGTAACGGAGGTACTCGTTGTTGGTAATAAGGCCAAGATTACTGGTGTAACCACAAAAGCAGCCCTCAATCAGACTGTAGAAATAGATGAATATCAGGATGTTACCAATCTTCTTCTTTACGCTGAGGCTCCCCTTACTGCCGTAGAGAAAGATGCACACAACAACGGTTCCAACGCGCACCTTTCCAATGTGTACAAGGCTAATTTGAGCATCATGCCTTTGGTTGCCCGTTTTGAGGTTGAGAACTTCAGCTGCGATTTTGAAACGGGTTCCACGGCAAAGGTTGTGGTAGACAAAATGGCTTTCTTGAACTACTTCTCACAGTGCGATTTGATGAGCGCCAATGTGGTTGCCGATACTGAAGATACCATTGATATCACCAGCCAGCAGGCTATCTATGGTTATTTCCAAGACCCAGTAAAGATGAACAAAGCTAACTGGAACAACGATTATTTTGATAACGACGATGCCAAACATCCTGTTGTTGAACTTACTGCTGCCAATTCTTCAGTTGACGTAAACATTGCTTACAACTTCTTCTGCAACGGCGCAGAATCTCCTATTCACCTTCTCGATATCAAGCATTATGAGAATACTTCAGCCCCTGGCGCTCCTGCTTATTTGTGGACCAACAAGTACTTCAAGGAAAATACTAGCGAGCAGGTTACTACTTTCGAGCCGGGTAAAATCTACAGACTCAGCTTTAAGTTTACCGAGGGAAATCTTAAGTTCCAGGATAAGTGCGTGGATATCACCGTTAGCGTAGCTACTTGGACCGTAGTAAGAGTAACTCCTGGTTTCTAATTGTAAAAGCTAAGATAGTTCATGAAACTCAAATACATAGCTATGATTTTCTTGTTGATGTGGGGGCTTTTCAGCTCCTGCATCAGCGAGGATCGTAGTATGTGTAGGAATCTTCACGTGTTGGATTTGAGTTACATGGGCGATGGCACCACCGAGATATTTTCCCAGAAAATCGGCAAGGTGCAAATGTTGATTTTTGATGAAACAGGTCAATGCGTAAGCCGATATTTCTTGAACGAAACGGAGTTGAAATACAGACATACGCTTTTGCCTGAATTGTCAGTGGGCAATTACAAAATCGTCTGCATCGGTAATCCCTATTCTACGACGATTGCTGTGGAGGATGGACTTTCCGCGTCGTATTTCACGGCGGATGCTCATTATGCCGGACAAACGGTCAGCACCAATGACTCTTTGTATTTCAGCGTGGTGGATTATCCGATTGAGCCCTATTCGGATTTGATTAGCGAAATCCATAGGACGGCTCATTTTAAATCTTCCCATTACGATGTGTATGTGGAGGTCGAGGGGGTTCCGACAACTTCTACTCCCAGCATTTCTATGGTAGGTTTGAGTCCCTATACGGATTTTTCCAATGCAGCTTATGGCGCGGTTACCGAATATCAGATGGAAACTGTGCACGAGGAGTCTGGTTTGTATGTAGGAAAATGTTGCATCATGCGTCATACCGATCATACCGATGTGTATGTGCTGGTCAAAGATGCGCAGGGCAATATTCTCGCTTCCGTCAGTCTCAAAAAGTTTCTGGAAGACCATGCAGACCAGATTGATTGCTCCAAAAACGAGGTGTTGATACCCATTAAGTTGAAATTCAAATCGGCGGATCTGGAAGTCTCAATGCCCGATTGGGAGGGAACGGATATTACACCGGGATTTGGAAATTAGGCAAGACAAAGATGATGTTGAGAAGATTTCATAAGCAAGGTATGATGACAGTGCTGCTTACGGCAGTGCTTGTCCTGCTTGTGTCAATCTCCTCCGTCTCCTGCTCCAAGTCGTCGTTATCAACTCCCGATCAAAGAAAGTTCAGTACGGTCCTGCTCAAGGTTTCAACCGGCCAGCAGGAAGCGGTCAAAGCCGCTCTGTCCGAGCAGGAAGAATCTCAACTTCATTCCCTTCGCATTTATGCCTTCTCGAAAGGTCGTTTGGCAGGTTATCACTATCAGCCCTCTTCTGTGGATAAGGATTTCCTCTTTGACATAGAGATGGTGGGAGTCGATCAAGAGACCGGAAAAGTGGTGGTGGATTTCTATATCGTTGCCAATGAAGCGTCTATGGTGCTTGAGCCGGGTGCGTCTGGCTTGAGCGAAGCGTCCAACGAAGACGATTTGAGGTCTTTCCGTTTCCAAGCGCTCAATACCCATTATGGCTTGCCTTTGTTCTATGCCGATACCGTCATTCTCAACACCAAGGATTTTCGTATGGCGGAGTCGTTGGCGGAAGAAGGCGTGGATATTAGCGGGCACGAGGGGCATGAGGTACTGACCCGCGCCCTTTCTTTTGAATTGAAACGTGCGATTGGAAAAATCAATGTCAGCGCCCGCAGATTTTCCGAATCGACGCGGGATGTCTATATCAACCGCTGCGATTATTTAGCCTGCGGCACACGTCAGTATAATTACCTGATGCCGCAGAGCCCTGATTTCCTTCAGACACTTTCGCCGCTCTTGAATGATATGCCGCTGATGGACGAGGGTGTAACGCGGGTTGTGACGCAGACCTCTTATGAGCAGATCGGGCAGATTTATTGTCCGGAAGTGCCTTTCGGCTCGGCGCAATGGGATGTTCCCAGCACGGGAAATGCACCCATTCTCCATTTGGAGTATTCTGTGGGTGAGGGAGAGATGTTGCGCAACACCTACATTTATTTGCCTCCGATCGAGCGGAATCAATTTGTGGATGTGCAATGTTCAATCAGCGGTGAGGGACAGTTGAAGGTAAATTACGAGGTGCGCGACTGGGATTATGATATGGAAGATGAGGACGAAGATGGTCAGGAAGATTTTATTGTCTTTGACTATCCGACTCACACCTATTTGCTTCCCTCTTTGCCCACTCCCGAAAATCCTTCCCCAAATCCCAATGGCGCAGTCAAATTAGCTCCGCAGATGAGCGTGGATGAGCCTTTTGTGTGCTATTTCCAAATGCTCTATCCGGAGGGGCAGAAATGGAAACCTACCATCGTGAAATGTGATGTGCCGGTCCACGATTATCAGATTAAGGTCTTTTTGAACAATCTGGATATAGAGCAACTGCCGGATGAAAGCGGCTCTTATGGTTTGAGCCCCAACACATCCACCTATTTCAGGTTGGAGGTGCATCCGTTGAAGGCTGAAAATGAGGGGGCGACCCTCCAATTCGGTATTACGGCAGATATTCAGGGTTTTGATTTTGCCGAATACCTTTTGATTAACGGAAGTCTGTCGGAATTGTTTTGGCCGGCAGAAACAGGTGGAACTGACCCGAGTTCCTTGACTATCAAACAAATAGAATAGATTGAGAAAAATTTGTAACATATTCTTCTGCTTGGCGCTCTTGATGGGTCTGTCTTCTTGCGAGAAGGCGGAACTGGAACAGGTGCCTTTTGTCGATAGGGGAATAGTGATAGATTTTTCAACGGGTAAGACCAAAGCAACGGTTTCGGATTTAGACTACGAGTCAATCATTAAACATCTCGATTTCTTTGTCTTCAAAGCCGACAATACGCTGTTTTGGCATGAAAGGGTAGCTGTCTCCGCTACCGAAGGTACGCACACACTGTCTGTGGGTACCAAATATTTTGCAGAAAAAGATGCGGAGGGTCAGGTCATCGGTCATCCGGAATACAGCGTCTATCTTCTTGCAAATTGTACCGGGCAAATGTCTTTCGATGAACAGACGCGCACGCTGACACTGACTTCGCAAGCAGGAACAGAGTCTCAAATCCATTCTCTGGCGGCTTTGGGTGGCGCGGTTCAGGAGACAATGAATCTACATTTGGCTGGTTTGAATCTTCCGTCTGCCCCGAATTCTTTCCTGATGGACGCTGTGGCAAGACGGGAGGGAGGTGCCCAGTTCCCGCTCAGCAGTGAGGATAGCGAAAAGGATATTATTTTGGATGCCGAACTGGTTCGCGCGGCAGCCAAAGTTGTGGTAGATATTATTGAGGGTAACAATATTGAATTTACGGAAGGAGCCGATCTGGATGACCCCTCTTTGTTTGAAGAGACCGAGCATGGCTTGTATTATATCCGCAATCTACCGTATAAAACGCAGTTGTTGGCAGGTTATTATGACCCCTTGGAAATGGATGTGGACAGACTTGTTACCACCGTTAAGACCAACAACGCACATTTTTCTTGGGTGCCGGCTACCTTTCGTACCGATATCAGCCAACTCAAAAACGAAGACTCCCAGCGTGATCAAGTGAGAATTACGACCTATGTCTATGAACACAATTGGGACGAGAAGTCTTTGTTTGAATTTGAGCCTTATGCGGTGGTCAATCTTCCTATGGTATTTTTGCGGGAAAAAGAGGGGGTTGTCAGTTACGAGGCCCACCCCAACAGCTGGTATAAAATACCTTTAACCAAAGGCAACGAATTCAAAAGAAATCACCTTTACAAGGTGAACGTTATTATCAATTACGCCGGTGCGACCACAGTGATGGAGCCGGTGATTATTCCGGATATCGAATATGAGGTGCTGAACCATACCAACATCAACAATGGTTGGAATATCACCGATATCAATATCCAGCAAACAGACAGACCTAAATACCTGACAATCAGTAGGGAAAAAATCGAAATGCACAATGTGCAGGTCAGTGATGCTGTCGAATTTACCTCCTCGGCCCCGATTTCTCTTTCCATTTTGTCGGCCTATTACTATGATAAAATGGGTCAGACAAAATACGTGGTCGCGTCTTCTACCAATGGCTCCGGTCCGAGTGCCGGAGGTATTACACTCAGCGCGCCGGGAGGACTTACCGGGCGGATTACCGTGGATAGCCCCATCCCGGAGAACAATACACCTTTATATATAGAGGTAAAGGTATCCAATTCAGAAGCAGAAGATTGTCGTTTTACGGTGATTCAATATCCTTTGGAATATATCACCAATACCCAGGGCTACTATTCTTATCGCGATGACTTTGGAGGAACGACCTATGAAACCAAAGCTTCCAACCGTTATGTGGCGGCGACAAGCTGGAATGAAAGTAGACAAACGTGGTCTTACAGCAATAAGGGAGAGAGTAACAGCAGCAAGTTCTTTTCTTCAAAAGTGGCAGACCGAAAATCAGATGGTAGCTCCACCATTTCTTATTATAACTGGTCAAGCTATGGAAGCAGCCCCACGAAGTCAACTGTTAGCGGTTTGAACAATGGTCGTATGTATCGGGTTCGCTTGTCTTCTTCCTCCAGTGAGTATTCTGCGAGTGTGCCGAAAATGGATGAGAAGGGTTGGACAGATAGCGGGGAGGACAATAGCAATCTGGTGTCACCTTCCTTTATGATTGCTTCCCAATTGGGTGCTACCTATGCGCCGTCTTCGGTTGCACAGGCGGCATCTCATTGTAACCAATATGTGGAAACCTATAAAGATGAATCCGGAAATGTGATTCACTTGAAGGATTGGCGTCTTCCTACGCGGGCAGAGATTGAGATTATCATTCGTTTTCAATATGTGCCCAACGCGGCCATGGATGAAGTGCTTTCCGGAAAATCCTATTGGAGCGCGACCGGTGCCGTATCCAACCCACAATCCACGACAGGAAGTAGTGGAACAACCAGTGCTGTGCGCTGTATTAGAAATGCGTTTTAATGAAGAGGTTTGTAGTATATTTAATAGGACTCGTTTTAATGGCGTCTTGTCAGCGTGTTGAGAGAGAATTCCCTCAGCATAACGGAGAATTGTCGCTTCGTTTTGAGATAGATGACATGTCGTCAGTGCAGACCAAGGCGGTGGACCCGGATGGTCTGGGTATCCAGAAAGTAACCTTGTATTGTTTTGATGCTTATGGTCTTTTCATTGCCACGAGTACCATCAAGACTTCTGATTTCATGCCGGAGCACCAAAACCCGTCCCAAGGAGGTTTGTTTAAAATTACGGTGCCTCCTCACACGGAAATTGTCCATATTGTCTGCAACCAGAATATTCAGAATTTCAGTGAAAGTTATTTCCATAACAAATCCGAGTATGAGGTTATGTCCGAGTTGGAGGCATCTGCCGGACGTATGATTTATTGGGCGAGACATACGATGGATGAACTGAACGAAATCGATGCCCAGGGTGGTGTGGTGAAACTCTTGCGTAACCAGGCCAAAATTACGGTCGAGGTCAAGGATAACGTACCCTTTGATATTGAGGGCTTTATTGTGACAAATACCAGTGCATTCGGCACAGTGGCTCCTTATAAGTTGGAGACGGCAGAGTTTATCGCCCCTTCGCTGGCGGATCCTTTTGTTACCATTCCGGAAGACAATGTGCTTCTTTCTGATTTCCAGGATGTTCGAGGTATGATTGAGGAGTATGTTTTTGAGAGTGCCAATGCGATAGATAATCCTGTCAATGTGATTGTAAAAGGCTCTTACAACGGTGGCCCTTCCTTGTATTACCGTGTCATAATCATGGACGACGACGGTTATCAGCTTCCTTTGCTCCGAAACTATCATTATCGTGTCATTATTGCGGATGAACTTTCTTATGGTCAGACCAATTTCGAGAGTTCGCTGACCGCTGCTGCAACCAATAATGTGTGGATTACCATTGAAGACCATATCCCGGAGGTTCACGGACTTACCCACGTGTTGAAGGTCGATGAAACCAATGTGGTAATCGATGAAAGCCAGTTTATATCTCCGAATATCTATCAACTCTATTACACGATTCGAAGAGTTGATGGCGCCTCACTTACAGAGGCTGATAAACCGAGTGTAGAGTGGCAGGAGGGCAATAATGTGGCCTACAATGCGTTTAGTCACGAGTTTAACACGGCAACGGGACGCGGTACTTTGACCGTGACGCTGCATGCGCTTGGCAATCTGAGCAAGCGAATGGGTACGTTGATGATTAAAATTGGCCGTATCTATCGTAAAATCAAGGTGACGACCATCAAGAAACAGAGTTTTACCCCCGCTTGGGCATCCACACAGGTATATGGACACGAAATCGGTGAGCACATGACCATGATGTTTACCATTCCCGATGATTGTCCCGAAGAACTTTTCCCCATGGAGGTACTTGTTTCTACGAATATCCTGGATATCAGGCACTCATCCGGACAGGAGCTTCCGATTCGCTTCAGTGACAGCGAAGAGTATTATGGAGAGCCCAATGAATGGGGCTACAAATATGTCTATACGATAGAGTCACCGGGTAAACAACGTTTGTATTTGGAAAATGTCTTGGCGCAGTCGGGCGGTTTGTCCTTGATTCGCGTCGAAGCGCCCCACTTTACTCCGATGGAGAAATATTTCAGCTTTTCCGATGAGGTGGTGAACCGAGCGATTATCGTGCATGGCTTGCAAAGTTATTCGGCTGTCATTCCGGCGGATGACCCGATTTACTATTATTATGTCCCCCAGAAAGTCAATGCCCACATCGAAGTCAGTACGCACGTGGGAGAGCTTTACGATGATCCGGCGTTGGGCCCTGATGGAACGGTGATTAGCGGTGGGGAGACCAAATATGTGAAATACATAGCGGCGGGTGAATCAGATGAATTCTTGTTCTATTCCAAGTATTTGTCCCACGAAGAAGATGCGCACGAATGTGACTTTAACTTTTATCCTTACCATGAGTCCGAATGGGGCAGCGGTGGCCGTGTATATGGCTATATGAAGAATGATGCAGGCTATTCCGGCGCCGGAACAGGCGATAATTATGGTGCCCATTTCCACATGCTGACCAATGCTTCCCGTACCGAGGAGGTGGTGCGTTTGGCTTCCAATCCCAATGGACAGGAGTCTGTAACCGGCGTAGGACTTTGTCAGGGAAGGATGTATCGTTCCATGATTTTTGAGCTTGCCAATTATCATCCCTTCAGTTTTGCCGCCCAGATTTCCTATGATGCCGGTGAAATGACAGGTACCGTTGTCAGCGATGGTGGAGCCGAAGTGGAGGACCTCTTGACTTGGTCCTTTGTTCCGGGAAAAGCCGTGAACATCGCTTTCGATATTACAAGCTTCAAAGGCGTAGATGGAAAGAGCGCCGACCCGTTTGGAACTCCCTTTGAGATTTATATTGATGCGCCCATGCTCGAATTGGGCAACGTCCCGGCCGCCTTGGAGGGTAAAATCAGAAAGGATAGCAAGGTGGAAGGACGTTTTGTCTATACCGTGGATGGCTCGCGCGAGCAGGAGCGGACGTATGGCACCGCTTCCGCATATCTGACCGATCAGACGGGATTGGCCGACCAAAGTGGCGAAAGAAAATTGATACCCTTCCGTGTGAAGGATATTGTGAGTGCCGGTACGATTCGTATCAGTTCGCAAGAGGAACGTGTAGTGTTTAATCCTAAATCCTTCGAAATTCAGAACGAATCCATTACGGGTCGTCTGAAATATAAAAACGGTAGCATCAACGATGTGCCGTACGAGGCTTTTGTGGTGCTGGAAAGTATGAAAACCTACAACCGTATCGGTACGGTGACGCTGACGGCCCTCAATGCGCAGGGGCACAACATGGATATTCGTCTGCGCAGTGTATATCGCTACAATTGGTTTACCGATCCGGTCAAGATTCAGTATACCAAGTCTGACGACGGCTTTACCACCGTTATCTACGAGAAGGTGTTCGCCAGTCTGGATGAGTTGTACCAGGCGGCCGCCAGCGGCGATATCTTATTGGAGCAAGTGGTGGAAGAATAGTAATTAAAATAACAGAATGAATAAGTGATGGAGTATGTGATTCTTTTAATTTCTTTGGTCGGCATCGTCTTTGGTGCTGATTATTTGGTGGATGGCTCTGTGTCGATTGCTCGCAGATATAAGGTTTCGGACTTTGTGATAGGGGCAGCCATTGTGGGCATCGGAACATCTATGCCTGAATTGGTGGTGAGCTTTATCGGTGCTCTCGGAGGAAATGCCGATGTGGCGATTGGTAATGTGGTAGGGTCCAATATTTTTAATGTGCTGGGCATTTTAGGACTGACGGCTCTCTTTTTTCCCGTCGCTGTGGGAAAAGACAATCTGAAATTTGAACTGCCCTTCTGCATCGCCGTCTCTGTGATTTTGTTGTTGGTGGTGTATAATTTCTTTACGGGCGGGGACGCCGTTATCGGTCGAGTGGATGGTCTGATTTTACTCGCTTGTTTTGCCTTTTTTATGTTTTATTCTTTCTACCGAGACAGAAAGCAGAAAAAAGTGGAGGCGGAACAAAGTCCTGAGAATCCCGGTGAGAAAGTAACTCCGCTCTGGTGGGCGATTCTTAAAGTCGTCGGCGGATTGGCTATCCTTATCACCAGTTGCGACTTCTTTATCGACAATGCCATTGTGGTAGCAAAATCATTTGGCGTAAGCGATGCTTTCATTTCCATCACCTTGATTGCCTGTGGTACCTCCTTGCCGGAGTTGGCCGCCTCTTTGGCTGCTGCCTTGAAGAAGAATACCGACTTGGCATTGGGTAATGTGATTGGTTCCTGCATCTTCAATATCACATGGATTTTGGGACTTTCTTCTCAAGTGATGCCTCTGAATGCGACAGGAATTACTTTCGTGGATTATATCGTCATGATAGCCTCGGTTGTGCTGGCTACGCTCTTGGGACTTAAAGGGAAAATCAACCGCGTATCCGGTGCGGTGTTATTTATAGGCATTGTTGCTTACAATTGGTATTTAATTTCAACCCAAATAGCTTAACTTATGTTGCTTCAAATTATTACTTTGATTGGTTCGCTCGGAATGTTCCTTTATGGAATGAACATGATGAGCGCAGGTCTTCAAAAAGCCGCAGGTAACAGATTGCGCGGTTTTCTTTCTTCTATGACTTCCAGTCCCTTCAAAGGTGTTTTGACAGGATTGGGAATCACCACGGTCATCCAGTCGTCCAGTGCTACGACCGTAATGGTGGTGAGTTTTGTGAATGCCGGACTGCTGACTTTGGCGCAGGCTATCTCTGTCATTATGGGTGCCAATATCGGTACCACCGTGACTGCTTGGTTGGTGGCTTGGTTGGGATTTAAGGCGGATATTTCCATTTTGGCCGTTCCTTTGATGGCTGTGGGCTTTATCTTGTCTATGTCCAAGAAAAGTCAAAGAAGGAATATCTCTGAACTGATTGTGGGCTTCTCCCTTCTCTTTTTGGGATTATCCATGATGAAGAGTTCCGTGCCGGATTTGCAGCAGACGCCCGAAGTCCTTTCTTTTATTCAAGGATGGCAAGGTTATGGTTTTGGCTCTGTGCTTTTGTTCCTGTTTTTCGGTACCATCCTGACTTTGGTCTTACAGTCTTCCAGTGCGACCATGGCGCTTACCCTCATTATGCTGAATATGGGTTGGATTCGTTTTGATATGGCCTGTGCCATGGTGTTGGGCGAAAATATCGGAACTACCATTACGGCCAATATCGCGGCTTCGGTCGGAAATGTTCCTGCCAAGCGTTCTGCCTTGGCCCATACGGTATTTAATGTTTTTGGTGTGATTTGGGTACTGATTTGCTATCCCTACATTCTTAAATTGGTGGAATGGCTGACCTCTTCCATTTTCTCCCTCCCCGACGATTCTCCGACGGCAGCTCTGTATGGCCTCTCCATGCTTCATACCTTATTTAATACTCTCAACACCTTTATTTTGATTTGGTTTGTTCCGGTGATCGAAAAAATCGTTTGTACGGTTATCAAGGACAAGAAAGTCGAGGGCAAGGAAATCAAGAAACTCAAATATATCAATGCCGGACCGATTGCAACGCCCGAGTTGGCGACCGAACAGGCTTTCAAAGAGATTATTCATTTTGCGAAAATTTCCCGTCAAGGTTTGGCTTATGCAAAAACGGCAATCTGCGAGAAGGATGAGCAGGTGTTTGACGAAATGCGTGGAAAATTGGTGAAATATGAGGAGATTTCAGACCGAATCGAGTTTGAGATTGCTACCTTCCTTAACTCTGTTTCTGCGGCCGGAGTCAGTGTGAACACCTCCAAGAAAATCAAGGCGATGTATAAAATTATCGGAGAGTTGGAGTCTTTGGGCGATTCCGGCGAAGCCATCAGCCGTATGCTTTCCAGACGCAATGAACATCATAAGAATTTTGACGATGCTACGCTTGGCAAGTTGATGCAGATGGTGGAGTTGGTGGATAATGCCTACGACGTCATGATTGCCAATCTCAATGCCGCCCACGATGGAGTGTTGCTTGAAATATCCAATGCCCTCAATGCGGAAATTCAGATCAATAATTTGAGAAATGAACTCCGTGATGCCGAGATAGAGGAATTGGATGAGAGCAAGAAGAGCTATTTGTCCAGCGTTTACTATATGGATATCGTGAACGAATTGGAGAAAATGGGCGACTTTATCATCAATATCTCCCAGGATCTCGAAAAAGTTTACAAAAAGTAAAATTTATTTGAAGAGGCGGTAATAAATCGCCAGCAGATAGCCGCGTAGAGGCAGGAGAATGCGCCAGCACTTGGCAAAAAAACGATGGATGCATTGGTCCGGATTGATTTTTCGTTCGCTGGGTGTGATGATATAATCCACTTTGGCAACGATATTTTCCGGACGACATTCTTCCTTTCCACTGCAATTTCCGTCGCCCATCAGCACGACTTTGCTCTCCGTAATGGACCAGATGCGGTGTAGGACATAGTGGTCGGGTGCGATTTCCGCCAACACGATATCCCCCTTCCTATACTGCGCTCTGGCAGACAATTGAACACTATCGACACTTCCCCGAATAAAAGGCAGCATACTGTTGCCTTTTGTTCGTATGGTAGCAGACTTTCCCTGCTGTATGTAACGTTTGACCTCTCCCAGCAATATGGCATTGGGGAGACTTAAATGTTGTGTGCGCAAGGGTTTAGAGGATGACATCGATGATATTGGGGTAGTGGTCGGTAATTTTTACCGTAAAAGCGCTCATTTCACAGATGAAGTGGCGTATCTGGCTCTCTTTTCCGTTATAGATAAAGCAATGATCAATGGCTTCTGCGCGGGTGCGATTGCCTCTGTCGCGTCCAAAACCGTTTTTGTTGCAGCGGTGGTGTCCATTGTGCGGATCGCTGAATCCGCTTGCTGCTTGATAACAAGGGGTAAAGCCGTTGTCCAAAAACATACGGATACCCTTTGATTTTTCGGTGCAGTTCATGTCACCAACCACAAAAATAGGACAGTCATATTGGGCTTTCAAGTATTCGCAGTGAGCGACAATCTGGTGTGCTTGTGCTGCACGTGCGGTGTTACTACCGGCTTGCACCTTCTCGCTTTTCCACCAAAGATGAGTGGTAAAGAGAATAAAGGTCTTGCCGTTTCCTTTGTGTCGGAATACACCATAACTATATCCCTTGCTGCCTCCGTTGCTCCACAAGGCCGGTACAAAGCGAACATATTGGGTTTCAATAAGTTCTACCGTATTTTCGTTATACCAAATAGGGGTGTCATTGTTGCCTTCGGGAACAAAAGTCTCCTTGTAGCCATATTGGGCGACGTCCTTTTCGACCAAAGCGGTCATTTCTCTGGAAAACTCCTGAAAACCAATCACGTCGGGCATATAGGCACGAATAAGTTGGGCAAATTGCGGGGCTCTTACGCTGTCTGTGCAGTTGGCACCCATCTTCTCCCAGGCTTCGGGATTGGGCTTGTTGCTGAAATCCCACACATTGGACGCCAGGATACGCAGATTAACCTTTTCTTCGCGAGGGAATAAGAATTCTCCCTGTACGCTTCCGGCAAACTCATATTTTTTGCCGATTTTCCCGCCTGCCAAATCCGCTGCGATACGTTCTCCGGCCTTTTTAAGCGCCCAAGCACCCCCTCCGGCACATACCAGACGTTTTCCTGTAAGTTTGACCTGATAGTCAAAGGGGCCGAAAGCCGTGTTGTAGGCTTGGTGCGATTCCTTGCGCAACGTATGACCGATAAGGATTTCGCGGGCTTTTGCTTTTTTTTCATCGCTTTGGATGTCAAGGCGAACGCCACATTGAGCCTCAATGGCTTTCTGTAGATATTGTGCGGCTTCTATGCCTTCTTCGTCTTCCGCCCCAAGACTATATACGATGGTATATGATTTGAGTGAGTTGCTCGTAAGGGCTTGTGCTTGTGTTCCCCAAGAGAGGAAGAGGGCGCACAAAAGAGAAAGTATGGTTCTTTTCATTGTTTTGTTATATAGTCGTGGCCGTAAAGTTAAGAGATAGATATGAATTATACAAAAAAAGGATGGCCGAAACCATCCTTTATCTTGCTATTCCGCAAGGGAATTACTGCTCATCCTGAAGCTGGAGGTGCTGTACGTAGATGGCTTTCATTTTAGCCATTCTCTTCTTAACAGAGGGCTTGGTGAACTCTCTGCGTGCGCGAAGCTCGCGGATAGCGCCAGTCTTTTCGAATTTTCTCTTGAATTTCTTCAAGGCTTTCTCGATATTGTCTCCGTCTTTAACCTGAACGATAATCATAGCTCTAAATCACCTCCTTTTTATTAGCGGGTGCAAAGGTATGACCTTTTTTTACAAAATGCAAATAAATTTATATCTTTGCATATCACACGCTTAGCATCGTGAAATTGGCTTTTTCATACGAACGTGAAGTGACCGGGCGCGACTTTTTGGGTCGTCGTCAGGAGTGTCTGCAATTGAAAGATGCGTTGATACAAGGTCGAAGCGTCGCTCTTTATGCCGCCCCCAAAACGGGTAAAAGTTCGCTGATACATGAGGTTTTGCAGACACTGAAGCAGGATTTACCCTCTTTTACGGTGTGCGAATTCAAGGCGGACAATATCATTCGCATGGAAGATTTTGTATCACGCTTTATCAGCCAATTACAGCGTGCGATGGAGCCGTCAGGCACTTTGCTCCAGGGACTTCTTAAGGAGTCGGCCTGTTCCGGAGATGACTACCGTTCTCTATTTTTGCTTCCTTCCCGTCTTCGTGCGGCGCTTTCGGGGACAGAATTCTCACAAGAGGGACTTTCCGCCGATTCGGGTTCTAACCTTATAATTATAATAGAGGAATTTCAGCGTCTCGGCGCCTTGGAAGAATTTCCCGTTTTGCTTCGCGCTTTGAGGGACGCTCTGAAAGAACTGCGTGGACAGAAGATTTCCTACCTCTTTGTCGGGTCTCAAATCAATGAAATGAAATCCCTTTTTGTGAGAAGCAGTTTTTTTGGTGAGGATGTGCAGCCGCTGACTCTTTCTGACATTTCAGAGAATGAGATTCACGATTATATCCGTTCGTGTCTGAACCAGACGGGTAAGGTGATGGAGAAAGATGCGATTCTTTCGCTGATTCGACTCTTTGAGAATAATATATGGCATATCAAGCATTATATGTCCTTATGTGATTCTCTCACACGCGGTTATATCAATGAGGCGGTCAGCGAAAAGGCCTTGGCGGGTCTCGTTTCGTCACAACTTCCCTATCTCAACTATATCGCAAGCCACCTCACTTGTTTCCAACTTCGTTTTTTAAGGGCCTTGATTGATCAGGGCAGGACTTGCAATTTCTCTTCCTCCAAAATTTTGGAACAATACGAACTTCATTCTTCCGCCAATGTCGTGCGTGTGCGTCAGGCGTTGATGAAGAAGGAGATTATCAGCGAAGAGAAGGGGAAAGGCGTCTATATCATCGATCCTCTTTTCCGTTATTGGTTGGAAAAATATTTCTTCCAATAGTTTGAAAATCAATTTTTTTTCCTACCTTTGCGGTCCTTATTGACGGCTGTTTTGAGCTCGGTCAAGTCCTTACGAATGTTAAGGCGCTCACAGTCAAAACTTTATAGTTTATTTTATATGTACGCAATTGTTGAAATTGGTGGCCAGCAATTCAAGGTAGAAGCTGGCAAACAGATTTTCGTCAATCGTCTTGCAGAAGCTAAAGACGCAGTTGTCGAATTCTCCACCGTTTTGCTCGTTGACAATGACGGCGCAGTGAAGGTGGGTGCTCCCTATGTAGAGGGTGCAGTCGTTAAGGCAACCGTTCTTGATGACACTTGCAAGGCTGACAAAGTTCTTGTATTCAAGAAGAAACGCCGCAAAGGCTACAAGAAACTGAACGGTCATCGTCAGTATCTGACTAAACTTCAAATTGTAGAAATCGCTTAATTTTAGTAGGAGGAATCAATTATGGCACATAAAAAAGGTGTAGGTAGTTCCAAGAACGGACGCGAATCAGAAAGTAAGCGATTAGGACTTAAGAAGTTCGGATCAGAGAATGTAAAAGCTGGTAACATCATCGTTCGCCAGAGAGGTACAGTTCACAATCCCGGTCTCAATGTAGGTATGGGTAAAGACCACACTTTGTATGCATTGGTTGACGGTGTTGTTAAGTTTACCAAGAAAGCCAAAGGCAAATCTTATGTTTCGGTACTTCCTTTCGAAAATTAAGGAAGCCTGAACGGAAAATAGTTAAAGGATTGTAGCTGCCGCCTCAGGTGATTAGCGACAATCCTTTTTTATTTAGAATAAACAGATGCTTACATTAAAATTGCTTCGGGAAGAGCCCGAATATGTTATCAAGAAATTAGCCGTCAAAAATTTTGACGCAAGTGAATATGTAGCCAAAATCAACCAGTTGGATGTTGAAAGACGTTCTCTTCAGCAGCAGTTGGACAATTGTTTGGCTCAACAGAAAAAAGCCGCTTCCCTCATCGGTGGCTATATGAAAGCCGGCGACAAAGAGGCTGCAGAGGCAGCCAAAGCCGAGGTGGCGAAATTGAAAGAGGAGTCTGCCCGTCTTCAGGAGGCGACCGAGCAGAACAAACAGGAATTGGACGCCTTGGTGGTGCTTCTTCCCAACCTCCCCAGCGACCTCGTTCAGCCTGGTAAATCCGCCGAGGATAATGTGGTGGTTCGTTCAGGAAACGATATTCCTGACTTGGGAGAGAATGCCCTTCCGCACTGGGAATTGGCGAAGAAATTGGATATCATCGATTTTGACCTGGGTGTGAAAATCACCGGTGCCGGTTTCCCTGTATATAAAGGTAAGGGTGCCAAATTGCAGCGTGCCCTCATCAACTTCTTCTTGGATTGCAATGAGAAAGCGGGTTATTTGGAGGTAGAGCCTCCTGT
>JAEIGA010003732.1_pt1 | contig 23703 bp, 20 predicted proteins | sample 9270691 | NCBI WGS metagenome assembly JAEIGA01 (sample SAMN17057246, study PRJNA624740) | gut metagenome | biome: biome; isolation source: fecal sample | host: Bos grunniens | place: China: Xizang | collected 2019 | reverse complement strand
TGCAGTTGCTCAACGGCCGTGTGCAGGAGATACCCGGTGTAGTGAGCACCGAGACAATGATTGTGCTTGCCCACAGCATCAAGCGCAACATGCCAATGGAGTAACCAGAAAAAAGATATTCCAAAGTAGCGACACCCGTGTTTTTCAATGAAAGTACGGGTGTCCTTTGTTTTCTTACAGCCTATGCAGACAGACAGATTTGACATAAATGGTGAGTTCCGTGCCTTGCACGGCAGTTATCCAATTTGCGCCCGTCGCCCGGTGATTGGCATCACAGCCAATTTTGCCGACGGCAAGGCTACCCTTGCCGAGGCCTATTATCGCTCGGTTCTCGAGGCCGGTGGTGTTCCGTTGCTCATTCCGCCTTATCCCGAGCGCGAGGCTCTTCTCGAGACACTCTCGCGCGTGGATGCCGTGCTGCTCACCGGTGGTGCCGACATCGACCCCCGTTACATGAACGAGGAGCCCGACTACTCTCTGCTGCATGGCTTTAACCCGCCACGCGACGAACAGGAGCTGCTTCTTGCCCTGCTAGCCGATGCCCGTTGCCTGCCGATACTAGGCATCTGCCGTGGTGTGCAGACGATAGCAGCCACTTTCGGCGGTTCGGTGCATCAGGACATCTATGCCGCCTTGGGGCAACAGTTGCTTGCCCATGACCAGGAGCCTGTGGAGCGTGGCGTTGCGACACATGATGTTATTATGAAGCCCGGAAGCCGCCTTGCCCGTATCTTCGGCAGCCGGCAGCTTGCGGTGAACACCTTCCACCACCAGGCGGTGAGCCGCGTGCCAAGCGGCTTTGAGGTTGTTGCCACTTCGCCCGACGGCGTTATCGAAGGCATTGAGGCTATCGACGGCCGCAGCATAATAGGCGTTCAATGGCACCCCGAGTCATTCATTATGAATGGCGACGAGTGTATGATGCCGCTTTTCCGCTGGCTTGTCGATGAGGCTGCGCTCTATGCCCGTGTCAATGAACTGCATGCAAAGGTGTTGACTATAGACTCGCATTGCGACACACCTATGCTCTCCGAAACCGCCTACCGTCTTGGCACACGCGATGAAGTGGCGCTTGTCGATCTTCACAAAATGAACGAAGGTTTGCTCGATGCAACCACAATGGTAGCATACATTCCGCAGGGTGCGCGTGACGCAGAGTCGCTGGAAAAGGCAACAGCAAAGGCCGATGCCCTGCTTGCGTGGGTGGCGACGAATGTTGCCGACAATGCCACGGCAGTGTCGCTCTGCAGCACACCAAAGGAACTGTATGATTTGAAGAGAGAGGGCAAGCGAGCAATTATGCTCGGCGTTGAGAACGGATATGCAATAGGGCTTGATATGAAGAACATCGAACGCTTGCGCCGTGGTGGAGTGGTGTATATGACACTGTGTCACAATGGCGACAACGACATCTGCGACTCGGCTCGTGGCAATGCCGAGCATGGCGGCCTCAGCGCCTTTGGCAAGGATGTGGTTGTCGAAATGAACCGTGTGGGAATGATGATAGACTTGTCTCATGCCGCCGAGAGTACATTCTGGGAGGTGCTTGAATGTAGCGCGATGCCGGTTGTCTGCTCGCACTCATCGTGCCGTGCGCTATGCGACCATCCGCGCAACCTCACCGATGAGCAGATGCGTGCGCTCGCTGCCAAGGGTGGAGTAGTGCAGGTGACCATGTACAGCGGTTTCCTGTGCAAGGAGGGCGAGGCAACGCTCGATGATTTCTTGCGCCACCTGCAGCATGCAATAGAGGTTGCCGGAATTGACCATGTGGGAATAGGCACCGACTTCGATGGTGACGGCAAGGTGCAGGGTTGTTCATCGGCTTCGCAGTTGCGCAATGTGACACGCGAACTGTTGCGCCGTGGCTATAGCCATGCCGATATTGAAAAGATCTGGGGCGGCAACTGGCTGCGCGTCATGCAACAGGTACAGGCTGCCGCCTCAATGTGACAGGTGTCCTATATGGCTGCGATTACTTCGCGGAATTTCCCGGGCAGGTAGACATTGCCGGCTGCGGCAATGCTCTTGAACATCGGTGCAATCTCCGTGGGGGTGAAGCCTGCCTTTGCGGTGCAGCCGATGTCGGTCACGATGAACTCCAGTTCGGGATGCCCAGCCACAAACTCCGTAAACCTCCCTATCGCGGCCTTTACCTCTTCAAGCGTGGCACCGACAGTGGGTATGGCATATGAATCGCCGCATAAACCTTCCAACTGGTTCATTGAACGGAACCTGCGCTTGGCAAGGAATCCCCTGCTCTCGTTGTTCATCGAAGGGCCGCTGCCATACACAAGCACATGGCCTCTCTTTGCCCAGCGGTCAATCATAGCCGGGGTCTCTCTGTTCTCCAGGTTCAGGCCATCGAACTCGTTCACCACGGCAATGATGTCCTTGGGCAGGAAGCGCGCTGCAGCGTTGATGATATGTTGCGGCACGCCGTAGTATGCCGCCGCAATGCCACCGGCCATGCAAGCGATAGTGTCGACATCGCCGCCATAGGAAACGGCTTTCCTGATGGCATCCTCGTAGCCGGTAGAGTACAGGAACGCCATGATTGCCAGCGGACAGGTATTCTCGGCCCATTCGCGTTGCCTCAGCGTGTTCTTGGCGTTGTCCAGTTCAATCACCTGACGGCGTATCTCGTCGTATGCCATGTGAAGGTTGTAACCGAATGTGTCTTCAATGAAGCCCCTTATCTCCTCCTTGCTCCTCTTCTCCTTCGCCATGAACACGGCAACGGCTATTGACTGCGCACCGGCTATGCCGCCCGGCGAGTTGTGCGTTATCATGGCGCTCTTCTTTGCAAGTGACATGGCCTCGTCGACAGATTTTGCAAAGAACCCGATGGGTGTGGCTCTCATGCCGCTACCGTTGCCTTTGCTGTCGTTTGTGGCGTTGGGGTCGCTCTTCCTTAGTTGTTTCCACTTCCTGAACGAGCCTCCAAAACCTGCATAGGTATATCTGCTCCCCCAGTCCCAGATAGCGTCGCCGAAGGATCTGCCGTGCAGCAGGGCGTCGGCAATGGCTACAGTCAGGACACTGTCATCGGTGAATGAACAGGTGCTCCTGAAGAGCTTGAACTTGTTATGTATCCGCTTGTCAAACTCAAAGTCAGAGCCCACGATGTCGCCTATAATGGCGCCTATAATACGATTGTTGGTCTGCATAGTCATTTGTAACTATTTTGGTGTTCTTGTTCTATGACAGCCGCTGCAGTTGTCATTCTTGTGAAGACTCAGCGATGGCTGCTTCTCCGTCAATTTCTACCGCAGCTGCAATTTGTCTGATGGGGTGCTTCTTGTTCTGCTTGGCACCAAGCTTCTCGAGCTTTGAGCAGGTCTGCAGGATGCTCTGTCCGTTTGGAGAGAGTTTCTTCTCGCCCTCCTCGTATGCCTTCTGAGCCTTTTTGATGGCATCGCCAATGGTGTCGTAGCTCTTCATGAACATGCCCACACGCTCAAGAATCTCGTTCGCAAGCTCGTATACCTTCTCGTGGTTCTCGGTCTGCGCAATCTGTGTCCAAGTGAGGCTGATTATTCTGAGCGCCGCAAAGAGAGTCTGTTCATCGGCAATGAACACATTCTGTTCCATAGCCTTGCGCCACAGGTCGGGCTGTGCGTTCAACGCAGTCCACAGTGCGCCGGTGTGGGGCACGAACATGATGACATAGTCCATCTTCACCTTGGGTGCCTTGATGTATGACGAGTAGTCCTTCTTCGACAGCTCCTTCACATGCTTCTGTATGCTCTCGATATGTGCCTTCAGGTGCTTCTGACGGTCGTCCTCGTTCTCGGCATTTATGTAGTCCATGAAGGCTGTGAGCGACACCTTTGAATCAATGATTATATCGCGGTCGCTGTCGATGTGCAGTATCACATCGGGGCGCATGTTGCCACCTGTGTCGTTCTTTACCACATTACCGGCCGCATCGCGTATCGTAGCCTGTGTATCGTAGTGCACGCCCGGTGTCAGGCCCTGTGACTCAAGCAACTCGCTCAGCACTCGCTCACCCCAGTCACCCTGCACCTTGGTTCTGTGCTTGAACACACGCGCAAGCTCGTCGGCGCTCTCCTTGGCAGCCTCGCTGTGTCTCATCATGTTCTCAAGGTTCGCCTTCATCTCGCTGCTCAGCTCGGTATGCTTCAAGGTGCTCTCGTCCATGGTTTTCTTCATCTTCTCTATGGTCTCACGCAATGGGTTCACAATCTGTCCCAGATTGCTGTTGCTCGACTCGGCAAACTCTTTCTGTCTCTGCTTGAGCATGTCATCGGTGGCACTTTTCACCTGCGCGGTAACCTTTTCCATGGTCTCGTCAAAGAGTTCTTGCTGTGCCTTTGTTGCCTGCTCGTGTCTCTTCTCCTGTGCCTCCAATGCCTCGCGTGCCTGTTTCTCGGCATCGCCTTTGGCATCGGCAATGCGCTTCTCACATTCGGCCTTTATTGACTCAATCTGCTCCTTGGCCTCGCTCTTTGTACTTGCTATCTGCTGCTGCAGGTTCTGCGTCATCTGCTCTGCATTTGCCCTCTCGCTGTCAAGCTGCCACTTGAGCTTGTCGGTGGCGTTGAGCAAATCCCTGCTCTTTCCGCGTGCAAATACAAACCCGATGAACACACCCAAAGCCACTCCCGTAATAATTGCCAAAATGATTTCCATAGTATTTTCTCTTTTTCAATTGTAAAGTTATATCAAGTCAATCAAACTTCAATCATGCCTACATCCTTTTATACTCTGCTCTGCAACTTTTGTTACACGAAACAAATAAAAATCAACTGCGCATGGCTGCACAGCTGATTCCTTTCCCATATACTTGTGGCAGGCTCTCACTCCTGTTGCAGGCAACGCTGGATGGCTACACCGGTGAAGTTGCAGCCAATATACTTGCCAAAATAGGGGCTGTTCTCATCAGTTACCTTGAGTACACCGGCCTTTGGAATCTTCTTCCAATAACTGTTCTCAATGAACGATTTGTCCTTATTTCTATCGACAAAACTGCGGAACTCGGGGCAATGCTCATATTTGACTTTGACGGCATCGCAGGCAACTTTCCAGGCATACAAATCCCAATTGTGCTCACCAATCTCCTTCACGGTAGCCTTACGCACCTTGCTGTAGAGCTTCGACTCGCGGTTTATCTCCTTCACCTCACGCCCGTGCTTGGTGGCAAGAATCTGTTCAAGAACCTCGCGTTTCTTCTCCTCCCATTTGGGATTCTTGCAATTATCCTCGATGTAGGTATAGAAAATCATAGCCTCCACACTTGTGAACAACTTACCCCTCCAGGGAAGCGGAACGCTGCTCGCGTGGAAATTGCTCAGGATTTTGCTCTCGCCCCTGCTCTTGGAGTTGAAGAGTATACTCTCCTTCTCATCATACACGCGCAGATAGGGGCGCAGATGTCCCACATTTGCCAACAATTCATCCATACTCTCAACATAGTAATGTTTCAATCTTCCAAAAAATGCCATAGACTTTACCTCCTTTTTTATTTACACCCATTCAACAACTCCTGCGGCTTGAACGCCAGAATCTCGTCACGGAACTCACTATTGGCCTCGAGCAAAGCAAACTCAAAGATTGGTTCAGTAGATAATGGCTGAACGCGTTTGCCCTTTACATCAACCTTTTTCTTTACGGAAATACTCATAAGATATATAATTAAGGAAAATTAAAGACACCCTTTATCGGAAGCACCGGAGCCCACTCCCGCAAACAACACTGCAAAGAAAAACATCAACTGTGCAGATTTGCTGCACAGTTGATGCGGAAATGATGTGATTTTGTTTTAAATGTCCAATCGATAGGACTAAATTGTTGTTCTTTGATAAATGTACTGGATTTTAGCAATTGGCTTTGTAAAATCTCGCAACGGTGTATATGTATAGAACTGTATATTCTGTGATTGCACATGCGATATCTCTTGATGACATCGCCAGGTCTTCTCCATGTGCAAATTTGTTACGCTTAAAGTAAAGGTCATGAAGTATTCTGTGGAACTTTGTGGTTTCGCGGTGTGGGATAGACATTGCGGTGCTGAGTTCCGGGAATCTTGCAAACCAGTCTCCAAGTCCTTTTGTCTTGAAGTCTACATCATTGCTGTTCCTGATATAAATCTCTTTTAATAGACCCTCATATGACAAAGCAAGGTTTCGTACATAGGTCTTTCTGTCATACATTGCCGTATTTGCGTAGAAGTATTCGTATAAGTTCTGTGGCAGCATCTCTCTCAAATTCGTGTTGGTAGCCTTCTCCATAAAGGTCCTGAACAATTGTACGGAACTTTCGAGCTGTAGCCCTTTTTCTTCAAGCCATCTATTGCAGAAACTGAATTCTGTCATGAATTGTTCAATAAGTTCTTCCCAATTATATTTTGTTCTATATGTAATGTTCTCACGATAGGTGTTTTCTACTTCCACAATTGTGGTTGCAGTATCTTCATTGTTTACAGTTTGAACTTGGTATAATGGTTCTGGTTCAACCAATATATCTGTCGCTACCAGGTGAACAGACCCCTCAATATTCTTCAGTTCTATGGGTATTGAAGGAAGTTTCTTGTTGTCGATGGCGTCAACAATCAACTTGCGTAATCTGTTCCTTTCTTTTGGAAAGTTTTCTTGTCCTTCGCCAATTGATGCTTGTATGAAGTCAACGAAATCCATCAATGCCATTCTGCCATTCTCGCGATGCTTTATTGTGTTTGCGGCAATGTCCCTGATCTGAGAGAAGAACGGATATCGTCCACCTTTGCGCCCAATAATGTCCCAATCAATTTCATTATATACAGCCTTGTTTATTGTTATTTTGTCATCAATAACGATAAAAGGTAATTCGTTTCCAGTGTAATTGCCGATTATAGCCTTTGTCCTTTCTTTTATTCTGGAATGGTATTCGGTATCCCTTGAGCGCAGTTCTATTTTTGTGCATAAATCATTGAGATGTAATGGACCAGACTCTTCAACAATCTCTTTTGATCTATTGAGAATCCAATTGCCAAGACCATCTCTTCCTCCACTGGACCATTTGTATTGGGGATACTTTTCACATTTTTCTTTTACGCAGAAATGTGTCCTGTCATCATTGTCCACATAGCAAAGATTCGTGATATATGTTCTGATTGTTGAATTAGGGGTGCTGTAGTTGTCGCTTATTTCTTTATATATATCGCTATAATAGAATATGGTGTGTTTCTCGACATATTCTTTAACGAAAGCCAACAAAGCCATTCCATTGTCTCCGTAAGTCCAATGTCCTCCATTTGCGGTGAAACCTTTTTGTGTCAGGCTTTGCCCATATTGGAATCTGATTGACTCTTTATAAATGTCTTCGTAAATTCTGACGACATCTTGTCCTGTTATAGCTTTCCCTGCATCATAGATTATACGCGCGCATCTGTCCTCAATGCATTTAATGAATTCAGGCTTTATTCTTAAACCCTTGTCGTCAAAATCAATAAGGTCTGTATTCGTAAGTATGGCTTCGATAAATTCATCCTCATACTCCATGCCTGTGTTGTTCTCTGCTATTATGTCCTCGGTCTTTTGAATGACTTCATCTTTGCTGAGATGAACGAAATTCTTTTGCAGAACTTTGTCCAAGGCACTTGCGACTTTTCTGTATGTGCGCACAGTATTCTCCGGCACAAGAAATCTGGCTCCTTGAACTTCAACGATATCATATTCTAGAATTTCCAACATTACATCATTGTTCGGTCCTGCTATTGAAATGAATTCATCGATTGTATGAAATTTGTATCTGTTGTTTTTTAACGAGCTAATCCATTCAACAACCCTATTGTTCAACTGTATATTGTTGAATACAATTTTCCCATTGCAGAAATCTGTTGTAAAATCTGCCAGTGGCTTGCGTACAGTCTCGTAATCTTTGCCTATTTTTTGTGCAATAGTAGTTTTATCCGTGTCGTGTATGAAATAGGGCTCAAGTAGACGGAAGTATTTATCATTTTCTATTTTAGGTCTAGATTTAACGATGGAAATGAGACTATTTATTGCCTCCTTGAGAACCTGTACCAAACCTAGTTCATAGTCGACGCAGTCGGGTACAATATGTATACTGCTTTTCTCGGCATAACTCCTTGATATCTCCTCCCAATTATTGCGTATATGTTCTTGTATCTTTGCCCATTTCTCAATTTTGGCAGGACCAATACTAGGTTTTCCCATAAGTGAAGCCAAGTCCATGGATATAAAATTCTCCAATGTATTTATTCCTACCCTTTTCATGGCGTTGAGTATATTGGGTGAAATACGAATATTGGTAATGCTGATTTCAAGCAGTTCGTCAATAGGTATGTTGTTGGCGTTTTCCATGTTTTGTATAATTAAGGAGTTTATGTCTTGTTCCTGTTTTTTTGTATGAACGCAAATCTACAAAATAAAAATAATATCTTTAATAATAGTTCAATATTTATTCCTTGAAAACTCCTATATTTGTATTCCATAATCCAGTAACCCTAATCCCATGCCACAGAACAAGAATGTTTTATTGAGATACAAGATTCTGGACGGATGCTTCAGCAGCGGCAGGACCGATTATACCATAGACCGTTTGCACGACAAGATTGAGGATGCATTGGGCTATAGAATAAGTGACAGGCAGTTGCGCGAGGATATGAGGAACATGCGCGAGATTTACTATGCCCCCATTGACAAGAAAACCTATGAGGGCCACAAGGCCTATTACTGTTATTCCGACCCGAAGTTCTCGATTTACAGGACCGACTTGAGCGACGATGAGTTCGTGGCGTTGCGCTCAACTATTGAGATGCTTGGTAAGTACAGGAGCGGTAATCCTTGGCTTGAGGAGGTGCTTTCCTGTCTGGAATGCCGTTTTGATGTTGTTCCCAACAAGGAGAAAGTTGTGCATTTTGATGAGAATAGAGGATTGTCCGGTATTGAATTCTTGAGCGAATTGATTGAGCATGCTCTTAACCACGAGGCCATTGAATTGACCTATTGTAAGTTTTATGGCGAGGTGCGCAGGTATGTTTTCAGCATCCATTGTGTCAAGCAGTATAACGGTCGTTGGTACATCTGTGGGCTGTCGAGCTCGAAAGATACTGGTGTGCGTGGTTATCGTTACTCAATCTTCTCTGTCGACCGTATACTTACTTTCAAAAAGTCGAACAAGATGTTTGTCGAGAATACTACCATTGATTACAGTGAGCATTTCAAGGATGTGGTAGGCGTGACTGTGCCGGACGCTAAAGTACCGTTGCAGACATTCAGGTTCCGTTTTTCAAGTGGCAGGTTGCCCTATGTGCTCTCAAAGCCCATGCATCACTCTCAAAGGGTTGTCGATGAGGCCAATGGCATTATTGAGATTACTGTCAAGTATAACAAGGAGCTGGACCAGTTGGTGTTCTCGTATTTGCCCGACATTGAGGTGCTTGAACCGGTGGAATACCGTAATGAGATTGCTGCCGCAATAAGGAAGAACCTTGAAAAATACGGAGATTGAAACTTCCTCTCAATTGTGAACTAAAACTGCATAGTTGTGCTCTAAATTTGCAAAAAAATCTTTTCATCTATGCAGAACATCAAATTAGAATTTATCAAGGAGCAGCTCTCGGACAACAAGTTGAAGTGTGAATTACAGAAGGTTGTTTCTTCAGTTGAGGCTCTCATTCCCGAGAGCGAAGAGGACTTCAATCAGCTTCAGAAGTTCGGTCTATACCCGGTGGAGGAGTGCGTTCCGTTTATTACAAAGCAGGGTACTCCTTTCTACTCACTCGACAACATGTCGGTGCTCCCCCTCAAGGAGCCTGCCACTTGGATGCATTACGCAGATTTCCGTTTCCGTCAGATAGAGATTCTCTACAATATGGCCCGTATGGACAGTGTTGAGGCACATAACTGGCTCAAGGCCAACTTGTTCCAGCAGAGAGTGGATGCCCGTAAGAAGCAGGAGTACAAGGCCAAGTTCAGGGGGCAGGAGCGTGCCGACTGGAAGGAGATACAGACCGAGTGGATGAAGTACTGCCTCAATCTCAAGTACAGGGATAACCGTGATTTCCGCACCGACCTTCACTCCACACCGCTGCTTCCGGTGGAGGATGCTACAGCCACCAACTACGCATCGAACCTTTTCTGGGGTGCGAAGCTTGTAGAGGTGGGTGGCAAGAAGTACTACTTCGGCTGCAATGTCCTTGGCAAACTGCTTGCCGAGCTCCGTTCCACAAGAGGCAAGCTCGATTATACTCTCCCCGCCGATATGCATCTCTTTGGTAAGCCAATACTTGCTATATGACCCGTTTGTGCGCCTATTGGTGCCTTTAATAAATATTGCAGCTGATATTTGTTCAAGGATTGCCGTTATTTGTTTTCACTGGGGTATATATCTTCCAGGATATCAACCAAGCGACGAATAGTACCCTTCTTTTTGGAATCATCGAGTTCAATACCTTTCTTGTTGACGATGGGAGCAATCCAGTTTCTGTATGATCCAGGTATGTGCATTATCTTACCCATTAGCTTTGCTTTGTCTGGCAACATCTTATGCCCGCCTGTAAATAGCGCCTTGCTCCTGTCTGATTGGGATGGGTTTATGTCTTGAACATCTCTAACGTAGCAATAATCCTTGTTGTTTTCTTTATAAAAAGCAACCAGCATATCGTTGCGGTCTACACATTCAACTGCCAAGTTCTGTTCAGTTGCCCATGGGGCATTTGATTGGGTTGCTTGTATAACATTCTTTTTATCTGTGTGGTACCAACTATTCGCACCTAACTCAAAGTCAATCTTATTTACTTTACCGCTGTCATTATAAATCATTAAGAGCACTTGGTCCTCATTCTTATGGTACTGCTCTAATTGGTATTGGCATACGAGTTCAGCCTTTCCGTAGTGCAAAACTTTTGCATTTAGGGGAGTGCCAATGTAGTGCCCATCTGCGAAGAAACGTAAATGTAACCACTTGTTGTGGTTGCGCTCGTCTTCAATTGCGCCACTTGTTATGTCTAAGTTTGTGGTAGCCGTAGTCGTTTCTTCAGCCTCAACACTATCTGTATCTTCAATTACTTCGGTGTCATATCCATATTTCTGCGCAATGAATTGTTCCAAAGCATCACCTCGTAGTCTCTCGAGAATAAACCAAGTCAATTCATCACCTGTCAACTGCGAAGTTGTGTTGCATTGGCGACGGAACAAGAACTTGTTGTTTACGAAAATCGGCTTAGGTGATTTCTGTACAGTTACCTTGGCAAAGGTTAGTTTTCCTTGTTCCATTTTATCGACAATGACCAATGATGCAGCAAATGTTCCCAAGTATTGACGGATAGAGTCGATTAATTTTCTGTTCCAACCATCCCAATTTGCTGTGTAGTTACCGAAACCGGTGCTTCCTTCGTTCAGTTTGGTAAAGTCGTTCTCAATGCCGTTTACGGTAGTGCAGTCGTCTTTAACTCCGATATACAGCGTTCCTCCAATGTTGTTCATAAATCCAGCGATAGAACGCATGATATTGAACACCTGGGCATCAACATCAACAGAGCTGTTTTTGGGATGATACACTAAGGATTGCTTGAATTCTAATGTGTCAGATTCATCGCCAAAGTTTGTAGTTTGAGGAGTTGTTGTTGGTCGCTCTTTTACTGCATCGATGTTGTCACTTGTTGTAAATGCTAGGATGTATTGAGCAATTGGATCATTAGTCGACGGCTTGTTGAGAGAGATGTAGTGACAACCCTTCGCGTTATTTTTTATTTCTGTAACAAGTAATGTGATACGCTCGCCTTCGGAATAATTGTCAAGGGAGTCGTTTTGTTCTATAGGGAAATAATGCGTTACACCATAGCCGTCTTTAATGAATAGGCTTTGATAATTATCCTTACTTATCTTTTTTATAATAGTAAAACTATATTTCTTGGGAAGATTCTCATCACCGTAGAGAGTCTTGATTAGCCAATCACGATTTACTTTGAACAATGGCATTCCAGACATAACATCAATAGCATCTATTGTCACATCAATTGTGCTTGGCAACCCTGCATCTGGCTGTGTTAGAAAGTCGAACGCTTTGACACGAAGAGGTTTTCCCCCCTTAGTTTCTTTGAAAATGACATATTTTCTACCATCATGCATCTCTTGAATATAGTCGGGGTGCAAGGTGTGTGTACTGTTGATTTGGTAAATGCTGTTTTCCATAGTTAGTACCCTTATATATTTTTTGTAATCGTCGTTTGTTTTTGTGTCGTGTTCTGTTTGCTTTTTAACAAGAATATTACAAACTTAAGTTTTTTTATTTATATAGACAAGTAATGTCCGGTATTTTCTGTTGTAAAGCTACTATAAACTTTCTACATATGCGGTGAATCCTGTACACGCGAGGAAAGAATTAATGCCAAGCTCGTAGGGAGGCCTGCAAAGTAAGTTATATTCATCAAATTGTTCAAATATTTCCAACAAAAGTGAAAAACTATGTTTATATTTGCTCATGTGAAAAACAGAACAGAGTATTTTGGATGTGAATGAATAGGATTATGTTTCCTTGATCCATATACTATCTTCGCAATAGATTTTCAAGTAGATCTGAGATGGAATTATATGGCATCTGGCCATAAAGTGTGAGAGCAAGTCAATAACATATAAATAGAATATATTATGCCGATTTTAAAATGGGGATTTCCTACGCAGAGTAGAAACTGTCAGTTTACAGGTGTTAATAATGCTGGATTGCAGACATATGGTAGCAATCCAATATCTTCAATAGTCCGAGAAGCTGTGCAGAATTCGCTTGATGCGGCAATTTCACCGACGCAAACTGTTGAGATAGATATCTCGTATGGTGTTATCAAGAAGGAAATTGGTGGCTACGAGGATTTATTTAACGCATTGCTGTCCGTAGAAGAGCATGTAAGTATGTGTAAAAAAGACTATGAGGAAGCTTCTAAGTATAATGAGGCTAAATATTTCGATGGCATGTTGAAGGCGATAAATCGTTTTAGAAGCCTTGGGCGCATACCTTATCTTAGGATTAAGGATTCTGGAACAATTGGCATGTATCACAATGATGCCAATCCTAGAAGTGGGCGTTTGTGTACATTTATTCATGGCGATGGCGAAAACAATGCAGATAATCAGAATGGCGGTGGTGCAAATGGTATCGGCAAAATGGCTTACTTCGCTTTGTCTCCTTTAAACATGGTCCTTGTAAGCACTCATGCGATAGAAACTCGTGGATCCGATGTTGATAGCGCAGAAACATTTTTCTCTGGAACTGTGAAACTTACTACGCATAACAAACCAGACAATGAACAAGAACAGTATCAGTATGCAGGTTATATGCCGGCAATTCCAGCTGATAGGGCTTTTGCACCATTGTGCGGAGATGAAATCAATGGATTACCTTTCTTGTTTACAAGGCGTCCAAGAATAGATGCAAATCCAGAATTAGGGTCTACTATATTTATTATTGGATGTGAGCCCGATGGTGTCCGCAACATTCATAGACCCGATGAATATGATCAAAACTTCACATATTGTGCATATGGAATCTATGATGAAATGGCAGAGTCGGTTTTGAGAAATTATTGGTTGGCAATCTATAAGAATCGTATATCAATAAAATTGGGAATGCCAACTCATGACAGAACTCCTATTGAAATATCTGACAGGAATATAGCGGATGTCATGTGTAGACATTTCAATGTAGAAAAGGTTGGCAAGCAATTGCGTAATTACAATCCTTTGCATTTTATGCAAGCACTTGATAAAGATAATGGTGAACATATTGTGCATTATGAATTGAACCTTGATGCTCATCAGGATTTAAGACCACTCCAAATTGGTGATAAGCAATGGGGAAGGGTTAGACTTTATCTAAACATTGATGAGGCGCAACAAGGAAATTTGATTTTGGGAATGCGTTCGCCATTGATGACTGTATGTAGGTTTGATGCAGGAACAAACGCTGGTTCATATGCAGGGGTGCTTGTATGTGATGAAGAGGGAAACTATTGCGATGAGTTGTTGCGTGCATCTGAACCGCACACTCATGACAAATGGGACGAGAGACAGGCTAAAGGACATGGATATGATTGTGATAAGGCGAAAATTTTGATAGGCGTTATCAGGAGTTGGGTTGCTGGAATTATAAACGACTTGTTTGTGGGCGAAAACGCAAATGCAGGTCGCTTTATGGGAATGTCTGATTATCTCTGTTTTTATGATCCCGAGGATCCATCCCAGCGTGACTCAAATCTTAATAAAAGAAACACTGCGATGTGTGGTGAAACATCTACCATAAAAATAAAGGAACAAGGCAAGAAGGAGTCTAAGGGTACAAAAGTCTCAAAATTAAATCAGGATAAAACAAGTGCTGAGCCAGATGGTGATAAAGCTACTGGAGGAGGTGGATCAGATGGTACCGGTGGTACAGATGATGGATACGCAAAACCTGATAGAAAAGTAACTTCGGACCCTAATGGCAAGCAGTCTATTGTTGTTTCTGAAGTGAATTTAAAAACGCGTTATTATGCTCTGCAAGATGCTCAGACGGGTGATTGGGTTTATACGATAATCCTTTATGGTAACGGCCAGGATTATGAGAAAATAGCCTTGCGCATTGAAGAGCAAAAAGAGTTGCGCTCACATGGCAAAGGGTATCTGTGTATAAAGGAGGCAACAGAAGGTGAGATATACAAGAAGGATGAAACAAGGTTGCATTGCATTGGAATTGCCGCGAACGAGTTGAAAAAAATTACAATTAAGTTCAAGATGTGTAAACGTCGATTTGCATTGAGAATAACTTCAACATTGGACAATGAATTTACAGATTCCGAAACTTATAAATAAGTATATATATGAAATTGACAAAAACAACGCTGCTGCCATATCCTGTGTTTGGAATAGAAGATGACTATGATTGTCAACTCCCCGATTGCTATTGGGCTATTTCCTCAGAGTCAAATGACAAAAAACATATTGTAAAGTGCACGATAAGCTTTGAAGCTCAAAAAATAAAGAATTTGCTTGGACATATTGAAAGAGGGACGGCAATACTGTCTTTTGAGTTGGATTGTCTCCACACACTAACAAGGTATTGTGAAAGAATCGCGTATGATGATATCAAGGATTTTATAAACAAAGGAGAATTGACATTTGAAATCAACTTGGACAAAACACATTTTGCTAAGGAGGTTTCGCTCACTCCGTTTATTACAGCGATAGAGGATTTTCAAATTTACGGCGATTGTTATAATGAGGCATATGGTGAAAATCCTAAGTTTTCAATAGAAGCCGGTGATGTGTTGGCGGTTTTTCCAACTATAAACATTGACATCACTCTTGATTGGAAGCATATGTTTAACAATGCTGGCGCTCCAATCAGGATTGAAGAAGCTTCTGTTAAAGATGCTGTGATTGAGACAATTTTGGCAAATGAGATTATTGTTAAATTGCCTACAAAAGAGTATAGGAATTTCAAGAATAATCTGGAACATAATTTTATGGCTGCGCCAATTATATTGATGTCTTTAGCGCGTCCAGCAATAATGACGGCTTTAAACGCATTGTTAAAAGAACCTGGCAACAGTTCGGCTTGGGCAATGGCTTTGAAAAATAGAATAGACTGCGATAATGTGTTTGAGGAGTTTCGTCCCTCCGATGGTGACTGGATAAATGCAGACCTGTCTGATTGGGATGGTAAAGTTGAAAGGATTGCATCTCTGATTTTCAAAGGCGCCGAAGAGAAAATGTTTAAAAATTTAAAAGAGATTGCAGATCAACAAGATTAACTCGATTGTCAAATATGATTTTAGAAATATGGCTAAATTATTTATACTATCAGACTCGGTTCTTAAAGAACTTAAAAACGAGAATGCCGTTAATGCTAATTTTGACTTTTATAAGTCGGGCACTCCTTCTGTCTTGAAGGAAGAAGAATTGATAGAATTGAAGGATTGTGTGATTCCTGATAATCTGTGTGAAAGTATGCTGGCAGCAGAGACAAACCTTGATGCGGCGATAATTTTGTATGAAGGAATGGAGTTGTCTCCGCTTCTTGCTTCCGATGAGCGTCTTTGGACTTATTTGACGCATGGTCCATTATTGTCATATGTCCAGAAAAAATGGGCGGTGGATGATAGTAAAAACAAAGTCGGGCACATTCTGGATCATTGGTTTGTCAATGGACATTCAAAGCTAATGAGAAACGCACTTGCCTCCTTATGGTGGAGTGTTGAGATATCCAAACTGGAATCCAAGACAGATCCATATCGCTTGACAAGAATACTATTTACAAACTATACACTCAGGGTTGTTGCATTGGCTCAAGTGCTACGTAGTAGAAATGTCCTTAGGGGTATTCTTGAATGGTTTGCTGCTAATGGTACTGAAAAGATGGAGGTAAGAGGCAGTTTCATTGCAAAATATCTTAATCAGCTTGCAAGTATAAAGCAACTTACGATACTTGAAGACCATAAGATTGTTGCTCTTATTGATGATGTAAAAGATGTTATTGAAAAACTCAACGAAAAAGAAGATTATCAGAACTTAAGCGTTTCGGATATTATTTTTAACATGCGACAACAAAATGCAGAATGATGAGTTCGGGGGGATTATTTTGGGGAATATTATGCATGCGATATCCCATGTCTGTGAATGGAATTGATGACATATGAAGAGGATTTGTATTAACTTTAGGCAGAAAAAGTAAGCGACATTACACAAAACTACAAACATGAAGGATATAAAGTTGGAATTTATCAAGGAGTCGTTCTCGGACGAGAAGCTCGTTTGTTTGTTTCTCGTTTGCCTGTGCTATCGCGCAGGCAAACTTTCTTAAAAGACATTATAATAATGTATAAAGGTAATTATGAAGTCGGAAGAACCGTTGCTTATCCCGTGGACAGCAGTATCGGTTCTGTTGATGCCTGTGTTGTGTATAATGATGGCAGGTATGCTGTCGCTGCGTTCGAGTATCATGGCGACAAAGGCGATGATTGGTTCATATTGTCAAAAGAAGAGGTCTTGTTGTTCTCTCCTGCCAATTTTGGCTATGGTCAGAACTGCTATCTGCTGATTGACCTTGTGATCGGCCGCCTTGTAGAAAGGTGTGATTGGCTGCGCAAGAATGACAAGTTGTATGTTGTGGGCAAGGAGGTCGAGTTCTGTTACAACATGATATCTTGTATCCCTTGTGCTGTTACTGTGTGGGTCGAGGACGGGATTGCCCTTGTGCGTGTTCCCTACAAGTCTCATCTTAATGAATTCTATGCCCGGTTCGGGTATGAGAAAGAGCACATTCGCAGTGTGTATCCCAATTTCGATGACGCTGCAGAGGATTCGGTCTACATGTGTGTGCGCATTGCCGACAATGAGATTCTTGATATTGACGGCAACAGCATTGAGGAGCATGTCTGCAATTGCTTTGATGCATATTTCGAGAGGAATATCATAGAAACTGACTGAAAAATCACATTTCCTCTTTTTAAAGGCAACTGTGCAGAACCTTTGCATAGTTGCCTTTTATGTTTGTACCGCAAATAAGGAAATGTTCTTTTTTTTTGGGGTGAAATCGTGTAACATTTCTAATGGTTGTGCAGTAATATTGCATGGCAGGGGTGCTCGCGAACATATCAAAACTATATAACTATCATTGAATAAGGAATCCGGGAGTGCTGGGCTGATGAGGCAAGTGGACATTGCACAATTGATGAGTGGCGGTGCTCATGAATGGAATGGATGGTACACCTGGGGAACTATATCTATCTTTACATTGTAAAAGCAAGACTAATACCAATTTAATTTATATATCTATGAGAAAAGAAGTGACTAAGAGTGTTTGTGAGCGTATCATGTCTATCACTGACCGAGTTAAGGAGTTGGTAAAAGAGGGCAACAATGGCCATGAACTTATTGAACTTGACAAGGAGTTCTGGGGCATAAAGGAAGAGTATGATCTCTTTGACAGGGTCTTTGAAGAGGACGGCAAAAAGGGTGTGGTGGATATTTTGGGCAATGTGGTGGTTCCGCCGTTGTACGAGGATTATGCCGAACTGTACAACTATAGCATCCTTGCACACAAGCCCATTCCGGCCTGTGATTCCAACGACAAATATGCCTTGGTGACAAGTGACGGCAAGGGTACTCCGCTTTGCGCCTTTGAGTATGATATGTTAAGGTTCAAGTTCGGTGGCGGTTGCCTATATCAATGTTGGAAGCGTGATGGTGAGAAGTTTCTTGTTGGTGTAATCGACCGTGAAGGAAACATGATTGTACCCTGCGAGATGGACGAAATCTATGGATTCTGTAACAATTATGCAGTGGTTGAGAAGGGCAACAAGGTGGGTGCTGTGACTGCAGGTGGCTTTTATATTGAGCCTTTGTACGACGATTTTGAGGAGAGCGACGGCTTCTTGACGGCGTGCAAGGATGGTGTTTGGGGCTACATCAGTGCCAAGGGTGAGTTCATAGACATGGCCGATGAGGAGAGACTGGATGAGGAGGAGTGGCTTTGTCTGTTCGGTTATTGACAAGTCGCTACGGGCTGTGGACCCGTGGCGTGGATGTCTCTTTTGAGCCAAACGCGGCTATCGCGGAAGCCGCGTTTTGATCTGTAATCTATCTTTTTTGGGGTGAAATCGTGTAACAAATCTTATACTGATGCAGTATTAATGCATGGTCGGGGGCTTTTCTCGCAGATATCAAAGACTATATAACTATCATTTAATCAAGGAATCCATGAGTGAAAAACTGAACAACGAGGCTATTGAGAGAAACAAGCAGGAGATTATCTCTTTGTTGAAGAGCACAAACCGCAGGGGGGTGGATAGAGTGTTGAAGTACTTGGAGAGTGTGGGCTTCTACACTGCGCCGTCCTCAATTGACCGTCACCACAACTGGCGTGGGGGGCTGGCGCAACATTCGCTCGAGACCTGCCGCCTTGCTCTTGCCGACTGCGGGCGTGCCACAAGGGAGAGTGTCATAATAGCTGCACTGTTGCACGACATCTGCAAGGCTTCGAAACTGTACTATGCTGCCGACGGAGGTATTCGTCGTCGCAGCACAAGTATCAAGGGTCACGGCTACCGCTCGGTGGCTCTGTTGGAGAGAGAGGGGCTGGAGCTCACGCGGGACGAGTGGCTCGCCATACGCTGGCACATGGGTACACGCAAGGCCGCACCCGATGTGGCAAGGAGGGTGCACCATACGAAACTTTGCAGGCTTGTCTTTGACAGCGACAAGCTCGATGCAAGGCACGGACGTTGAGCATGCCTTGGAAAAGCGGGAGAGGGTATTGGAGTATTATCAAGGAGAATAAAAACTAACAGACACTATGAGAAAACTTAAAACAAGAAAAAGAGGTAACAATACATGTCTTGACATGGCTAATATAAAGTGCGGTGCGGGTACCATCATTGCCGCGTTCGAGAGCATTCTGCTTGTGGCAAAGGATAGCGAACTGGATGAGGAGACTCTTGCCGAGGCGAAGGAGGCATTTGATTTTCTCGAGGAGAAACTGTCGTTCACACGCATGCAGTCAATGGTGGTTGCAATGCTCATAGATTCAAATACTGTTCTCGATACCGGCAGGATGGGTGGATATCTTGGTATCAGGAACATCAGGATGCTCACATACATGCAGGAGATTGCAGCTCTTGTAACTGCCCGTATCATACGCGTGAGCACCGACTCTTTCGAGAGCGGTTATCAGATCTCTCCCAAGGCACTCTCGGCTTATATGAACAACGAGCCCTATGTTCCTGTATCCGACAAGAACCTTAGTACAAAGAAACTTGTCGAGAGGGTGGCCGAGGTTATGGGGGAGACTGAGGATGGCGCAATTACCAACGAGCAGATGCTCGAGGAGATTACTGCCATAATGAAAAACAACAAGAACCACTTCCTGTGCAAGAGGACCAAGTGTCTGGAGCCACGCGAGGCTGCGCTCTTCTTCTTCTGCCTCGACAAGTATATAGGTGAGGGCGACCTCAACATCTGCGACCATGAGTATAGCTCAATGTTCAGCCGTAGCGACCACCGTGCCCTGTGTAGTACTGTGGCAACGCGCCGTGGCGACCTCTTCAAGGAAAAACTGCTTGGCGAGCCACAATGCGAGGGATTCTCGCCCCGTGAGAATGTCGCAATCTCTGACGAGATACGCGAGTACATTGATCAAGAACTTGGTATTTCATGGGCTGCTCCCGAGAAAGACCATCGTGCTGGATTGCTCACCTATGACAATATTGCCGAGAAGGCTCTCTTCTACAACAATGAGGAGCGTGTCTCTATTGGCAAGCTCAAGGAAATGCTCATTCAGGAGAATTTCCTTGGCATTCAGGAACGCATGAAGGAGGGTGGTATGCGCACAGGCTTTGCCTGTCTGTTCTATGGTGCTCCGGGTACCGGAAAGACTGAGAGTGTGCTTCAGCTTGCACGCTCCACGGGGCGCGATATCATGCAGGTGAATGTTACCGATATCAAGAACAAGTATGTGGGTGAGAGCGAGAAGAACATCCGCAACATCTTCCGCCGTTACAGGAGTTATTGCGAGAAGTGTGAGGTGAAACCCATATTGCTCTTCAACGAGGCCGATGCCATAATAAACAAACGCAACAGCAATGCCGAGCGCAGCACCGACAAAATGGAGAATGCCATACAGAACATCATCCTGGAGGAGATTGAGAAGCTCGATGGCATTCTCATTGCCACCACCAACCTGGCGTCCAACATGGACAGTGCCTTTGAGCGCCGCTTTATCTACAAGGTGGAGTTCCACAAACCCGATGTGGCTACAAAAGTGCATATCTGGAAGTCAATGATTGGCGAACTGAGTGATGATGATGCCGCTGTGCTGGCAGGTGAATTCGACCTCAGCGGAGGACAGATTGAGAATGTGATGCGCAAGCAGTTCGTGGACAAGGTGCTTTATAACGAACAGCCTTCGTTGGATAAATTGCGACTCTATTGCAAGCAGGAGAATTTGGGGAGTTGTTCCAAAAATCGTCCTCGTGTAGGTTTTTAAAATTAAGTCTAACATAATTCAAGTACAAAATATTATGGGAACCAATGCTAAAGGTTACAGAATTGATAGTGTGGAACTCTCTACCAACGGACACCGGGAACTGTACTTTGATGTGAAATGGAGCGGCAGCCCCCCCGACTATTACGAACTCAGGGTGTTCGACAAGGAGGGGAACAGCATGGAGTGCATGCCATATGCCGCGCACGAGCAGAGAATTGTGGTCATGGACTTCAATACAGAGCTACAGCCTGGGATGCTGAACTCCGAGGTCTTTCGTGTAGAGCTGGGCGTGGCCGAGTACTCCGAGAGTGGGGATCTTGTGAAATGGGATGTGCTTGCCACATCTGAACCTATGCCACAGGATATCTATTACGAGAGCCACTTCTTCCGCAAGAATGTGATAGAATTGAGATAATGGAATGTTTTTTGGGGAATGTTTGGGGTATTCTGTCTGTGTGCTTCCCCTGCAACGACGTTGCAGGGGAAGCTGTGTCTTGACAATGATGTATACAAAAAACGATTTTGTTTTTTGTTCTATTTTTTGCTACATTTGCGAAAACAGACTAAAATAGATGTTTGGGTGCCGGTGTCTATAGGATTGAACATCGGCAGTGCTTGTGGTCGCGAGGATGGGGTGTCCATGTTGAGGCTTTGGACAACGAGGCTGAGAACCGGAAACAGTCTGGATATCTATGACATATACAAGACTTTCTTGGCTAAAATAAATGATGGACTGAATTTCAAAACGAATGATTATGAAAAAGACTTGCTTGCTTAGTGGAAACTTTGCACTTGATACTATTGTAACCAGGGAGTATCCTAATGGCTTTGTTATTGGTAAGACCAACAAGTTTACCGAAACCGTTGTCGTTGAGAGTGTGGGAAACACTTGCGGAAATGTGGCTGCTATACTTCCATATCTTGGTGTGCAGTCATTCCCTGTTGCACACCTTGACCAGTCTGTACAAGGCCTGCAGATTAAAGATGACCTGCAGCGCTATGGTGCCGATGTGCGTTTTGTAGAGAATAGTGCCAATGGAGGTACAACATTGCTTCGCTGTACACACAAGCGCGACAAGATGACGGGCGAGCATACGACCTCGTTCCGTGCTACATCGCCGGGTAGCCGTTTCCCCAGGCGCCGTTTCCTGCGTGTGCGTGATGAGGCTCCGGTGTTTGTCGAGAAACTGGACTTTGTCCCCGATGTCTTCTTCTTCGATGCCGCCGAGGCCGGCTTGCGTTACCTGGCAGGCGAACTGCGCAATAAAGGAACATTGGTTTACTTTGAACCGGAGAGTGATGCCGACAAGGCGAAGTTCTTGAGAGCAGTTGCAGTGAGCGATATTGTAAAGTTCAGCCATGAAAAGGTCGGTGACCTGGATTTTGTGGCTCAAAATACAGATAAACTCTTTATTCGCACAATGGGTGCCGAGGGGCTTGAGTTCAATCTCTGCGGACAGGGATGGGTAAAGGTTGCCCCTGTCCCCAATGATAATGTCGTGGACTGGGAGGGTGCCGGCGATTGGACAACAAGCCAGTTCATCGCTTGTCTTTGCGAGAAGGATATGCTATCTGTTGCGCAGATGACAGTTGAGACGGTGCGTGGATGTTTGGAGATTGCTTGCAGAACGGCATCGCGTTCTGTCTCCTACATGGGTAGCAAAGGAATGATTGATTCGCAGAATAACGACAAGTGAAAGGATAATACGCTATGGTGGAATTTGAAATTAAAGATGGCATTGCCATTATTCCAGAAGGAACAACTGTTATAGCAGAAAGGGCTTTTGAAGGTCGTGCAGATTTAAGGGGAATCAGGTTTCCTTCAAGCCTACGCACCATTCAGCCCTATGCTTTCATAGATTGCACTGGTTTGACGAGCATTGATTTCCCGTTGAACTTGAAAGAGATAGGAAAATTCGCATTTGCCGGTTGCTGCTGTTTGACAAGTATATATATACCCGAGGGAGTCACAAGTATAGGAGAATATTCATTTACAGATTGTACAGCCCTGGCAAGTGTAAATATTCCCTCCAGTGTGAAAGAGATTGGAGAATTGGCCTTCAGTGGATGTCCAAATCTCGCAAGCATAACTGTTGACGAAGGAAATCCTGTCTACGATTCGCGTGAGGACTGTAATGCCATCATTGAGACTGCAAGCAACAAACTTGTTGCGGGATGTAAGGCTTTGGTAATACCTTCAAGCGTAAAAGAAATTGGGCGTTCAGCTTTGGGAGGATGTGCAGGTCTTGCGAGCATCACTATTCCTGCAAGTGTAGAGTCCATCGGAGATTATGCAATGTGTGCTTGCGCCGATCTTGAAGTCGTTACAATTCTTTCGGCTAGGACATATATCGGTGATGATGTGTTCGGCGACTGTCCGTCGCTCAAAGATGTCAATGTGCCGGTTGGTACAATTGATTATTATAGAAGATTTTTTGATAGTACTTTTGATAACTCTATTATAAAGGAAAACGTAATTTGAAAATAGTTTACTATGGAGATATTTTATCATGGAACATGTTATTTGTTCAACAAGTTTTCCCTTGATTTTTCGGGGAAAGGCGAGGGTAAAGCAAAATTCGGTCGTGGAATATATGTGACATCAAGTTATGCAACAGCTGCTCGTTATGCAGCTAAGGCCGGCAAGAACAACGGACTGGATAAATTCTATGTATATACGGTGGAGATACCTGATATCAAGCCCGACAAACATGTCTTTTC
>JAEIGA010003731.1_pt1 | contig 23703 bp, 31 predicted proteins | sample 9270691 | NCBI WGS metagenome assembly JAEIGA01 (sample SAMN17057246, study PRJNA624740) | gut metagenome | biome: biome; isolation source: fecal sample | host: Bos grunniens | place: China: Xizang | collected 2019 | reverse complement strand
CTGAAGATGGTATGACTATTTATCAGGTTGATGACCCAATTTTAGTAGCAAATCACGAAGGTGTTAAAGCGACTGACCTTCACGCAACCACTTATTTAATTATTGGTGTAAATAGTCGTTTTGAAGATTATTTAGATAAGACCAGGACTGGTTGCTTCTGGATTGGTAATTGAGAGGTGAAAAAATAATATGATTACACATTCTACGAGTAGCGGGGCTCTCGGTGCTAGCCAGTATGTTGGTACTAGTGGTTATTGGCGTTTCGGTAAAGAGCCTGCTACATTTTTATTTCTTTGGAATGTTATAGCTCAATCTGCTGACCAAAAAATTTCTATGGTGGATTGGAAATTGATTGTAGATGATGTGGAAGTTGATAATGCTAATATAACTCTAGATGAAATTGATTTTAGATTTTGGTATGTGACTGATTTAAGCAACAATACAGGCCTTTATTGGGGCACTTATGACACAATTTCTATCACTACTCCCCAAGTATTAAAACATAATGCGGTTTTAGCAAGAGGCACTATAACATTAAACCATAAAGAATTATACTGGGCTTCTGACAGTTTTAAGCCACGTATTCATAAATTGGTTTGTAGCAATGGTCTTGATACTGGTGATGCGGGTAATTACCCTTCAGAATATCCTGAGCTTTATAGAGATTTTTCAAGTGTTGCGTTAATGCCAAGTGATGAATACAGAAAATGTAATGTTAGTGTTGAGCCAGTAAGAGTTGGCGAAGAAACTATAATTAGAATTTTTAATAATGGTAATGCCTCTTACACCTATTTCACTTTAAACTATTCCATTGGTGATATATCTTATGGAAGTATTGTTTCAGAATTTACTGGGAACTTATATCATTGGACTATTCCAAAAGAAGTTTATAGAGAATTCCAAAACAAAGACGGCCAAGCCCGCATTCATCTATTAATGATGACTGATGATGGTTTTGAAAATTATCATTTTGATTTTTTCTTTTACACCAATCCTAATGATTGTAGAGCCACTATTAACTATACAATTACCGACACTAATCCCACAACTATAGCTTTAACTGGTGATAGCTCTAAAATAGTTAAATATCACAGTGATGTGAAATGGACTGTATCTGCGGTTGGTGCTTATGATATTCCAATTTGGTTAGTTGCTGCGGCAACCCCAGACCAGATAGTATATGGCAATCTTAGCCTGGCGAGTGCGTCTGGCACATTTGACTACTTAACAAGCAAAGAAATTAGATTCCTTGCTAATGACTATCGTGATATTGATACGTGGATTACCGCAGATTATCCCTGGGTAGAATATGTTGCTTTAACAAATACCACAGAAACTAAAAACCCCACTCCAGAAGGCACAGTAGATATTAATATTAAAGGTAATTATTTCAATGGTTCTTTTGGAGCCCAGAATAATAGTTTAACGGTCCAATATCGTTATAAAAAATTAAGTGCTGATAATTTTAGTAATTGGATTAATATCACGCCAAAAATTACTGGTAATACCTATACAGCTACTACTACACTAACTGGAATGGATTACACAGAAGCTTATCAATTAGAAACTCAAGTTATTGATAAATTAACTACTACTAGCAGCGGTGTAAAAACGATTAAAGCGAAGACTGTTTTTGACTGGAGCAAAGAAGATTTTAATTTCAATGTTCCTGTAAATGTTGATGGTGATACAACTTTAAATGGTGCTGTTGAAATAAATGGAGATGTTAATATTGTTGGTAATGTTTCCGCAGGTAATATTCCTGCCAAACTTTATTCTGGCACTTGGACTCCCACTTGTAATGCTTGTAGCTCTCCAGATACTGCTTACGGCACATATATGCGGATTGATGATGTTTGTGTTATTAATTTTTATATTGGCGGCACATTTACTTCTACTCAAACTTATTTGAGTTTTGATGGATTACCATTTACTCCATCTGATGAAATACGCTGGCAATCTGGAGGCGGTAACCTTTCTGGCGGCACTCTTCAGGCAAATAGTCCTTTTGTCTGTTGGAATATAGAAAGCACAGATACAGACACAATCAAAAAAATCTACGGACGCACTTGTAATGTAACCATTAATACTAGTGCTGGCACTAGAAACAGCGGGTATGCTGGAAGTAAAACAAGTGACACTTTCCACGCTTCTGGCACAATTTGTTATAAAATTGCTGAGGGGGTGTAATCTTTGGATTTATTGACAATCTTAACAGAAGCTTTTTCTTCTCTTGGGTTGCCAATTGCGATTATTGTAGTTTTAATCTTTATCGTTTATCAAATGGGTAAGCGTATGAACGAGCAGGCTGATGCTAATATGCTGAGGGTCCAAGAGAGATGTAAAGAGAGAGAAGACAGACTCTTAATTGAAATTGAAAAATGTAGGGAAATCAATGAAAAGGCCATTGATACTATTGCGAGATATGCCGAAAAGCTTGATAACATCCAGAATGATGTTAGAGAGATTAAACAAGATATGGCCTTGATGATGATGAATGGAGGGCATTCACATTATGGGTATGGAAATACTGAAAATAGTTAAACGGTTTGTAAATAAACTTACAAACTTAATTGATGTAAAAAGCATTATCACAATAACAATGACAATTTGTTTTGTGGGCTTAACTTTTGCTGGCTCTATCACAGGAGCAGACTTCATCACTATATTCTTAGTAATCATTACTTACTATTTTAGTAAGAAAGAAGATACTACGGCTACTAAATCCAATAGTGAAGATGAATAAATGTAAGGGACTTGCGGTTTTCCGCAGGTCCTTTTTTCTTTTTTGAGCCCACAACTGGCTTTTCCGCAATGCTTATGCTATTCTTTTGGTGAGAGGAGATGTTTAGAATGGGCGTAATCCGCATAAACAAAACACAAAATTACACAGTTCTATCAAATTATCACTTTAAAGAAAAAGAAATGAGCTTGAAGGCGAAAGGGCTTTTGAGTTTGATGTTAAGTCTGCCGGATGACTGGAATTACAGTGTTTCTGGCTTAGTTACACTTTCTAAAGATGGGAAAGATAGTGTTATGTCCGCACTCGCGGAATTAGAAAAGTTTGGTTATTTACAGCGTCAAAGAACTACTGATGAAAAAGGAAAATTTAACGGAATAGAGTATGATATATACGAGCAGCCGCAACGGGATATTCCTATATCGGAAAACCCGATATCGGATAAAACGAATGCGGAAAACCCGCCACAATTAAATACTAATCTATTAAATACTAAAGAATTAAATACTGATAATTTATATATAGAGAATGCTCTTAATAAAATTGTTGATTGGGAATTAAAAGAACTCTATGAAGATTACATAGAAATGCGAAAAGGCATTGATGCTCCATTAACTGAAAATGGACTTAATCTATTAGTAAAAAGAAATAATAGAATTACAAATGGAGATATCGTTCTCCAAAAGGCATTATTAGAAACAGCAATAATGAATGAATGGAAGAATGTATATTTACCTAACGAGCAAGACGCTCAAAATAATAACGCAACTGCGGAATTAAAGCGTTTCTATAATATCTGAAAAATTTGACTTTTCTAAAAAATTTTTGTAAAATAATATTGTAAAAAGTGGTTGAAAAAATTTTTAAGTTTTCTGGGAAAACTTAATTAATCCATATGTTTGGATTTTTAACTCTTATTGAGGCGATACAATATGTATGGTTTTTTGTTTTATATCTATCCTTTCTTTCTTCCTAAACGAGTAAATTAATTCTTTATCTTGTATAAGCATTATACAATCCTTTTAATATCTACGAACTGGGGAGTTTCCTTTTCCTTCTTATTTCCCCAGTTCAATTTTTTTAATTTAAATTGGGGGACAAAATGGAATGAAAGAAGTTAAAAATTATCAAATCAAGTGTCGTATTACTCAAAGCGACAAAGAAAAAATTATTGAGTATTGCCAAAAGCACGATATAAATATGAGTGAGTTTATTAGACTTGCTTGTGAAAGAATGACGAGAGAGGAAGAAGAATAATGCCGACAACTGTGCCAAACCAAAAGACCGTATAGGTTCATAAGGAAATCTGCGATAAGCAGCATCTTTATAGCAGAATTAATTTAGATGCTCTACAATACGCTATGATTGATTTAGCGGGTGAAACGCTAAAACTGTGGCTTTACATTAGCAAAAATCAACCAGAGCATACTTTTGCTTTAAGTAAAGTAGATGCTATTAAGTGGGGCATTGGCTCCAAAAGCTCCTATGATAGAGCGGTTAAGGCTTTAATTGAAAAAGGTTATTTGGTTGAGACTTCTAAGAATCATTATGATTTTTATGAGATTCCGCCAGAAGCCCAGCAAGAAATTATTATTACGATTAAAGATAAGCACTGACTCAAAATGAATATAGGGTATATTCAAAATGAGTATAGGGTATATCCATTTTGAATACAGAAATATAACATTATATAACATAGATATTGTTGCGATATAGATGTATCTTTACGGGGCTTCGCCCCTCCAAGATAATCTATATCTTATAGGGACTTTGGCAAGCCAAAGGCCCAAAATGGAGGTAAATATGAAGTTAAAGAAAATTGATAATATCAAACAGCAAAACTATCTAGAAGAAAACGGTATATATCCAATGTATGTTTTAGGTAAAACCGCATTCTATGAAAAAACCACAGAATTATTCAACCTTTTGGATGAATATTTTATTATGACACAATGTTTTAGATAAGAAAGGACATTAATATGAAAGATTATACATATGAAGAATTTTATGAAATGCTTCAAGCAGATTTTTTACTATGGTTATTGGAGGAGAGTTTAAATGAAGGATATTAAGGGTTATGAGGGCTTATATGCCATTACATCTTGTGGTAAAGTATGGAGCCATAAGAGAAAAAGATTTTTAACCGCACATCCCTGCGGAACAGGTTATTTATTTATTACACTATGTAAAAATGGCGAAAAGAAAGAGCGTTATATACATATTTTGGTTGCCGAGACTTATATACCAAATCCAGATAATAAACCCTGGGTTAATCATAGAAAAGAGTTTGAAAAACAGAATAATTGTATAAATAATTTAGAGTGGGCGACTGCTAGTGAAAACGCCAATTATGGCACTGCTAATAAGCGTAGAGTGGCTAATCGTTTATATACACCAATTAGATGTATAGAGACTGGTGAAATATTTCCTACACAAGAAGCGGCTGCTAAATCAATAGGTAAAACTCCATAGAGTATTAGAAATTGCTTATATGGTAAATAGAAAACCGCAGGCGGCTATCATTGGGAAAGGGTTATTGAAGAATAACCCTATTCCCTTTTCTTTTGGACTAATTTAATTATTTTAATATAATAAAAATTAATAGATAGTATATAGATAGGAGGTGCTAAGATTGGCACGAAAAAAGAAATTAACAACTAAACAGAAGCAGGCATTAACTTTACTCACTTGTGGTAAGGGTATGACCTATACCCAGATAAGCGAGGCTGTTGGCGTTAATAGTAAGACTTTATGGCGTTGGCGTAATGAGCCTGAATTTGCCGAGTTTCAAGACGAATTGAAGCGGATTGAAGAGGAACGTTGGCTCGCTATTGTTGATGCTGCTAAAGCATCTGCTATGCGTTTAGTTGAAGGCGATAATGTTAAGATGACTGAGTTTGTGCTTAAAAATGCTGGATATAATCCAACTCAAAAGGTTGAAGCAGAGATTAGCACAGATATCAATATTATTATAGAGGAGTGAGAAGAATGGAAATAAAACCTTGGGCTAGTATTAATAACGATTGCTACAAGAATAACAAGAAGCGGATTGATAGCAGATACCGCAAGTTTCAAGATGAAGGACCAAAAGGCTTAATGCTTCACTCTATTGGCACACCACAGCCTAATGCCAGTGTATTGGCGAAGCATTGGAATCAATCCGGTTTAAATGTTGCTTGCCACGCAGTATTACAGGCTGATGGCACAATATTCCAATGTTTGCCTTGGAATTATAGAGGATGGCACGCTGGCGGCTCTGCTAATAATACTCATATTGGAGTAGAGATGACTGAGCCTGATTGTATTAAGTATGTGGGTGGTGCTACTTTCAAATGTAGTGATAAGGAATCTGCTCGTAATCAAGTTAGAGGCACTTACGAGACCGCTGTGGAGCTTTTTGCGTATTTATGTAAGCAATATAACCTGGACCCTATGAAAGCGATTATAGGCCACGCTGAGGGCCATAAGAAGGGTATAGCATCTAATCACGCAGACCCAGAGCATCTTTGGAAGCAATTAGGCCTCCCATATAGTATGGATACATTCCGCAGAGATGTTTCCGCAAAACTTAAAGGAACTACAGCTACAACTAGCAACAACTCTGCTAAGCCGGTAGAAAGTTTGAAGCTGGGAGCCAAAGTAAAATTAAAAACTGGGGCTACATACTATGACGGCAAGAGTATCCCAAGTTGGTTGTTTAAATCCACACTCTATGTCCGCAGTATCAATAAGGATAGAGTAGTAGTTTCCACAATGAAGACCGGCCCAGTTACGGGTGCTATAAATAAGAAATGGCTAACATTAATCTAACATTAAAGAAAAACATATTTGTCCCTAAGTTTTTCCCACTACTATTGGATTACTCACATCGTTGGGAAATTTATAATGGCTCTGCTGGCTCGGCAAAAAGTTATTTCATAACACAGAAGATTATTGTCCGATGCTGTAATGAGCCAATTAAAGTTTTAGTTTGCCGCAGATATGGCACAACTCTCAGGAATACTTGTTTTTCTTTGTTTAGAGATATTCTAACAAAGTGGCATTTGTATCCTGGTGTGGTAAAGATACGAGAGACCGACTTTAATATTAAGTTTCCTAATGGCTCAGAGATTATCTTTATGGGACTAGACGAAGAAACCAAACTACTATCTTTAAACAATATCGGCACTATTTTTATTGAAGAAGCCTTTGAAGTAGAGAAGCCAAAAGTAGAGCAGTTAAATCTGCGTTTGCGTGGTGAGGCTGCTAACAAGCAGATTATTATGGCCTTTAACCCAATCAGTAAGCATCATTGGCTTTATGATTTCTGTGAGAACGACCCTCCTACCAGTTGTTTATATACTCACAGCACTTATAAAGACAATCCTTTCTTAGATAGTGAAGTAGTGAGCGAGATGGAAGAGATGTATGTCCGCAATCCGGCAAGAGCCCGCATATTCTGTGATGGTGAGTGGGGAGTGGATACAGAAGGTTTAGTTATTACAAACTGGAAACTACAAACATTTGACCCACTTGAATTGGCCTCTTCTGGATTAGAGCACAGAGCAGGAATGGATATTGGTTGGGTTGACCCTAGTGCGATTATTGACACTTTATACGATAGGGAAGCAAAAACTATTTATGTTTTCAATGAGTTTTATAAGTCTGGCTGCCAGTTGAGCGACCTGGCCCAAGCGATTAGAGATATGAACTTGGCGAAAACAAAAGTCTATGTAGATTCCGCAGAGGCCAGAAGCATAGCATACTTCAAACAAGAAGGTTTGCGGACTGAGGCTTGTGCTAAGGGAGCTGGCTCAGTTAAGGCCGGCACACTATTTTTACAAGACCATTTAATTATAGTCCATCCCAAGTGTCAAAAGTTTATAACCGAATTAGAGAATTTTTCTTATATTAAGAGCAAGCAAACAGGCGAATGGACCGAAGACACTACCCACGAATGGAGCCACGCCATAGATGCTTGCCGTTATGGGTATAGTGATATCTATACTCAAACAAAAATGAAGACTATGAGTAAGTCAATGCTTAGTCTATGAGTGGAGGTTATATATATTGATTGAATATTTATATGACGCAATAAGAGCAATGGCAGGACAGAAATTTACTGTTAATGCTGTTGTTAAAGATGCCTATGGGACTCCTATTACTGAGAAATGTAATATGGTGCTTCATATTGGCGATGAAATGATTGAGTCTGCGAGTGAGTATGATGAAGTCCAGGGTATGTGGGCTTTTACTTACCCAGCAGAAGCTACACAAGGATTAGAAGGACGCTTTGAGTATTGTATCCAGCACGATGGCGAGGCAATGTGCTTTAAGCAGCCTATCTATTTGAAGTGAGGTGAGTCTGTTGATTGAATTAGGTAAGAAAACTGGTAGTGTCAATTTAACACAACAGATGATGAAAGGCGACCCAGGCGGATACTACAAGCCAGAAGTAGATGAGGAAGGTAATCTTTCTTGGACTGCGACTAGTGAAGGTATGGAGCCTGCGGAAACCGCAAATATTAAAGGCCCACAGGGTGAGCCTGGCAAGGATGGTAAAGATGGCGATGCTGGCGTATATGTAGGCACTGAGGAGCCTACTGACGGCAGTTTAATCTGGATTAATCCAGGCGGGTTGCCTACAAAAGCTAGTGAGAGGAGTAAGTTTTAATGGAAGATATTTATTCTATTTATGAAGAGACTCTTACTGCTATTGGAGATGCGTTAAGACGCAGACACGGTGAAACCAAGATGGAGACAGTCCAGGGTTATTTGCCTAAAAAGGCAATTAGTAAAACTTCTAATGTCGTGGATTTGGAGAATTGGACTGAGGGCTATCCTAACACTAGTAGAGCATATGACGTAGTTAGTATCCCTGGTGCTACTAGTATTGGAGTCAATCTTTATTATGAGACAGAGGGAGTTAGTTGGGACTACGTTCAGGTTGCTTCTGGTGCGTTAAATAGCACTAATTTCCCAGCTAATGCTGAGAAGTTTGGCGGTAATGCTAGTAATATTCCATACTATGAAAAATATTTAAGATTTGATAACACTGACACTATCACATTTTATTTTCAAACGGATGGTAGTGGTAATAAGTTTCTTGGTTATTACGCAGAATGTATTGGCTATGATGCGGACGGCAATGTGATATTAAGTGATGAGTTAGGCGAGTGGGAAGAGGAAGTCCCCAATGTATATGGCCCTCTTGAAATGCCCCAGGCTATTGATGATATTCCTGTTGGCTTAATCCCGCCAGCAGAAGCATTGAAATTAAGTGGCTCTATTGGTGGTATGTTTAAGAATGGCACTTGGGACTGGTTTATTGAAACAATGGGCGACCAGATAACTACTGAGGGTATTTATGGCGAAAATATTTTTGATAGCAGTAATCTTGAATACATTCCTTTTGTTTTAAACAAGATTAACAATGGATATAATACAAACTCTCAATGGTTTTATCAATGTAAGCGTTTAAAAGAATTGCCTGATATAACAGGACAATTCGGCAATAGTTATTATTTTTTAGGTAATTGTTATGAGATTCGGGCAATTCCAGATAGTTGGGCTGATATTGATTATAGTTATGTAAATAAAGCAACTACTTGGTATGACGTGCGTCATAGTAGCTTTTTTAGTGGTTGCTGGTCTTTACGTTATATCCCAGAAAGTTTTTTGAAAAAGCTTTGGTGTAAAGTGTCTAGTGGCGGCTATTTCCACGATAGTATGTTCCAATATTGCTATTCCTTGGATGAGATTGTTGGTTTAAGAGGTAATGATGCTATTATTACTGGCAATCAGTTTTCTGGCACATTTAATTATACTGCCAGATTAAAGCGTTTAGTTTTTGATATGGATAATGGTAATCCAAGAGTTCAAAATTGGAGCAATCAAATTATTGATTTAATTAATTATGTTGGTTATACCAGTAATATGGATGCTATTTTAAGTCATAATTCAGGTATTCCCGCAAACAAAAGAATTACTGATGATGCCACTTATTTAGAGTATAGAGATGACCCAGATTGTTTTACTACGGATATTAACTATTCTCGCTATAATCGCATTAGTGCGGTAGAGACTATTAATTCTTTACCAGATTGTTCTTCTTCTGGCGGCACTAACACTATTAAGTTCAAAGGTGCTTCTGGTGCTAAAACCACTGGTGGAGCAATTAACACAATGACAGAAGAAGAAATAGCAGTAGCAACCTCCAAGGGTTGGACTGTTTCATTAGTGTGAGGAGGTTTAAAATGCTACAAATAAATCATTATAAGAAATCTTGCTATTTGACTGATAGTGAAAAAGATAAAATGTGCGAGTTTTTTAAAACTATGTTTGAAGTGGATTAGATTGAAGAAGTCCATTGGTATTTGGATGAAAATAATGAATCAGTGGTTGATATTATAGGTTTCAACGAGCCTAAAAGTAAAGTTGTTGGCAGTAATAGAAAACACGATAGGGAGGCTGTGAAAGATGAAAGCGCAAAACTTTAATTTAACTAGATATGATGCTGATGAAGGCTATGTCTTTGATTGGAAAGAGCCTCGTTATAGAGAAGAGCTGGATGAGAAAGAGAATGTCATTCAAGTCCAAGAGCATTTATACGCTAAGACATTATTCATTGGCGGAAATGACAACATTGATAATTATGTGGAAGTGGAGGAAATTGTATGAGCCAAGTTTTGAAAGTTCGTGCTAATCCCGAAGCTCCCTGGCAAGAGATACTTGCTTTACAAGGCACTGATGGTGTAAGTCCAGTAGCCACAGTTGAAAGAACTGAGGACGGTGCTTTAATTACTATTACTGATGCTTCTGGCACTACTACTGCGGAAATCAAGGATGGTGCTTCTATCTTCTTTGATGACCTAACAGAAGAGCAGTTAGCATCTATTACTGGCCCTGTTGGTCCTAAGGGAGAGCCTGGCGTAGATGGTGCTCCATTCACTTACGATATGTTTAGTGAAGAGCAGTTAAAGGGTTTGATTGGCCCAGTCGGCCCACAAGGCCCAGAAGGACCCGCAGGTAAAGATGGAGCTAAGGGCGAGAAAGGTGATAAGGGTGATAGAGGCTTACCCGGTAAGGATGGAGCAGGCGTTTCTCATAACTGGATTGGCACAACCCTAGCTATAACCTCTGCTTCTGGCACTTCTGCCGTAGATTTGGCTGGCCCTCAAGGTTTGCCTGGCGAGAAGGGTGAGAAGGGAGACCCTTTTACTTATGAAGATTTTACAGAAGAGCAACTAGCCGGCTTGGTTGGCCCAGCTGGTGCGACTGGTGAAAAGGGAGAGCCTGGCGAAAAAGGTGATAAGGGTGCTGACGGTTCTTCTATTACTCATAGTTGGGCTGGCACTGTTTTAAAGTTAGAGTCTGCTGTTGGCATTACATATACTGACTTACGCGGCCCTGAAGGTAAGCAAGGACCTCAAGGACCAATTGGCGTAACTGGTAAGCAAGGCGAGCCTGGTATTCAAGGACCTAAGGGAGATACAGGCCCACAAGGACCTCAAGGTGAGCCCGGTAAAGATGGTAAAGACGGCACAATGACTTTTGAGGAATTGACTGCCGAGCAGATTGAAAGTTTAAGAGGACCTGCTGGAGCAGATGGCGCTAAGGGTGAGAAAGGTGACACTGGCGAAAAGGGTGCTACAGGACCCCAGGGACCAGAAGGACCTCAAGGCCCACGTGGTTTGAAGGGTGATAAGGGCGACCAGGGTATTCAAGGACCTGCCGGACCTAAAGGCACAGACGGCACTTCAATCACTCATAAGTGGGTAGGCACTACTTTAGGCATTACTTCTGCTTCTGGCACAACTTACGCAGATTTAAAAGGCCCTGCTGGTGAAAAGGGCGATAAGGGCGACACTGGAGCAACCGGCCCCCAAGGACCTCAAGGTATTCAGGGTGAGCGTGGTTTCCAAGGACCTCAAGGACCCCAGGGCGAGCCTGGCAAAGATGGCACGATGACTTTTGAAGAGCTGACAGAAGAGCAGCGTGAGAGTTTGAGAGGCCCACAAGGTATTCAAGGTATCCAAGGACCTAAAGGCGACAAGGGAGATACAGGTGAGACTGGCCCCGCAGGACCTAAAGGTAAAGATGGTGAGGGTGTTACCCATAACTGGATTGGCACAGTTTTAGCAATCACTTCTTCTTCTGGCACTACAATGGCTGATTTAAAAGGACCTAAAGGTGATACGGGAGAGAAGGGTGCCACTGGTGCTACAGGACCTGCTGGTGAGACCGGACCTCAAGGACCCAAGGGTGATAAAGGCGATACTGGTGAGAAAGGCGAACAAGGCCCCGCAGGTAAGGATGGAGCCACTGGTGCTACAGGACCTCAAGGCCCTAAAGGTGATGATGGTGCTGCTGGTAAGGATGGAGCGAATGGTAAAGATGGTGTTTCAGTCACTCATAGTTGGACTGGCACAATTTTAACTTTAAATTCTGCTTCTGGAAAGACCCAGACTGATTTACGCGGGCCTCAGGGAGAGCAAGGCCCAGCAGGACCCAAGGGAGATACTGGCCCCGCTTATACATTAACCGATACAGATAAACAAGCTATTGCCAATTTAGTTATCGCATCTTTTGCGAATGGTGAGGAGGGTGAATATTAATGGCACAAGTTTTAATTAATGAAACTACACTAACTAATATTGCTGATGCTATTCGTGAAAAGAATGGAGCTACAGACACTTACAAGCCCAGTGAAATGGCTCCTGCTATCCAAGAGCTAACAATGGCTAGTGGTGGGATTGAAGATTCTTTAGTTGATAAAAGTATTGCTCCCTCTGTGACTAGCTACACAAACGATAGAGTAAGTCAAGTTTCTTCTTATGCGTTTTATGGCCTTAAAGGCTTACAAGAAGTTTCTTTCCCTAATGCGACTGCTGTTGGTTTAAATGCTTTTACTAGTTGTAAGGATTTAACAAGTATAGATTTACCTTTGGTTGAGACAGTTCTTAAAGGTGCTTTTTCTAGCACTGGTAGTTTAACAGAAATGACTTTTCCAAAATTAACATACTTGCCAGGTGAGGCTTTTAGAAATAGTGGTATTACAACCATTAACGCTCCATTATTAGAGGCTATTGGCACAAGTGCGGCAGACTATGCTACTACAAGCACTGGTGGAGCTTTCTTCCAATCTGCTATAACTAATTTAAATCTACCAAAATTAAGTAGTATTGGACCTTATACTTTTTATTATAGTAGTGGATTAACCAATATTAGCTTACCTTCTTTAGTCACAATAAAGAATAATGCGTTTTACAGATGTGCGAATTTAACCACTATTAGTATGCCTAATATCTTTACAATTGAGAAAAATGCTTTTTATGATTGTGAAGCTTTATCTAATGTTACTTTTAATCCTAGTGGATTTACTGCTGGAGATTATGCTTTTGAAGGTTGTAATTTTTCTACATTAAGATTGAATTTAACTACTACTGCTGAGATTAATAATATGGCAGATTTATCTTTAGGCTATCGCTGTTTTGCTAACAATAAGAATTTAACGAGTGTAAAAATAATTGCTAATTCTGGCGTGCCTACACAGCTTGCGTTAGACGGTAATGTATTTTATGGGTGTGAGAATTTAACTAGTGTTGTAATTAAAATTCCTACAATGACAGATAGCACGAGTCCAATTTTAATTCCTGATAACGCTTTTGCTAATTGCCCCAATCTAACCAGTATTAAAGTATCTTGGAGTAAGGCTTGGCAAGAGGCTGACGGGTATTTAGATAACGCTCCCTGGGGAGCTACAAACGCAACTGTGACTTATAACTACACTGGTTCCTGAGAGGAGTGAAATGAATAAGAATGTTTTATATTAATAAAGATATGGAGTTATCTACTGAATTACTCCAAAAGATGATTAATAGGTTTCATCTAAATATTGAGCCTAAATTAATCAAATATAAGAATTATTATGATGGCATTCAGGCCATTCTACAAAAGACATATAGCGACCCCAGCAAGCCCTGTTCCCGCACAGTTATCAACTATTGTAAGAATATTGTGGATAGCTATTGTGGATATCTTGCTACTCCCGGCCATATCTCTTATCACAGTAATGATGATATTGAAGAGATTATGAAAGTGTTAGACTACAATGACTATCAAGCCCAGGATAGCGACTTGCTATTGGATGCTTTGATTTATGGCGTGGCTGCTGAATTAATGTTTATGGATGCTGAAGGCCAGGCTCGTTTCCGGTTGATTGACCCCACTCAATGCTTTGCCATTTGTGACGATAGTTTGACAGGAGATTTACTATATTTCGTCCGTTTCTATCGTGTTAATGACTGGGACGACAGTGATTTATATAATATAGATGTATATAGTGATATTTCTGTTAAACATTATGTTATGAATGGTTTTAACGGCACTCCTGAGCTACTTGGCGAAGAGCCCCATTATTTCTCCCAATGCCCCGCAAACATTATGGTTATGCCAGATGAGAAAAGTATTTTTGATTGTATTTTAAGCTTACAGGACGCTGCCAATGAATTAGTCTCTGCTGAGATTGATGATTACAGTGCTTTTTGTGATGCTTATTTGGCATTGATGGGTGTTGATGCTGATACAGATGATATCGCTCAAATGAAACAGAATAGAGTTTTGGTATTACCTACTGATGCTTCTGTTGAGTGGGTAACTAAAGCCAGTAATGACGTCCAAATTGAGAATATGTTAAAGCGTATTCACGATAGTATTTATCGCGTTGCTGCTTGCCCTGATTTCAGTAGTGAAAGTTTTGTTGGTGGTGTTAGTTCTGGCGTAGCAATTCGTTATCGTCTAACTGGTATGGAAACCCGTGCTGGTAAGATTGAGGCTACTATGAAGAAGGCTTTACAGCGTCGTGTAGAGATTATTGGCGGTATTGCTTCTTTGAAGATTGGTGAAGAAGTGTTTAGAGATATTGAGATTACCTTTAAGCGTAATGTTCCCGAAGATATGACCGCAACTATTAGTATGATTAATGCGTTGAAGGGCACTGTAAGCGATGCTACCTTGTTAAGCCAGTTAGACTTCATTGACGATGTTAATGCTGAGCTAGAAGCAGTCCAAGAGCAGAAAACCGCAAATATGGCAGTCTATGGTTTAGGAGCATTTGGCGCTGAAGAAGAGGAGGATTAGTAATGCCATTTGTTAAAGGAAAAACTGGCGATGCTAAAACTGATAAGGTTTATACTCCAAAAACCATTGCTAAATTGATTATTGATAAATTCCCTTTGTCTGGTAAAGTGCTTGACGCTTTTAAAGGCAAAGGGGCCTTCTACGACCAATACCCAGAAACAGTTGAAAAAGACTGGTGTGAGATTGATGAAGGCAAAGACTTTTTTGAATATGAGGAACACGTTGATTGGATTATTACCAATCCGCCTTATAGTATTTATGACGAGGTTATGGAACACTCTATGGAGATTGCTGATAACATTGTTTATTTAGTTCCATTGAGTAAGGTTGTTTCATCTCTTGGACGCATTAAAAAGCTATTTGAGTTTGGCGGTGTCCCATACATCTACATAATTGGTGCCAGTCGTTGCGGTTTCCCATTCGGTTTTCCCGCTTGTGCCATTCACGTTCAGAAGGACTATCAAGGTGATACACGCATTGAGATGTATCAGTAAGGAGGCTGCTGATGAGCTATTGGGCTAAAAGAAATTTAAAAGCACAAGAAAAAATTTCGGGCAAAACAGTTAAACAGATAAATGCCGAATTACAAAGGCTATATGGAAGGGCTTCTAGAAAAGTTATAGACGATTTTGAAGCAACTTACAATAAAATTTTAGCCACAATTGAAGCGGGTAAAACTCCTACTCCAGCAGACTTATATAAGCTGGATAAGTATTGGGAGGCCCAGGCACAAATGCGTCAAGAGCTTAGAAAACTTGGTGACAAAGAAATTTTATTGTTATCTGCTGCTTTTGAGACTAATTTTTTTGAAGTCTATTACTCAATTGAATTTCCAGAGGATATGACGGCTTTTAACACAGTTGATAAAGCCGGTGTCCAACAGTTAATCAATAGTATATGGTGTAGTGATGGTAAGAGCTGGAGCCAGCGTATTTGGGATAATACTGAATACCTGGCCCAGACTCTTAATGATGAACTTATACACATTATTGCTACTGGAAAGAAAACTACTGATTTAAAAAATATTTTACAAGAAAGATTTAATGTGTCATACCGCAGGGCTAATATGCTAGTTAGGACTGAGGTAGCACATATTCAAACACAGGCAGCGGCCCAGCGTTATCAAGATTATGGATTAGACCAATATGAGATACTGGGTAACACTGATGATAGCTGTGGTAATCATAGTGTGGATTGTCACAAGATGGATGGAAAAAAATTTTATTATAAAGATATGAAAGTGGGGAAAAATGCCCCGCCATTTCATCCATCTTGTAAATGCTCTATTGTGCCTGTTATTAATTAAATTGTCTTTTCAAGGGATTAGACACTAAATAAATAACTTATCAAATTATGAAAAGGGTTAGTCCAATGAGGCTAAAACTTAGGAGGTTTAAATTATGGAAGAAAATAATACTAGTATTGAAAATACCCAGGTAGAAACTTCTACTACTGGCAATGAAGAAACTAAAACTTATACTCAAGAAGAAGTCTTGGCTCTATTACAGAGTGAGACTGATAAGCGTGTCTCTCAGGCACTGAAGACACAGCAAAAGAAGTATGAGAAGCAACTATCCCTATCTAAGCTGGATGGTAGCGAGCGAGAGAAGGCCGAGAAAGATAATAGAATTGCTGAATTAGAAGAGCAACTGGCTCAGTTTCAGATAGAGCGTAATCGCAGTGAATTAAAGAGCGTCCTTTCTTCTCGTGGCCTAAGTGCTGAGTTCGCAGATATTATCGCTATTACTGATGATATTGAGGCGTCTCAGACAAATATTGATAAATTGGATAAGCTTTTCAAAGCCGCAGTAAAGGCAGAGATTGAAAAGCGTTTAGCAGGGGCTTCTCCCAAAGGTAATGGAGGCCAGCCTGTTGAGATTACTAAGGAATCTGTTTCTAAGATGTCCTTATCAGAATTACAGAGACTCAAGAAAACTAATCCTGAGTTATACAATAATATTTATAATTAATGGAGGCTATAAGAATGGCACATACTGTTTTTGAAAATGTTGTTTTAAGCAACAAGGTTAATGATATTTTGGCTACTAAAGTCAATCTAAATACTTATATGACTATTGACAACTCCCTGGCTGAGAATGCTGGTATGAAGAAGGTTGTCAATACTTACACTTCTACTGGCTCTATTGAAGAGTTGGGTATGGGTGAGGGCAACTCCACTTCTCTGGAAGTTAGCTTCACTCCCGTTGAGTATGAAGTAAAGACCTACCAGGGCAAGTTCGCTTTCTATGATGAGCAGGAAATGACTGACCCTATGATTGTTGATGTTGGCCTACAGCATTCTGCTGACAATATGGTAAATGAATTTACCGAGAAGGCTGTCGCAGAGATGGAAAAGGCTACTTTAGAAGTTCCCGTTGCTGCTTGGAGCTTTGATGCTGTTGTTGATGGTATCGCTAAGATGAATTTGGAAGATGAATCCGGCTTGTTCTTGCTGATTTCCCCTGCTGATAAGGCTGCTTTCCGTAAGGCTTTGAAGGATGACCTGAGCTACTCTGAGGGCTTTGTCCGCACTGGTTATATCGGCTCTGTTGCTGGTGTTCCTGTCGTTGTTTCTAAGGCTATCCCTGCTAATAAGGGCTATATGGCTACTAAGGATGCCGTTACCGTCTTTATCAAGAAGGATACTGAGACTGAGTATGAGCGTGATGCTGATAAGCGTAATAACTCTTACTGGGTCCGTAAGGTTGCTGTTGTCGCTCTGACTGACGCTACTAAGATTGTTAAATTCACCATTGGTGGTTAATCCAACGTATCTTTCACGAGGCCTGAGGGAGTTCAATTGCTCTCAGGCCTTCTGAGCGACACTAGATTGGAGGATAATTAATGATTGATGAAATTAAATTACTGCTAGGCGATGCCGCAGATAATTTCACTGACGCACAGATTGGCTTGGCTTTAAAGATTTCTTTAGCAGAAGTTGAAGCCTACTGTAATAGAAAACTAGATTTAGAGTTAGAATTAATCGCGGAAAAAATCGCAATTATTAAGCTTAATCGTTTAAATACAGAGGGCCTAGCTAGTCAATCTTACAGCGGTGTTAGTGAAAACTACATTGATGGTTATCCCGCAGATATTCTGTCTGTATTAAACAGAAAACGTAAAATTAAAGTTATCTGAGGAGGTATTTGTATGATTAATGCGATGATGCGTTTATACGATTACTTCACTCTTGGAGAAGAAAACGCATACGGCCAGCTCCAGATGCCGGCTAAAGATGCGACTCCAGTAGGCCAGGTTAAAATGGCAATCAATTTAACTTCTCAATCCATTCAAGACAATATTAACTATAAAGACGCTCAATACCTGGGATTAACTCACGCTGATGTTGATGATACATATATCATTCAGTATGGTGTAGAGCGTTTGAAAGTTTTGTATGTTAATCCTATGGGAAGACTCAAACAAGTCTTTATGGCAAAAATATGAGAATTACAATAGAGAATTTAAATGGCGTCTTAGAAGAAATTGAGACTTTAATTGATGATGAAAAACTAAAGCCAGCATTACAAAGATGTTGTGCTTTGGTAGAGCGTTCCGCAAAACAAAAAGCTCCAAAAGGCACAGGAGCTTTGAGAAACTCAATTACCAGTAAAGTAGAGTATGAGGGTGATAAATTAGTGGCAACAGTATTTACGCCACTTGAATATGCCCCATATATTGAATTTGGCACTGGTTTGTTTGCGGAAGGTGGCAATGGCCGAAAAGATGTTCCTTGGTGTTATCAAGATGATGAGGGTAATTGGCACTCTACAAGTGGTATGAAGCCACAACCTTTTATGAGGCCTGCCCTTAATGAAAACCGGGAAGAGATTCTACGATTATTGAAAGAGGGCATCTAAAATGTTTGATTATCACGAAGGTTTAAGAAGTGCTCTCAAGACAGTGCTCCCCACTCACTATGAGATGTCACTTTCTTCTAAAACGGAAACTCCCTGTTTGAGCTATATGGAAATTAATAATTATGCTACAAACAATGGAGATACACTTGGTTATAGTAGAATTACATACCAAGTAAAAGTGTGGGGAAATGATATAGCAATCTTACAACAGTATGCTATGGAAGTGGATAGAGTCTTACGACCTCTTGGATTTACGAGAATGTCAAGTAATGAGTTGTATGACCCTCAATCTACTATGATACAAAAGATACTAACCTATGAAGCGTTAGTATTAGAAGACTTTTAATAAAATTTTGGAGGTAAAATACAATGGCTGGTATTTTAACAAAAGGTATTACTTTAAGTTATAAGAGCTCTGATGCTTCTTATGTTGTTTTGACTAATCTACAGGAAATCCCTGAGATTGGTAATGGTGCTCCTGAAAAGGTTGAAACCACTGTTCTAACTGATGAAGTTAAGACTTATATCGCTGGTCTGGGCGATAGCGGCCAGGACTTGGCTTTCAAGTTCCTGTATGAGAAGTCTCAGTTCCAGAGTCTGGTTGAATTAACCGATTCTTGCGACTGGATGGTTACTATGCCTGATGGTGTGGCTGCTACTTTCAAGGGCACTCCTAGCGTCAAGTTTGACAGCGCTTCTCCCAATAACGCTCTAACTTATACTTTGACCGTTATTGTTGAGAGTATGATTGAATTCGCTTAATTGATGGGGGGAGGGGCTTAAGCCCTTTCCCCATTTACTTTTACTATTACTATTACTTTTATTTGGAGGAACTAAATATGTTATATACAGAATTGAATATCGGTAACGAGACTTACAAGTTGAGATTAACTACTAAGACTAGTATTGCTTTGGAAAAAGCTTTGGGCTATAACCCTATTACTATGTTGATGGATATTGATAACGGCAAGATGCCTAAATTGGCTGACCTTTTAATTATGTTACAGGTAATGCTTCAGACTTATCATCACGGCTTTAATATGGATAAAGTTTATGATTTGTATGATGAGTTCGTAGCGGACGGCAAGAATATGTTTGACTTAATTCCTGTCTATATTGAAGTATTCCAGAACAGTGGTTACATTTCTGCTCCTGGCTCTGCTGCTAATATTGAGGACGCGGAAAAAAACTAACTGAGCCAGTCTCCCTTGAAAGTATAGCATTACAGCTATTACAGCCAGCACTTAATTTAGGCTTATCTGAGCTCAACTTCTGGGAAATGACTAAAGCAGAAGTTGAGCGATATATTGAGGGAGCGACTTGGCAACTTAAATTAAAAGCTCAGTTGGATTATACTTTAGCCAATTTAATTGGAATTGCGTTTGCGAAATCACAAGGTAGTAAAATGGCGTTTCCAACCGTTGAAGAGGCTTATCCTGGCATCTTTAGCATTGAGAATAATAATGAGCCAGAAGAGCAGCGTCAAGCAATTGAAGAGGTTAAAATGAAGAATTCTCAAAACAGGTTCTTAGAGTTCGCTCTAAAACACAATGCTAAAATGAAGCAAGGAGTTGAGAAGGTTACAGAATATGATGACTGAAAATTTAAATATAAAAATTAAAGTTGATACTAGCGATGTTAATCGTAGTGTCAAAGAAGTAGAGCAAAAGTTTAATAACTTAAACGATAGCACTACCAAGAAAGTTACTGGAGCTAGTAAAGCTACCAGTGAATCAATGCGGGAATTACATAACTCATTAGACCAAGTAAGGAACGCACAATGGGCTGATATTATTATTGATAACTTTGATAAGATTAAAGCCCAGGTTTCAGGCGTTACTAAGCAATTTAAGGTTGCTGGCTCTAGTTTTAAGAAAGCTGGAGAAGAATTGCGTGGAGCTATTGATTTTAAAAACTTTGATGTTGGCGATGATGGTTGGAAAGGTTACTGGGACAGTATGAAAATCCAGGCCAAAGAAGCCTCAACCTCAGTCCGGCAAAGTTTGAAACATATGGGCCAAGGGTTTAAAGAATTTGGTGGTATGGCGAAAACCGCAATTAATTCCACTATTGGCAAGTTAGCAATATTAGTAACTATGTTAGCTAGTGTATATGCTCTTGTTAGAAATGGTTTAAGCACTTCTCTGTTAGGTAAGCAGATGAATGTATTGGCCCAGCAGGCAGGAATGTCTGTAGAAGCATATCAAGAATGGGCTTTTGTTTTAGGACAGGTTGGCCTAGAAGTTGATGATATGATTGGAGCCCAGCAAACATTGCTAGAGGCTCAAATGGATGTTCGCGAAGGCACAGAAGATATTGTAGCTGCGTTTAAGCGTCTTGGAATGGCTGAAGAGGATGTTTTAAAACTAAATCAACAGCAACTATTTGAGAAGACGGTCAAGGGCCTACAGAATATAGAAAATGCGACTGAGCGAGCAACTATCGCACAAAAATTACTGAGTGAGGACGCAAAAAATTTAGCTCCATTACTCAATTTAACCAGTGAAGAAGTCCAACGATTAGCAAATAACTATAACACTTTAAATGGTGCTATGAGTGAGAGATTAATCCAGTCTTCTAATAGATTACAAGCATCTCTTGGCAATCTACGAGCAGCTTGGCAAGGCTTAAAGAATACTTTAGCTGAAGTGGTATTGCCTGTAATTATTGAGGTTGTTAATTGGCTAACAAAAGCAATTGCTATTGTGAATATGTTCTTACGCACTGTCTTTGGTTTAGAGATGGGTGGAGGCTCTTCCAATAGTATTGAAGATGCTACTACTTCTGTTGGCGGCTATACTGAATCTGTTGAAACCGCAACTGAAGCTGTTGAAAAACTAAAAAGAACTACTATGGGCTTTGATGAATTAAATATTGTCAATAATCCCAATAGTGGCGGTGGTAGCGGTTCTGGCACAGGTGCTGGAGCTGGCGGTGGTATGCTAGGCGGTAACTTTGCTGGCGGTGCTACTGATAGCTTATTTAATGCTGACGCGTTAGATATGACTAAATGGCAAGAATTCTTTGATAAATATAAGACCTTAATTCAAGATATTACAACCTGGGGCTTAATTGGTGTTGGTGTCGGTGTGGCCGTCTTAGGAGCATTGACTGCTAATATCCCAATGGTATTGGCCGGTTTAGGCTTAGCAGGTATTGGCTTTGCTATTGGTAATGTTGATGATGGCACATTTGATAGATTAAAGCAAAAATTTGAAGATTTGAATTTAGGCATTGTCCCAATCGCTATGGTGGGTATTGGTGCTATCGGTGCTGTAATAGCATTGTTTATGGGTAATATCCCGGCCGCAATTGCTTTAGCTGCTATGGCGGGTATTGGTTTGTCTCTTGGCGGTGGCGAAGGAATTAAGAAATTCATAGACGAATATGGCGAAGAGATTAAAGACGTTGTTGCCCCATCTCTAATTGGTATTGGAGCTGTTGGAGCAGTTGTAGCATTAATGACTGGTAATATTCCTGTTGCTATTGCTTGTATTGCTGCGGCAGGCGTAGGCCTCGTATTAGGTAGCTTAGGCTCTGATAAAATGAGTGACGTTGTTTCAAAATATCAAGGCCATTTAAATAGTATCTTTAACGCAGCTATTGTTGCTCTTGGAATAGTTGGAGCGGTTGCTTGTTTATTAACTGGTAACATTCCTGGTGCTATTCTATTCGCGGCAATGGGTGGTGTAGGCCTCTATAATATTACTACTGGTGGTAATTTCTTTGATGATAGTATTAAAGCTATTAAGAAGATGTGGGATGGCTTAAAAACCTGGTTTAACGAAAAAGTCAAACCAATTTTCACTAAAGAATGGTGGAGTAAGAAGTGGGACCAGATAACTGAAGGCACTAAACAAGGTATGAATGATATCGGTGAAGCTATTTTCGGCCAAATTGGTTGGGCTAAGATTAAGATTTGGTTCCAGCAAAATGTAGCTCCCATTTTCACTAAACAATACTGGAGCGACAAATGGAGTCATATTAAAACATCTACGACTGAAAAGATGGGCGAAATTAAGACCAGTATGAGCACTAAATGGGGTGAAATTAAAGCCTGGTGGAATAGTGACGGCAAAAAGGTTTTCACTAAAGACTATTGGAATACCAAATGGAATGAGGTTAAAACCAGCACTTCTACTAAGATGGGCGAAATTAAAACCACAATGGGAACAAAGTGGGGAGAAATCAAAACTTGGTGGAGCACTAATATTAGTAAAATATTCACTGTCTCTTGGTGGAATCAGAAATGGTTACAGGTTAAAGAGGGTGCCAGAAGTGGTATGAATTCTATTGGTGAAGCTATTTTCGGACAGATTGGCTGGGTATCTTTCAAACAAAAATTTAATACTCATATCGCTCCTAAATTTACAAAAGAATTCTGGAGCAATAAGTTTAGCAGTATTAAAGATGGTGCTAAAGCCGCATTCAATGGTGTTATTGATGTTGTTGAAAGAGCTATTAATCGTATTGTTAATAAAGCTAATACGCTATCTTGGGAAATCCCTGATTGGGTGCCTATTGTTGGTGGCGAAACATTTGGCTTTGATTTAGATACCGTCCATATTCCTCGTTTGGCAGAGGGTGGTATTGTTACTCGTAGCACACTCGCTAATATCGGTGAGAATGGCCGAGAAGGTATTTTGCCATTAGAAAACAATACTGAATGGATGGATGTCCTTGCTGATAAAATTGCGTCTCGTAATGCCGGACCTACCAAGCTAGTTCTTAAAGTCGGTGAAAAAGAATTGGGTTGGGCTACTATTAATGGCATTAACCAAATCACTAAACAGACAGGAGAGTTACAGCTAATATTATGAGTTATTTAAATATTAATGGCGTTGATGTATCTCATTTAGTCAAAGGGCTGAGAGTTGGCTATGAAACTCTTGTGTCTGAAGATAGCGGGCGTAACGCAGCAGGAGATACAGTCTTAGATATTGTTAATCGTAAAATTAAGTTATATGTTACTTTTCGTCCTAT
>JAEIGA010003730.1_pt1 | contig 23703 bp, 44 predicted proteins | sample 9270691 | NCBI WGS metagenome assembly JAEIGA01 (sample SAMN17057246, study PRJNA624740) | gut metagenome | biome: biome; isolation source: fecal sample | host: Bos grunniens | place: China: Xizang | collected 2019 | reverse complement strand
CTCTCCATGCTTTTTCTTTCTCGAATGACTGAATATGATAACCATCGTGGGGCGAGGAAATACCTAAAGCTTTTATTGCACGCCATACTGTTGCCGGAGAAACCTTAAGCATTTCGGCAATATCTTTCTTGGTGACATCATACTTCTCGATAAGTCCGCTCAGATACTCCTTCTTAAGATCGTCGGGCCAAAACTTGAACACGTTATACTTAACAGGTCTATTCATTTCGTACACTTTGCATTCTCCATTCATCTTTTTAAGTTGTGCAGCAGTCATATGATCATGTCCAAGGCGAACGATTCTTCCTCCACCACGAACCTTGTGCTTATCCCCATAACCAATTACTTTTCGTTCGCGATTTGTCTCATGAAAAACAAATTCGGCGTCGTCCATTAAACAGATACCTCCTGAAATATCCATCCGGCTCCATCTGATGCGTATCTCATGGTCTTTTCCTTGGTTCTGATGAGGATCTCTTCAACATCGTCAGGAATATCAAAGATCTCCATCTGTGGCTTTACATATGGCTTCTTTTCCTTCACCGTAACTGGAAGTGTCGTTGTGTGCGTCATGGGATACAAACACGCTGTATAATTGCAGAAGCCTCTTGAATTGAGTCCTCCACAGGTTCCACAGTATGGATTAAAGCTGAGACCCGGCATTTCTCTTCCCCCTCTCCTTCTTCGGGCAGCCATCCTTGATGTGCCGATAGCGATTCTTTTTCTTCTTTTCGGTCATCTTGTCGACGAACATCACGATTCCTTCCTCGTCGGCTTCAGTCTTCATGCGGTCCAGTTCATTGCTCATCTTTGATTCCTCCCAGTATTGTTTTTATGGTTTCGTCATCGGCTTTTTTCGGGTCGATGTCTATACTTAATACTTGCTGTCCACTAAATTTGTCGAAGAACGGTTCTGCTGTGAATTCACATTCAAAGCGTATTTCCGGAAAGTTTCGGTATTGGTAATATTTTTGATTATCTGCATATACACAGATTTCATTCGGAGTCTCGTAGACTTGACTGATACTACAAGTCGCGATCTTCATAAGTTTAATATGTCCGTCCCAGCTTCTCAACTTCACAAAAGTTGGCTTTTGAATATCAAAAGTGGCCAAATCCAGAAAGACTGAGCCGCAATAGGGACAAATATCATTTTGTATCGGCGCTCCACAGTTTGGACAGTTGAGAAGATCAGTCATTCTTAATCCTCCGTGTAGAATTTAAAGTCTTTCTGCAGAATTCGGATAGTTCCTTTAAGACGCGTTGTATCCAGAATTGGATCATATTCTTTGTCATAAGTTATATATGGTTCTAGCGCTTCTGCAAACTTTCTTATGATGTTTTCTTTTGCGTATTTTTCAAGAAATTCTAGTGGGATAACACCGACCTCATATTGTTTAGTAACAATATTCTCGGCTTGAACTATATCTGTTTGTGGGCCTTTAAAAATAGTTGTTTGATTTCCAACAATTTGGAACAGCGCTCCACAATTTTGGCACGAATACCAATTAACATTTCCGGCTTTGAGTTCTGACCTACAATAACGGCATTTATACATATTTATTTAAGTATCCTTTCCATAATTTGAGTTCTATAATAATGTCTATAAGATTATAGTCGTTATTTTCGAGAATTACCAAGTGATTTTTAGCAAAAGAACTTAGATAGTCGATATCTTCCTCAAAGTGAGCGGCCATTCGTTCAAACGATCTGTAATTTTTATTAGATTGATCGACCATGAATCTATTGTGAGCTTTTATAATCCAAGAATACTTAAGATCTTTACTAGGAAAAATAATATATGGGCCTTCAATATTGTTTAGCTTAAGATTGGCAGCATGAGCTTGCATATAATCAACGACTTCGCGATGCGTGCTCATAAAGACTATATAACCTTGTTTTGCGAGATCTATGGCAACGTTACAGTATTTTTCATACCATTTGCTATCCGTTTTTGTCTCCGCATCATAAAATGTACTACTCTCGAGGTCGATGCAATGATGCATACCCCCGACTGAACTTTTTCCGATGCATGGATAGCCGTGAATAATCATACCTGTGTACATATCCATTTTAGATCCTCCCTATCTAAAATATAAAAAGATTAATCATTTAGTTAAAGCCCCATTTTCTCCAAAATACTTCAGATATTCAAAGGTATCACGCTCGTCCTCTTCTTGAACAAACTGAATGCGTTTATACCCAACACTGATCATTTTACCGTTAGAAAGTTCAACTAAAGCCATTGGCCAACCATCCGGCGCTAAAAACCACATGTGAAAAATTGCACTTTCAGTTTCACCAGTATTTTTATTAGTTATGAAGCACGGACGAGTTCTAAAAGCCATGGTAATTTTACTCATTTTAGATCCTCCCTATCTAAAATATTATTGTGGTGCCCCGTCCCGGATTCGAACCGAGGATCTGACGATTATAAGTCGCCTGCCCTAACCTTTGTGCTAACGGGGCGCGGTGTCCTATTCCTTTGTTTTCAATTCCTCTGCAATTTCATACGCCGCAAGTTTCCTCAATGCTTCCTGCAGAATATCCACGAATTGTCCTTCTCTTTTTCGCAATACATAGTATGGTTGCCCATCTTTACCAATTCCACGTTGTTCTGTAAGTCGTTCCATTGTTTAACTCCTCTAGGATTCGATAAGAGTCGCATATCTGATGTTTTCTTGTTTTGCGATGCAGATTCCGGAATATTTACTCATAGCGTTACCTCCTTAAAAATTAAAGACCCTGATAATTTTATCAAGGTCTTTTCTTTACGTCGGATTCATATTCGAAAAGAAACGCATGCTCATGTTCGTCGAAGACTGATGCTCGCTTTGCAAGTTTTTTAGCAACCGCTAGAAAATATAGATTAGTAGCATATTCTTCAGTGTGAAAACGTTTGATAATAAACCGTCCGTTGATCAGTTCGATGTTTAATATATACGCCATGTCCTTTTCGCCTCCTCACCATACCACTTGTAAAAATTGCGACTCCGAATAGTGCCTCACAGGACATCCTTGATCCAGAGTCGCAAAGAGAGCCTTATTTCCTCAGCTCTTATGGTGCATACAGTCAATCCAACAACCAGATGCGCTTTGAAGAATTGTCATTTCCACTGACCGTTCTCGATTCCCTTCTTCTTTGATGGCACGTGCTTATATCGGTTCCGGACCCGTCCCATAAGCAAAGGGCAGTTAAAGCATCACTGGACCTCAGGGCGTTTCCGGCCGTAATTCTGGCAGGATCCGAGCCTTACACGTTTAGCTGCTTTAACACTGGTACCGCCGATGGGAGTCGAACCCACATGTCCCTCGACGGCAGATTTTAAGTCTGCTGTGTCTACCTATTCCACCACGGCGGCAAATATAAAGAGGGCGAAGCCAAGCTTAATGTCACTCGGCCCGCCCTTCAGCTACTCATTCGGGAAATTACCCGCAAACACTATGCATCACCTCCAAGCTCTCTGATTTTTTCCTTGGCCTTGGCAAGTTCGCGTTCATAATTTTCAATGCCGTATTCTAATCTAGCCACTTGGTAAAAAAGCTTTTTGAGCATTCTTTGCCTGCGAAATCCGTCAAGATTCTCCTCATCATTAAATCGTTCGACAAGCTCTTTTAGTTTCTCAGATCCTTCTTTGTCAAGAATATAATATTTGCGGCTCGAGTACCAAGAATCTGGATCGGCGGCATACTTAAGCCAACTCGCTATTTCATCATAATTAACTTCCGTTTGAACGTTAAGGGTAACTAGATCTTCCACTCTCGTAGCCCCAGAACGTACAAAGTAAATATAATCCTTGTTTGAGTAAACGATCGGATGCCTCTCTATCCGAAGTTCATTCTCATTTGCGATGGCCTCATAAATATAATGATATTTGCCAAGATGCTTGTAGTTCACCCGTTTACCTCCAAAAAAATATTATTTATTCGATTCCGGATGCTCTTTTATGAATTCTGCTTCTAGTTCTCTTAGTCCTGCTCTACCTTTTTCGTCATATACATGCATTAACCAGCCGAGCATTAATGTTGTATTGATAAAATTTTTACTACTAAGAGATTCTAATGAATAATCAATAAAAGAATAAACATATTTAAGTATCTTTGGGCATTCTTCCTGAAATGGATTTGAAGAACAAGTATTAAAATTATCCATGTTTTTCAATCACCCATTTCGGATCGTCGAAAATCTTGGAACTAAATGTCTTTTCGGCAAACGCAGTTCCGATTGTATGATAAATATACTTGCCGCGGATCAGAAAATCTTCGCCGGTATCTGTGATTTCAAGAACCTCAATGCGATCAGGCCAGGTTTCATTTACTCTCGGTCGATAAAAATAATCTCCTATTTTAACTGGACAAGTTCTAGTAAACGCTTTAATATCCATGAATTTCGACGTCTCCTTCCCAGTAACGGGTGAATATATCAGCATCGGTTGTAAGTAGATTAAATCTCTCAGGGTGATTCCAGGGATCTTCGCAGGGGCCATTTGCAGCGTGCTTAGGATCTAAAGTATGCGTACAGTTCTGAAAACCTTCAAGGCCGCATCGAAAGCAACCAACTTTTCCACTGCATTTGTCTAGTCCATCACAAATATAAGCTACGTTCACTTCTGTTTCCATTTTAATGGCTTCTCCGTTCCTTCGCGCATTCCGACCTCAAGACACTCATCGCAGAAAGGTATTTCCTTGCCGTTTTCCCAATGCTCGCAGGTTTCGCAGTATTTGTCGAAACGAACTTCTTTCATTTCAGGATCGCCCATATTAGTTCTCCTTCGCCAGAAAATGAGAAAATAGGCATTCGGGACAAACAGAATCCTTATGTAGATATCGCACGCCGTTTACGATAAACTGATCAGCCTCATACTCGCCTGTCTTGAGGAGCTTGGTGAGCTTGTCCGTCGAAATTCCCCATTTGTCGCAGAGAACCTTAGCTCTGATATAGCCGGCATTAGCCATTGTTGCATCGAAATCGGCCTTGATAGCATCCATAGGTACAAAAGTCATTTTAAATATCCTCCTAAATTAAATAAGAGGCAGCGTATAGTCTTTCGCTACCTCCATAATTTTCTCGGCAAGCTCAACCGCCTGTTCATTCCTCGGGTCTGACGGCTGCTTGCTGATTTCTTCGATTGTTCTGATAAATAGCCGCATAACAGCTTGCTGGAGAGTTCTATGAGATTGCGCAATTATCTGGACGAAGCTGTCGCAATCGAAATCATAAGCGATTACATACGATGGAATATCATTTGCAAGATCTTCACCAGTTTTTCTTTTGATCAAATATAATTCTTCCTTACAATAACATAGGTACGCTTCCAGTTCCGGGCCATTTAATACCGAAGTCGGACCGCTTAATTTTACATATCGGAGTTTCGCGTCTCCAGATTACAATGCCTTCAATATTGTGACGCATAAGATAATTTCTAAATCCTTCAAAGCTCCAGTCATCGACAGAGAGTACATGAGAGCCATGCCGAATCAGAATATCTTCATCAAGGCCGTATGGGTTTTTCTGAAAATGCGGTCCTACAGCCTCATAAGTCGCATTAACCGTCGGATCAACAGATGCATAGCTATTTCTATATGCACGAGCAAACCATTTATCCTCTGGTTTGTTTTCGTCGATCGGTACCCAGTTAGGCCAGTGCCCTGTTATAGGATCAGCTTCGCAGCAAGGAATTGCTCCTTCGGGAACTCCACGCCCAGGTTTAGCATCAAAACGTTTATAGAATTTGCCGTCAATAAATGCTGTACATGCACCGTCAACTTTTAGAGTTGCGTAGCATTCTGGATCATCAAAAACCCACTCAAGGCCGAGCGTAACTTCAGGTAAAACCTTAACCACTTTATGGTTCTCAAACTCACGTTTAAATAGTGTCGGAATTTTCTTCAAATGATAGTCATCTCCTCATCATGTTTTCGATTAACTATAGCAAGATTTACTCCTGTCTGCGAACAGTTCCATCCGGGGTCAAAACCCCAGTCATAATTCACAAGTTCGACTCGATCGATTCGCCATTCTCCATTACCGAGAGCAAGAGACGCTTCGGCCTCATATGATGGAACCGGAACATAAATAGTTTTGCATTCCTGATCTATCCGATCAATATTCGAGATCCTATTCCTGATTAGTCTAAGCGCAATGTAGGTCATCGTCCATCCATCTCCATAACTGTAAGGATCGCATAATTGGCAAGGTCAATCAGCGTATCCCGAATACTTTCATCTTTTACCTGAGCTGGATTTGCAATAAGAGATTCGAATCGGTTAAACTTATCTCCAATTCTGATAGCGCTCATGGTAAGTCCGTATTTTTCAAAAGACTTATGAAATGAATCTCCATAATCCTTGTTTTTTTTAATGTAAAGATTATTTAGTTCCTTACAAATTTCACTGTGCTTCAGCTCTTCTCTTAGTGCCATGATACTACCTCCCATTTTGAAATTGTACGATACAAGTGACATCCCGTACAGCCGATACCGACATGATCGTAGCCTCTTTTCTTAAATGGTCTCAAGGTTCCTCCGCATAGAGGACATCTATGTTTAGATCTTTGAGAGATATAAACATTATCGTGTTGTTTTGATTTCTTGTTCCATTCTTTTCTAATCGATTCGGCATTAGCTTCGACATACGGGATAAATTCATCGTAATAAGCTGTTTTAATCCGATCGAGATGCTCTCCCATATTGAGTTTTGTAATTTGCTGATTTCTAAGGAAATTCTCAATCGTTTCTTCTGATCCAAGAATGCTTTTAGGAATGTTAGCTTCGATAGTTCCGGATATCATGCGCTCATAATCTTCTACCGCTTGAATGATAATGGCGTTTGTAAGATTATAATAATTCTTTGGTGTAACGCCATTATTGCCAAGTTCTTTGGCCTTATTCCAGAGAGCATCAGATTCCGCCCGAATGCTTGCTAATTCTTTCGGATGAGCCCCTGCTGATTTTTTTTGCTCGTACTCAGTTTCAAGACGGCAACTTTGAGAAATGAGCGTCTCCAGGTAATCAGTACTAATATCCAACGATTTTCCTCCTCAGAATTTAAAATGCTCAAAATTATGGTTGCGTTTTATCCCAAGAAACACTAAGACTCTTTCCCACCATTTGAGATTGGTATATTTTCGCCAAACGGAATATTTTCTAATACGAAATATAATTTTCTTAAGCACTCGGAACACCTCCTTCCAGAGCTTTAACGAATGCTTCGTCCCCGATATTTTTGGCAATCTTAAAGCATTCCATGCATAAATAACTGTTGTGCCATTTACGAAGTGGTACGCGATTGTAATTTCCGCAGCTCACACAGAATACTCTCGCTCCAACTCGGTTTTCTTTCTTCTTTTGCCAGAGCTTCTCTAATTCTTCATCGACATCGTATGCAGGATCTTGAATATCCATTTAATACTCCCCTTTTCCAAGCTTTGCGATGATGTTGAGGACATCTTTTTTATAACTGTCAAAATCCATAGAATCGGTAAGTCTCTGAAGAGTTGTAATCGCATAGGTGACTAGTGAGGCATCACAATCGTCATTTTCTTTCTTAGATTTGACAATACTGAGAACTTGTTTGGCAGCATCGACTTTCTTGTAGTCAAAGTCGTATTTAATTGCCGAGTCTATAATTGATGCAATGGCTGCTTCTCTAGGATTATTAGGCATAAAATACCATGTCGATGCGGCATAAGGCTCATTTTTACTGGACCTTGTCGAAAACTTATAGTACGGGTCCGTCAAAACCTGATACGGAATATCCAGCTTCTTACACAGCAAAGCCAAGCCGATCATACTTAAGCCTCCGATAATTGTAGTGCTATTACTCTTGACAAAGTTCCAGGTCCAGTCACCGAACTTCTTGAGATTAAAATTAAATATCATCTGTTTCTCCTATCATACTGTCATTTTTAACGTCGATTCCAGTAATGCGATAAAAAATATCTGAATCAAAATTCGGAATCTCAATGACCTTCCTCTTTTTGTCTGCCGTAAGACTTTTCCACATCAAGGCACAAGCATCCTTGAACGGGATGGATTTCACATAGCCACCTGTAGTTTCATACTCCGGATGGGCGGCCTTTTCTTCATCAGTCATGTTCTCACTGCGGACCCACCAGTTATTATTGTAACTCTCATTCAATACCATAATCCCCGGAATGACTAATATCTGCTCTCTTGTCATATCAGTCGGCTTTTCAAATAAATCCACTTTCGGCGTGACAGTGGAGAAAAAACCGCTGTTCCAGTCTCCGCTGTTCCAGTCTCCGCTGTTACAGTTTCCGCTGTTCCAGTTTCCGCTGTTACAGTTTCCGCTGTTCCAGTTTCCGCTGTTCCAGTCTCCGCTGTTCCAGTCTCCGCTGTTACAGTTTCCGCTGTTCCGGTTTCCGCTGTTACAGTTTCCGCTGTTCCGGTTTCCGCTGTTCCAGTTTCCGCTGTTCCAGTCTCCGCTGTTCCAGTTTCCGCTGTTACAGTCTCCGCTGTTGTTTATGCCTGTGTTTCCTGTTCCGGTATTGGCAAGGGTCAACATTTCCTCCCAAGAAATTTCCCTCACGATGGTAATTTCATCAGTCACGCTCTTATCGCCTACAGTTTCAATACGACCGGATGCTTCAATTTCTGCAACCTTATTACAAGGGTTAAATGCGTAGTAATTAAAGCAGTCGGCTACACGCAAACAGAAGTGAAAACCATTTCTACACATTTCGAGTGGTCTGTCTAATTTGTAGGTTTTCCCAACCTCATACTGCATACCCCGACAGGTAAAATCCGGATTGAAAACTTTGTAACCTTTCAAATATAAGCTCCTTTCATATCTACAATTGTTACTTCCTCTTCCAAGAAATCGTACACTTCACCGGTTGTCTTGCCGGTTTTAAAGTCATATGCCGGGCCTAATAAATAACTTAACGAAATTCTCACAATATTTGCACATGCTCATTACAAATTTCTCCAAATTTCTCAAGTCCTTCCTTCACGGCGGCATTTACCTTAAGCTTGATTTCGCCCACTCGATCAGCATCCACATACTTAGCCGCCTCACTTGTCGTTTCCATGATTTCCTTCAGACCGATTCCTTCCATTTTGAATCCTCCTGTTTTTATTTTTTTTGTGATAAATTAAAGGGACTCTGTAAATAGAATCCCTTATTGGTTATTTTGCGGCGATTGTACTAGCCATTCTTTTAAAAGGCTTGAACAATCGTCTGTTTAGATCGTTCTGTGCCTGCATAACACAGCTGAAAGCTTCTTCGAAAGTCTCCACATCAGAATTCTCGGCATAGTCGCACCACCTATCAACATAGTCACCTACGCCGAGAATAATGTACCGGAGAATCAGAATCGCTCCATAACCGGCCGCTCCTGCTCCAATAATTTTCCAAACAATGTTCATATTTTTACCTCCCATAAAAATTTTGTTGTCTCGCCATTATACCGCCTGTAAAAATTACGAGAATATAAAGGATAGCAGACTGTAAAATCTACTATCTCTTTCGGTACTTAGTCTTCGATGGAAAGCTTTCCGCTAAAGAGCGCCACTAACAAACCAATTTCGTCGTCGGTCAAATTACCGGCAACGCGAATCAACTTAGTAATAAGCGTCTTCAGGGCCTGCTTTTCATTCTTATCAAGTTTTCTCATACTAGCACCTCCTTCATATTAATATCTGTAAAAATTACGAAAAAAAAATAATAAATTGTGAGAGTTACTCCGCTTCGAACAGAGGTCTCTGGTCAAATAACGACCAGCGTGCTACCATTGCACCATTATGAATCGTTAGGGGAATCTCACCCCTGGGCTCGCATAACCGTCCCTTTCGCCTTCTCTCATTAAAGGCGGTGTAAAATATACGAAAAAAGGAAAGCCGTTGTCAGCTTTCCTGATACTCGGGAATAAGTTCACATAATACATGCTTGTAGTCGCTAAAGGTAAAGCCACCTTTTTCATCGATTATTGTGTTGAGCGCATTCATTAGTTTTGCTGCGAGTTCAACGTCTTTTTCGATGATCATATTTGCTTGCTCTAGCGTAATATGTTCTGTGATCATAGTCATTCCTCCTTCATTAAATCGCCTGTAAAACTTACGATATCGGTAGTGGGTTCAACTATAAAATGTAATTGGAAAAATGAGAGAAGCTGTAAGATTTGCTTCTCCCATTTTGAATTCATCGACAATACTCCTTGAAGAGTTCATCGACCAGATCATGACGCTTGATGACGGCTAACGCTGCATCGAGCATTCGGTCACGCTGCTTAATCGGGCCAATCCCGAATCTGCGCTCGAATTTATCGACGAAACGCTGCCTTTCAACAGCTCCTGAATAAGTGTCTTTGAATAATTCAAACATAGTGTTGTCACACTCCTTTCATTATTAAGAGTGTAATTTTTACGAAAAATAAGAGGAACTGTAGATTTTTACAGTTCCTCGAGCATTCACTTTGCCTCAAGCATGAGTAGAATTACTCCGCAAATGATGAGCGCGATTGGCCCAAATTTCGCATATCCCACCATTGCGGCGATTCCGATCAATACCAAGGTTAATGTATTTGCTCTAACGCTGTTTCTGTTATCCATATGATTCCTCCTATTTATTTTTGGCTTTATTAGCCTCATTAATAAAAGTGTAAAATTTGCGAAAAAAAAACAGGAGACTGTAAGATTTACAGCCTCCGTTTCCATTACTTCAGCAAACCCATTTCGTCAAGGGCCTTACCTGGATTTTGTCCACCGATAAGACGGGTTTCGTACTCCTGGTTTTCCTCATTGGTCATAGGGCGCTTCAGCTGATAGTCTACGCCGGTGAGAATATTCGGGACCTTACACGCTTCGATCCGGTCTTCGTTATGTTCCTGCAGCTTCTTGATGCCGCCACCAAGAACTGCCGTTACAGCCGAAATAACCGGAATCAGCAGAATCGGGTTCTCCGAAAGCACTTCCATCGCCGTGTCACCGACAGCCTTCGCACCGGTCTTGACCTTCTCAAAACTGGTCTTCGCGAAATCCTTTGCCTTCTCAAAGATGTTCTTTTCTTCCATTATTCGTTCTCCTTTACAAAATATGATAGCTTGCTTTAAGCTTCACTATAGCCAATGTAAAATTTGCGAAAAATATAAAGAGGACTGTAAGTTTTACAATCCTCTTTAACTGGTTTACTTCCTAATCAAAAAATCATGCATTTTCTCTCCGAAGCGATACATGCCGGTGTCCTTATGGAACCAGTTATCCATCATGTAGCTCGAAAAGCTCATTCCGACCCCCAGAAGACCGTATACGATCAGTTTCGCAATATCAGTGCCATTCTTCCGCCGATCATTCTTGACTTTCTGTTCCTCGATCTGAAGCTTCTGCTCTTCAATATCATTACGAGCCGAATTATTCATCCGAGAATCGTCAGTCTGTTGCTCAGCGATCTGCAGCTCCTTCAGCGTTTTGATCTCATTTAACAGCTTTCCTCTGTTTGGATCATCGAAGTTCAGTTTCCCAAGTTCCTCGATAGCTTCTTGGATCCGTTTCTCCAATGTGTTTTCTTCCATTCAAAAATACCTCCCATTTTGATTTCAGGATTACTCCCACTATTAGAGCTGTGAATTTTTCGATAAATTATTTTCAACCTTTAGTATGATCTTTTTATACTTTATAAGCTCATCGAAATCACGGTCGAGAACAAATCGTACAACTTCTCGCTGACCATCATCAGAAAGATCTACGACAAAGGTTCCATCGATTCTACGGTTAAGCAGATGCATAACGAGAGCTCCGATGAGAATTCCAATCAGAATGCACGCGAAAGTGACGATAATAAATGGTAAATACTGCTGCATTGTTTTTTTTTCTCCCTTTAATAAAAAAAATAAAAAGAGGAGTAGCCTCCTCAAGCGTGCTCGATATACGCGCTCTCAAAAGCTACTTCCTGCTTTGTCTGGACGTTTTTAACCGTGTTGAGCATAATACTCATGATAAGGGCCATAATATTTTTCATAATATTTTCCTCCTATAATTTTATGTCTCATTTCTGTTCTTCTTCCTTCATTATAGGAGGTGTAAATTTTACGAAATGGCAAAAAAATAAAAGATTAGCTGTATTTTTAGCTAATCTTTTAATTGCTTATGGCTTACATGCCCAAATGAACACTGTCGGCACGGTGTTTACTCCAATCCGTATGCGCTCAACCGAATATTCCATAATCACCATCGCATTGGCGAAGAAACGTTTATCGTCACTTTTTGCACCTGCTGTATAAGTAGCATAAAGCGGATAGCCATCTTCGTCAAAGTCGCCGTGCGTTACGGACACATAAAGTTCAGCGTCCGGGTCCATTACCGCCAACAGTTCTTTCATTTTCATACGTTTCACCTCCTTGCATCATAATGGTTGTATTTTTTACGCATCATCTTCTTCGACTTAATTCCCAGAAAAATTTCCGGTATGAATAGTATTTCTCAATAGGTGGACTTATCCCCCTCAACTGTGATAAACCTCAGAATATCAGGATCTGTTAATCGAGCGCATTCTTCAATCATCTCTACATACCGTCTAATCTCGGCACGCTTGATCCCATCACAAGAAGTCGTATCACCTTTACCAGACCGGCCATCTGCGTCTTCATAAATATCTTTCCAGTCACGATACTGAAGGCAGAAATGCTTTAGTTCGTAAAAGCGGTGCTTACTCAAATCATATTCAGTTGTCATCCTGGTTCGTCTTTCCCGTTGGCAACCCAAGAATATAACGGAGATTTTCATTGGATACGTTCCAAAGCCTTAGACAAATGGCGACTACATCTAGCGGGGCTTTCTTAAAATACTCGGGACGCTTTCGATATCGCCACAAACTCGATGCATTACACCCAGCTCTCTTGGCTAGCTCATCTACCGTAGTTCTTGTCGATCTTAGATATTCGTGAACTACGGCGTCGAATCGATCCATTCTTTTGCGAATCTGTTCCTCTTCTCTCGCTGCTTCGGAAAATATAACTTTCATTTCGGCAATCATCCTTTTAGCATCAGATTACCGGCCGGTTAAACGTACCATATCATAGTAAATATGCGAAGTCAAACGAACCGTGTCGAAGAATACCGTATTTCTAAGATATCTCTTTCATTCCTGCATGCTTATATAACAAAAAAAATATTGCATCAGTAAAATATAATTGTTAAAAAAAATAGAGGAGATGCAGCTATTTACATCTCCTCTAACATAATTATTCACGGCTGCAAGAGCTCTATCGAGAAGCGAATGTCCATTCATAATAATTTTTCTCCTACCCTAAAGTAATCGTTTTATTTATCATTCCTCCTTTCATCTATTCTGTTGAAGAATTCTTTAGCCGACAATGCAAGATAACATCCAAGAGCGAATGCTATCCAGAACGGCCATAAAATAACTAATAGAACATTTTCTTCCGGAACAAGATCGGCATCTTTCGGAGAATATTTATTTAATAGTTCATGCATCAGCAGCATAAACGACCAGCCAACAAGAACATAGGCGATAATAAAAACCACCTTCCACATATTAGCCATAGGTATACCTCCACGTTTTATAGTAGTTTCCTTCACCGTATTCATTTTTAAGCCAGATCCCCTCTCGACGAAGTTCTGCCCAGCAATAATCAGCAGAACAAGGTCTTGGGACTTCGTCGTAATAATTATTTACGATGATAGTTGCGATGTCGCGGTATTTGGACTGGACCATGACAGTTTCGGAATATCCGGTCCATTGTCCTTCCTGCTTTACCACTTCTTCGATACTATTCGGGAATCCGCTTTTCGTATTGATGACTCGATTGATTACGCATTCACCATAGGTTAAGAGATCGCCTTCAGAATATCCGTAGTTTTCTACAAAACCATCAATGCCGGAGAGAACTCTAGCAATATATTCGATGTCTCGATCGCGCTTGGCCTGTTCTGAATTACGCTCTGCAGTAAGCACTTCGAGTCTCTGCTGTTCAACGATTTCCTGCTCATGCTGATACTCAGCCAAAGCTTTAGCAGCGTATACATTGGCTTTGTTTTCAATGTAATTCTGAAATCCACATATGGCGAGCGTGACCAGGAGTACGACTAACAGAGCCGCAACGAACTTAGGATAGTTTTTTACGATTTTTGGATGCTTAATTTCAAGCGCGTGGATTTCCTCATTGATTTCATGAACTGATTCCTTGAGATAGTGGATATGCTTCATCACTCTGCACTCCTTTCGAGTTCTTCAAAAATTTTGTATACATTTCGAATGCTCTTTCGTTTCTGCGCATTTTTGACACGCTTTTTGTTGTGCCGATTTTTAGAATTGTTTTCCGGGAGATTTTTGATGCCATCTTTTGACAGGGCATATACTTTGTCATGCTCCTCAATGTAACAGATTGCTTTCTTAAGACTTGTGGTAGGAGCAAAGTCCAGCTGTCTATGAAACGAACCTCTCATAAGCTTTTCATTCGACAGTTTAGGGTTAAAGCAATCCCATCCGGAATGATTCATATGGAATAGTTGCCATCTCTGAATATTATCTCTCCAAATCAGTTTCCAGAATCCGACCTTTGTTCTCACACAGAAAGCCTCGTCAACTGGATCATAGGAAATATCAGAGTGAATCGTGTGGTCTTTCTTGTATTTCGTCACATAACCTCTCGGACTATGGCAGTATTTACATTCGCAATAACCCCTTTTTACAGCCTTTTCTTCGGATAGATACATTCGGTGCGATCGCTGCATTTTCTTTACATAAGGGCACCAGACTTCGTGATACGCGCCTTTCGTGTACTTACTGATTACTACATCCATTATTCATTCGCTCCTTCCATTTTGAATTGTTTTTCAGAAAAAGAAAGGAAGCCGTCTCATTTCTGAAACGACTTCCCGTCTTTCCTTTCTTACGGAATCAGTTGCTCAGCAGCTTCAGCTATGTAAGTATCACCTCCGTTTGAAATTACCACGTTTCCGTAGATCACTCCTCTAGCAAATAATTTGAGTAACTTCATGAAGTTTGTAAACATATTTTTAGCTCCTTTTCTCATTATTTTTCCGTATCTTGCACTTAAGAAAGTGTAAATTTTACGAATTGATAAAATAAATATACGTTGTAAGCAATACGAAAAGCCCAGCTTAGACTATCTCTAAGCTGGGCTAAACGTAGCGGAAAAATAATTAAGATTTTATTGCTCCATCGTCAGGGTCTTGGTCATCTGTTCTTTGAGTACGTCAACCGCTGTTTCGAGAGCTTCGACACGAGCTGCCAATGCGACTGCAGAATCAGGGCCTGTAGCGTCAGCGATGGAATTTATGAGATCGTTAAAGTCATCCATAGTCGGAATCACGATCTCGGTTGTCGCGGGTTTTACCCAGATTCTATTTCCTGGTGCAGTAGGCTGAGTCTGGCTGGATGCAACTAAGTGTCCGGAAACATATGCGTCAGCAGCCTGACCCGGAATCGTAAGCGTAGGATCGATAACAACGCCCTGGCTAACCGTTACATTTTCAGAAAGCCACTCGCCGACATACTGACCAATATTATCAGGAAGCTTTTTGGCGGCCTCGACAACTCTGGCCGCAGTACCGGTTAACGCGTTGTAATACTCCGAAGATACAATTGTTCCATCATCAAGCGCTGAAGCTTCTACCTTTACATACCAGGCAAAACTTGTAAGTTTAACCTTGGTAGAATCGTAAAAGTTGATCTCCATTGCCACGTCGCCGGGCGTAGTCAATACCTGCTGAGCGATAATGATGTCAACGAATGATTTATCATTCGGTTTCGGGTAAGCGATCGCATACTCTCCACGATCGTCCTGGTCATAATATCCGCCGATACGATCCTGCTTTCGAAAACGAATAACCGGGAACACTCCAGAAGGAACCGCCCAGGCAACCCCATTATTTAGTAGATGTGCTCTAATAACTCGACTCGAGCTGTCGTTCTGCTTAGCATGTACAATTGTTGTGCCAGGAGACGACATATCAAGTTCGACTTCTGTAAGTAGAGTTAAAGCCATTAATTTCGGCTCCTTTCACTTCCATTTTGATTTTTTATTGCGGAATGATTTCGCTCCAGTTAGTCCAATCATAGCCAGGGACTTTAATACCGACTTTCGATATTACTATTCCATTGAGAGTATCGCAAGATATATCGCCGCCAGATTGTATCGAATCAACTAACAGCTTTTTATTAACAACAGTCACAGTATCACCATTTACATTAATCGCACCATTTATAATTGTACTCTTATCATAATTTGCTTTAACAGTGCTCTCAAATTTATCAGAGGTGACTGCCCCACCTACGATATGCAAACCTTTTACGCTGCCGCCAGCAAGTTTTCCGCCTCCAACGCTACCATTACCGATGCGCTCAGGAGGAATGATGCCTCTGCGAAGTCTCGATGCGTCCTCGAATCCGGCCCACTGAGAGCTGTGCTTGGCATTACTGAATTCAATTTCCGTACACCGCTCGTTCAGAACATCAAATGTATAGCTTGTTACTTTCGCGGTAATGTCAATGCCCATCTTCGGAAAGCGTACTTTAATGGCGTCATACATATGAACATCCTGTTTGAGGTCGGCGTAAGTGATCGTAGTCGTAATTTCCGGCTGACCAACTTTCTCGGCTTCCATCCATTCGCGGGCTTTTTCTTCGACCTGGGCTTTTGTCGGCGTTGAGGTAAAATATTCAGAAACATTCAGCGAAGCGATCGTCTGTTTCGTAAATGTCCCTTTGGCATACTGTACGTCACCGTAAACATAGGTTGGATTGTCAGCATTGCCGTCCTTGTAATATGGAAAGACGCCGGTGATCATTTCCGAAATATTCTCTTCGATCGAGAGATCCGTGATATCAACACCATACTCGAGGACGATACCACGATCTTCTCCGCCATGTTTAAGAAACTTGACCTTGTAGTTATCAAACACCAGATCACCATTCCAGGAGCCACGGATCGAATTATCTCCGTCTAAGAGAATCGCTCTTAAACTCTTCGGCTCATCCGTACTGAACATTTCGTCATCGGTCATCGGTTTATCAGTCACATCGGTTTCGAAAGTAAACAGACAAGCTATAACAGCGTTGGACTTCATCTGGGACATTACCGTCGAAACGCTGCTCGTCTTACTAATGGGCTTTGTAGGTATGCCGCTCAGATTATAACTAATATGTTGACAGTTTATCTGAATTTTACCGTCGAGGGTCTTTTCGTATCCGTAAATCTGGAAAATCTGAGGTTTATCGTAAGTATTCGGTTTAGCCAATACGCAACGGTTAATAGTAAGTTCCGGAAACAGTTCAGCTTCTACCGGATAGGTAAACGACATCTCATATTCGCCTTCATCATTCTGGGTGGTGGTACACTCATCACAATCAATGAGATCTCCAATGCCGTGAGAAGTAAATTCAGTTTCGGTAGTATCAAACAAGATCGGAATCATATAGTCCACCACCTCGGAACAATTTCAACTTCTGTAATATCCCCAGACCAAGTAATCGTGGTTTCCTTACCGAGATACAGAGTCTCAAAGTCTCCTACGAACTTATTGTTAAGTCTGGTTGAGTCTTTATATACTCTTCGCAGCTTCGTATCGATCGTTACATAATTGGAAATATCATTGATCGTTACGGAAACTTCGTTAAAAGACAGAGAGCCCGAGCCATTACCTTTCACAGTGATAAGCGGCCGAGCTGCAAAACTTGTGGGATTAAACAACTTCTGATTCTTTGTCAGAGTTACTGTTTTTTCTCCCATTTTGAAATATTTTTCAGGGCAGCAGTTAAACGTCAGTGTTCCTTCGCCGTACTCATTGAATACGCTAACGAATTCACCGCCGCCAGCATACGAAGCGATACGATAAACATCCGGGAAATAGCTATCTTCGAGTCTATGATAACCAGGGTGACCCAGAAGCCAATCCATGATTTCAGGCATAGCAGCTTCCAGGCCACCCTTGTGTTTTACATCCAGAAAAACAGCATACTCCTGGTTATAGTTCTCAAAAGACCCATCATCCAGGAGTATATCGCCGTTTCTTCCGGGCACGTTAACCCGTTCAATTCTTCGGGTCGGGACGATGACCTTCGGATAATGTTCGACGATCATTCCGACATCGAGATTGCTGATTCCAGCCCACTTAATCATCCGAAGGCCACTCCTCTCCTTGTAGTTCTGTTGCTGATTTTACTGATTACTGCATCTGCAATTTCTTCAGAGCTCTGACCCTGAGAAGGATATACATTCACAGTTACCACATCGCCGTTATAGATTTGGTCACCCCTGGCGTTCATATCGGAAGCAGCCCTTTCTACATCGGCCATTCTGCGATTAAGCGAATTCGACATTTGAGCAGAAACGCTGTAATTCTGGCCAAATGTTCCGTTCATATAGTTGGATGCAGAGTCCACATTGCTCATATCTACTACCGGAGTGATCCGAGGCGAGATATCAAACTCGTCATCCGCAAGAACGCCGACCTTAGCCATAACGCCTTCGATAGCGGCAAACATAAGATCAGACAGACCGATGACAGACTGAATAGCGGGCTCCACATTGTTTTCGACGCCGAGCGCTAAGCCTGCAGGAATGAATTCGCCGAGTCTTTCAAACAATCTGGAAGGAGAATGCGTTTCGGAAGCGACGGAATATCCGATCTTAAGCTGATCGGCCATCCAAGCACCAGTTTTTTGTAATATTTCACCATTTTCACTAGTCAGTATACCATTTGCCAGTCCAGTGACCGCATTAGCACCAGTAGCAGGCATCTGTTCTGAGGCTTCTGTGTTCGCTGCATCCGCAAAAGTGTCGACTGTATATACGCCGGAATCTTCAAGCTTAGCTGTATTTTCAGGAGATCGAACAGCGTCTGCAACAGCGTCAATTCCTCCAGAGACTTCAGACATTGCGGCTGCTTTTTCGGCATCGAGATTCGCAAACAGACCGGTGGTTGTATCGGGCTTATAGTCGACCCATTCCGGAGTTTCGCCAACAGCGCTAGAAATTGCTTCATGCACTTTCGCCGACCGCTCTTCCCATGATTTATGAATCGCATCGTAATCCGGCTCGGTCCATTCAAGAACTTTTGCCGTATAATCTGTATCCATAATTTCACGGATGCGTTCCGGGTCACCATTAGCAGCCATTATATCTAAACCTCTCATGATGGCACCGGTAACAGGTGCGATAGACATGAGTAGTTCTTTTGCAAGACCAGCTAAAGTAGGAAGAAGTACCGTTAAAGCCCAGCCAATAGCATCGATAGCGATCTCAACAGCTGTTCCAACAATGCCAAAGATGGAATGTTCAATGGCTCCTTTATTCGAAGAAATAACTTGATACAAAGATTCAAATAAAGTTGCAATCGCTCTGCCGATCAGATTAACCGCACTTGGAATAAACCCGATCAAATATAAACCTGCAAGCGTCAGCAAAGCCCCTATAGTTTTCATGATTACTGGGAAATATTTCGTAAATATCGGACCGATTTGAGTTATTACTTCACCAAGCTTTGTTTTCATAGATTCGCCAAGAGACTTTACGCCAGCAGCTACTCCGGTTCCGAGCTTTTTGAAGAATGTTCCGATATCACCATGTTTTGCTTTAACTAAGTCAGCAAGACGTGTCACCACTAAAGCGATGGCTACAGAAATAGCAGTCAAAGCAATTACGATCATAAAGACCTTATTAAAGTCAAGTGATTCTAGTTTGTCGCCAGCCGCAATCATCGAATCGATAAATGATGGGAACACATCGATCAGCTTGCTCATTGCCGAAGTCAACAATAGTGCACCAATACCAAGGAACATAAAGCCGGTACCGAGAAGTGCAATGCCTGTTCCGACAGCAAAGCAAGCAACACCGAACAAGATGAGCGCCGCTCCAAGAAGTGCCAGTTTTCCAACGGTTTCGCCAAACTTCTCCATGTCTTTGATCATGACAGTCAAAGCTGCAGCCATTCCGACGAAAGCCATCATGGCCGGTGTAAATATCCAGAGCGCTGCTGCAAATATCAACATAGCCAAAGCGACTTTAACAATACCACCGTTCGTATCTATTTTTGCAGACAAAGCGGAAACCAGCATTAAAGCTCCCATCATTAAGCCAAGATATAGCATACTCTTTGTAATGTTTGCTGCCATGGTTTCGTTGATCATCAAGGTGGCAAGTGTAATTACCGCCGTCATAATCGTATTCATGGCAACACCAATCAGTAGCATCGTGGCGCCAAGAGCCAATAAGACCTTCGCAATCGAGTCGAATTCGCCGCTATCAAACCGTGTTAACAATGCTGTGAATCCAGCAAGCAGACCGACAAGAATCGTCATGGTAATTGTAACAATTCCAAAGGCTTTCCATGTCGCTCCGCCGAGACTGCTTAAAGTGGCAAGCTGCATAATGGGGATCGTGAGTACAAGCATCGCTGCGCTTATAATGAACATGGCTCCTGCGATCTGCATCATAATCTGACCGAGCGTTGAAATATCAGTGCCATTTTTGGATAATATATGTAGACCTACGCTTAATCCAACAATCAAAGCAATAAGCGCCAACATAATAGCGCCGACTAAACTAGCAGCTTCCCAAATGATTTTATCTCCGCCAGCACCGAAAGCTTTGATCGCGCCTGCAAGTGAGAGAACCGGTATTACAAGCGCACCAACAGCCATCGCAATGCCGCTCATTACTCCGGAAAGCATAAGCATTGTAATACCCAATCTTGTCAGCGATTCCGGATTAGCTTTTGTTATAGCGCCTGTGACGGCAACTAAACTGGCAATGAATATAACCAAACCGATCATCAGCAGTCCGACAATATTCGCTGCAGTCTGAATATCAGCGCCTAATTTCTGAGCAGTGGCCAATACTACAATCGACTTAGCAAGGCTCTTCGCTACCGTGCCGATAAGCATCATTGCAGCGCCAACACTGAGCATCGCAACACCAAGAGCCTTTACCTGTGCCGAATCGATCTTTCCCTCTTCGTTTTTGGTTATGGCTTTAATAATAAATGCGATTGCAATCATAATTCCGAATAAACCGATAAGAATAGCCCCGATAGCACCTGCCGCAGTCCAAATATGTTTCGTATCTCCGGCTTTCGCAACAGAGCTTACTGCATACCCAACGGCAGCGACAAGAATGCCGATACCGATCAAGGTTGCCGCAAAATCGTTCATAAGCTTGAATGTACTGTCACGAATGCTAACGACTGATTTATCCACATTTTCTGCATCCTTGTGAATATCAATTAATGCTTTGTCACCGAGACTGTCAACGATCTTCTTAAGGATCAGCATCACAAATATCATGATGGCACCGGCTTGCGTAAGTTTATTTTCATCAATGGTACTAAGACCATACAGAGCCAAAGCGATGACACCAATGGCAATAGCAATCTTAACAAACGCGTTGGCCTTAAGACTCATAGCAGCACTCTTGCCGATGTTTTTAACGCTATCAGCAATGTTTGCAAAGATCTGATTGATCGATTCCGGAATAGAAGTTACCGCTCTCTCGAGATCTTTAAATTTATTGACGGCATTAATTACCGATGCGACGAAACCACCGAATCCGGCAAGTCTAATCGCTCTAACAACATCTTTAAACGTAAGTTTCGAGGCCGCCTCATTGATGCTTTGCCAAAGCGTCTGAATAAAGGTATCGATTTTTACTTTTAATTCTTTCGGATCTCCAAACAACGCCGTGAAAATAGCCGTAGCAAAGTTGGAGAGCGATTCAAATTTCTTCTTGAATTCTTTACTGTTAAAGCTGAATTTAGAAAAGAACTTAGTAAAACTAGCAGTTCCTTCGTCGATCTTGCTTACCAAATTCGTCAGAAAATTCGAAATAAATTCGCTGTCTTTAAGTGTACGAACCCAGTTGGCAAGCGAAGGAAATTTTTCTTCAAGAAAGTCTGCTACTTTATCGAGAAATTCTCCGATTTGCTCAGTCGTCGGGAGCAGATCAGACAACGTTTTCGTTTTAAAAAACTGCTTCGTGGATTCCCAGGCATTCTGGATAACTGCGCCCAGATTACTGAAGAACCCGACGATCTGTTCTTCGTTCGGTAATAAGCCCCAGAAAAACTTTCCAAGACCCTTAAGACCATCCTTCAAATTATCAGCTGACGGCAGAATAGATTTAAAAGCTGCCGATATCGCTTTGCAGAAATCGGTAACATCAACTTGTCCGGCCGTTAATCGAATAAACGCATCGATGATTTCACCTATAGCGGCCGCCAAATGGGCAATGATCGGAATTGCAGCACCGAATACATTTGCTGCCATTTTGACTACAGTAAACAACACAGTAAACGTGTTTCTAATGCCCTTCTGCGCTTCTTCAGAAAAGCCGAGATTTTGAGTAAATTCTTTAATTCTCTTGCTTAAATCCCGAAGAGCATGACCGGTAGACTCAAGATCTCCTGGTCGTAAACCGAACACCTCGGCAAACGCGTCATTGATCGGATCAACAAATGAATGAATCGCATCAAGAATATCCCAGAATGCACCCTGAATTTCTTCGCTTGTCCCATCGATATTCTTAATAGTTTTCTTTCCAAAAATAAAATCTCTTCCAGAAAACCCGTTTTCATCCGCCTGATTCCAAGCTTCCAGAACTTTATTCCGAATGTCTCCGCCAGCCGCGAATATGTCAAATAATTCTCCTGTAATATCAGTCCAGAATTTTTTCGCCTGAAGATAGTCGCCAAAAACCAGTTTAAATGTCTGCATCCAGCGCGAAGACACAGCATCTCTGGTGGCATCGAGTGCATCAGACCAGGTCTTTGCCTCCTGACCTAATCTAAAACCAGTTTCGGAATATTCGATACCTACTTCATCAAGTCTTTTGACAACGGCTTCCAAAGTATCAAGCTGAATTCCAGCATCATCTGCGTATTCTTGAAGGTCCAGCCCATCACGATACGCATTGAGCGCATCCAAAAGATCACTGGCTTCCATTTTTGTTTTCTGATGTGCCTCATATAGAGCATCAGAAAATGCGCCATATTTTTTAAATACTTCAGTCATTACCTCATCGGTAAACCATCCGCTGGATAATGATTCTCTGAAATTTTTGGCATTAATGATGCTATCGATTTCTTTCTCGGTCAAATCTTGTATATATCCGGAATCATCTAAGCGATCTTTGTCAATAGATGGTAAAAATCCCTCAGTATCTACGTCATTTTCATACATTACTTTTGTCAGCACGCCCATTTCAGCGGCCGTTTCGATGACGTTCTGTTTAAACTCGAGGGTAGCTAAGTTCGCGTTTTCAATGGACTTCCAGTCGATAGTTTTCATCGACCCGGTGCCCATAGCTTGAGAAATATTGTAAAGAGCTCTGGATACTTCCTGGACTTTAGCTCCACTGGCACCGCCTAGGGTCATAACACCCATGATAGCGGTAAAAGCGTCTTCAAAATCCACACCAGCGGATAGAAACTTACCAATATTATCTGCGCCATCAGAAAAGCTATATGAGGTTTCGTCCGTGTACCATAGCATTTTCTCAAGCTGGGCATTAATGTCGGCCATTTGAGCCGCTTCATCGGACCAACGTAAATTTTCTCCAACCTGGTCTCGAGTTGCAGATGAAATCATCTGGACAGATTGTGCGAGCTGTTCGTATTTATTAAAGCCAGACTCGACTTGACTAAGAGTCAAATCTTTTATGGTTTTCGTAACGCCGTTGTATAGTCCATCAGTAAGATTCTCAACTTT
>JAEIGA010003729.1_pt1 | contig 23704 bp, 6 predicted proteins | sample 9270691 | NCBI WGS metagenome assembly JAEIGA01 (sample SAMN17057246, study PRJNA624740) | gut metagenome | biome: biome; isolation source: fecal sample | host: Bos grunniens | place: China: Xizang | collected 2019 | reverse complement strand
GTGGTGGATGACCACGTAATATATAAGTTTAGATTTGTGCCAGTATTAGATGAAAAATTTCCACTTGCCATAGTCATTCACCTCCATTATTTTGTTACGGCAAAGCTAAAGCTACCGTTATCTTCTATGGTTAATTTTAAATTTCCCAAACTAATTGTTTTGTGAACCTCTAAATTATCCTCTACGACAATACGAGGTGCAGTCAATTGGTTATTTGCTAACGTTAATAATTTGTCCGAGTTTTGATAAAATGACAACTCGGTTGATGTAAATAAGCTTGTGAATGGACTAATTTCACCTGATGCATTTTGTGCACCTATCTTTAATCCTTCAGACGTTATATTTACATATTCAGATAAATCATTTAATGTTTCTTTTATTTTGTCAAGATCTTGGTCGTACTTTAATGTTGGAGACCAATGACTTGCATTATATGTTGCACTAGTAGTATCGGTCTGTAATAATGTACCTCCTAAATAACTACCATGATCTGTATCTGATGCCGTTATCCATAAATCACCGACATTATAAGACGATGGTCTACTTGAATAAACCTTAGTTCTTTTATCCATATCGTTTGCAATCCAAACGTTCTTTGTGGCGTCCCATATAGACATAAAATAAGTACCATTATCATTTGGTTTAATCCATATCTGACCATCTACCATACCAGTGGGTTCTGTTGCAGATACAATCGGATCGGAAGCGTCTGTAAGACTTAAAGAAGATTGTGTTAACAATCCGTCTTCTGCATTGCTAACCTCACATACTAATGTAGCCGTTGCAGTAAAATCATGACAAGAAACCACTTGAACCTTAGTAGAATCTCCAAAAGGCACCTTTGTGCTTCCGTCATTAACAATATCCCAATAATATGATAAGGATTGAGAGTCTGTTGAATTCACCCAAGTAGTACCATTATATTTCTTAAGTTGCACAGATGCATTAGTTGCATCAACAGCATACCAATAATCTCCACTTACAGGTGATGTGGGAGCATTAATAGATATGGGGCCAAGTAAAGGGTCGACTTCTTCAGTATCTGAGTATACCAAAGTATACAACACCCAATAACAATCATTATTTGTGGCATTACTCGAAATACACATAATGGAATTATATATATCTGTCTTATCTTGGACAGTCACCGTTGATGTATATGTTTGGTTCTTGTAGGTCATTACACAACGATATGATTTTGCCTTTAGGACATCTGCCTGTGTAACTGTATATGTTGTACTAGTCGCCCCATCAATTGCAGTCCATACTTCATCTATAAGTTGACTCCATTGATATGTTGCACCAGATGTGATAGCGGTGCTACCCTCATATGCAAAAGTTTGTAATGTTAATGATTCTAATTCTTTCGTTAACAAATAGCCATTGGGTGCATATACTTGGAACGATACTGCTGCAACACCTTGGTCACCATAAACACCAATAATCACTGGGTTTACCGTAGATGTAGTATTATCTGTATATGTAATCAACTCATAATTCCACAAATATTTCTTTGTAGAAGTAAGTGCTTGCATTGCCGTTGTCCAACCAGTGGTTGAAGTTGTTATACTGCTAGACGAGGCAGTTGCCAAATAATATTCTGTAACAGATTTAATGCCTTTACCTGCGGCACCAGTACTACCAGTATTTCCGAAAACACCTATAATAATTGGTGAAGTCGAACTTGTTGTGTCGTTTGTATAAGTAATAACCTCATAGTTCCATAAATATTTTTTATCAGCAGTAATTGTTTGAATTGTGGTTGTCCATCCTGATGTGGATGTTGTAACTCCACTGCTTGAGGCTGTTGCTAAGTAGTATTCTGTAACAGATTTAACACCGACACCAGTAGAACCCTTTTGTCCAGTAATACATACTGCATTAGTTTCATCTGTTGTGTTGTTGGTATAAGTAGTAATAGTTTTTGTCCACATATACTTTCCATCAACCCAAGTTGGAGCAGTTGTTGTCCAAGAACCTCCACTTAATGATGTGGCAGAGGATGACTGATAATACCAAACATCCACAGAAGAAACTCCAACACCAGTTCCACCCTTTTGTCCAGTGATACAAATTGGAGAAGTGGTTGATGTTGTAGAATCGGTATATGTAATTACGGAGCGAGTCCATATATACTTACCATCTGCCCAAGTAGGTACGGTGGTTGACCAAGAGCCGCCAGTTTGAGACGTTGCTGAAGTTGATTGATAATATTGTTCTACAATAGACGATACCCCTCTACCAACATCTCCTTTGTCACCTTTATCACCATAAACACCAATAATGATGGGGTTTACTGTTGATGTTGTTCCATCAGTATAAGTAATTATCTCGTAATTCCATAAATACTTCTTGGTTGCAGTCAATGTTTGAACCTCTGGTGTCCAACCAGTAGTTGATGTGGTTACCCCACTTGATGATGCAGTAGCTAAATAACGTTCTGCAACAGAGCTAATACCTTTACCAGTAGCCCCAGTGTTTCCAAATACACCTATAATAACTGGAGTAGTTGGACTTGTAGCACCATCGGTATATGTAACAATTTCATAATTCCATAAATATTTATTTGTAGATGTTACACTTTGAATAGTTGTAGTCCATCCACTTGTAGAAGTTGTAACTCCACTAGAAGCGGTTGTTGCTAAATAATATTCTGTAATTTTAGAAATACCTCTACCTGAAATACCCTGTTTTGCGACACCATAAGCAATCTTACCATCTGAAAATGTTGTTTTTGTCCAAAGATAATTGCCCTCTGTAACAGAAACAACACTGTTAGACCAGTTGCCAGTCGGGGCTGTTGTGGCAGATGCACCTGCTTGATATTGAATATTTAATACTGTCACTGATGTACCACTAGAACCAGTGTCGCCTTTGACACCTTGTTTAGCATATGTGTATGTTACGGTATCAGTATTGTTGGTGTAATCAATAATTGTTCGTGTCCATAAGTATTTACCTTCTGCTACGGTTGGAATCGTGGATTGCCACGCAGAATCAGCAGGTTTAGTTGAAGCAGAGTCTGACACACCATATGAAACAGTCGTTGATTTTATTCCTACGCCCGTCGCTCCAGTTGCTCCAGCTTTAGCTTTCGACCAGCTAAATACCTTGTTGATTGTGTGTCCATTTACTGTAATTGGAATTGTTAATGTTCCGTAATCCGCAATAGAAGAAGTAAGTGCTGTTGTTGCTGCAATGGTAATTTTAGTATTAATTGTTTCATTGTTAGATACGGTGGCCGTCATTCCAGCAGAAGGTAATCCACTTATAGTACCAACCTTTGTGGCAGATTGTATGGAGCCTTTATATCCTATAACATCTAAAACAATATTAGTTGCCGTCGGTATACCTTTAGAATCCGCCTCGAAGAAATGAGCCTCATTACTAAGCATAACATTAACATTTGCTGCAGAATCTAATATATCTTCAGGAGAAGGCATCCAATCTGTGACAATTTGACCAGCCTCTAATTGAACTTCTTCTATTTCAAACCATAATGATGTATCTGTTGGACCAATAGACGATATCATTAAATAAGAGCCTGTAGATAAATTAGCATAGTCATTTGCAACAAATGTTTTAGTAATTTTTGTAAAATCAGTTTCAGAAATTGATTTAGCATCAATTCCTTGAATATTTTGATTGGCAGACCCCTCATTCATTAAATATGTATAATTTAGGTTAGGTATATTACCTCTAATTAAAAAAGACAATGTGTATTCCTGTCCTGATTTTAATTTCATTAATCTAGATTGTACACTTTGCTGGATGCCAAAAACTGAGTCAGTTGCTATGTCTGTGGTATTACAGATAGCCCTAACCCTCTTACTTCTCGTTCCGTCAGAAAAACTTAGTGTAGCGCTTCTATAGTTAATCCAATTTGTACTATCAGTAAATCTTGCTAAGTTTCTGCCGCCAATTTTCAAATCTACAACATCATAAATTTTTATTACTGATACAGTATCATAGATTGCACTATTAGAACTTAAACATCTGAATGATATCGAAGTAATAGTATCTGTATAAAGAGTTGATGTTCTATTTATTCTTAATGTGTTGGCTACAGAATTATAAGTGCTAATAGTTAAACCATTAGCTCCAGAAGCGTTATTCCATGTTATACCACCATCTGTAGAGTATTGCCATTTATCAAAAGTAACATTTTGGAATCTAGGATAAAGGTATATGTGCTCTGGTGTAAAGGTACCATTTTTGCCCTCTGTCGATTTAAAATACAATGATGAGGGTGTAATGGATACAAGTGAAGCAGATGTACCAACAAATTTTGTCCATGTAATCAAACTAGGATTGGTTGGCGCTACATCAACGGATGACCTATAGAACCCTACATATGTTTTTCCAGTAGATGAAACAGACATATTTGTACCATATTGGTCATCGGCATATCTAACAAATAAATAAGAAGAATCACCTTTTTCTCCTTTTGCACCTTGTATTTTACCAGTACATATAAAGTTGTTGCCTTCTGGATTATATACACAAAGGTAACCTTCTACCAAATAAGCATCACCAATCTTTGCACTAGCATCACTATTTATAGGATTATTTGTATTTGCATCAGAAAACAATGTAATAGTGCTACCAGTTATTGGGGTAGTTTTTGAATATGCCGTACCTTTGATATTAACCGATGTGCCGTCTTTACCGTCTTGTCCATCTTTACCGTTTTGACCGTCAAGCCCATTTTTACCAGTTGTAATGAGAGTAAAAGTAATTTTATTTTCATAATCTACTTCGTTATATGTGGCTTGGCATATATATTCAACTATGCTCGTTGCATCATCCAACACATTATCAGATATTATCAACTGACTTCCAGTTTCTATATGTTGACCGTTGGTATTATCTTTAAACCATTTAATAGTAGCCAAATCTGTCACTTCAAGAGAATCTGCATATACAGTGGCATTCAATGTCAATGGGTCAGTTGTTGCACTATCTACCCAACTAGGAGTGTATGTCCCTTTGTTTACATCATAGATTTGTACATTTGGATGATTGCTTGATATATGAACGTTGATTTTTTTAGTATCGGTTGTATCTATAAGTGTTAATGAATTTGAATTAATTATCATATAGACATCACTCCTTTCTTAATCCATATCTACCTGACAAGAGAAATGTGAATTCTCTATAACATCTCTATGATCTACTGTAATTTGTTTAACACCTTTGTGATTGGAGTTCCAATCTGTATCTGATATTGCATCAGAAGAACTTCTAATCCAACTAAATTTTGATGCATCAATAGTATTAGTAATATCTTTATCACGTTCATATACCGTTGCAGCTATGGTTGTTTTAATTGAATTATCTGTACTTGCAAAGACTGCTGGACCATTATAAGATAAGATAACACGATATTTATAAGCTTGGTCTATTGCATTTAAAGCATCTGCCGAAGCGTATTTTTGCTTCCCTGCCTGCACAATCTCAACATCTCCCTTTTCATTAACTTGGAAATAGTTATTTGTACCGTCGCCTATACGTAAATTGCCACCTCGAATTTCTGTACCTTGAATATATCCCCCGATTAAAGCATCTGCCAATAACCCATACATTTTTTGCTTTTGTTCATCAATTTCAACTTCAAATTCACCAACCACTGCTCTACTTGTCTTCCAATTATCCGTCGTAAAGGCTAACTTATTATTAATCAAAGCAAATTGCTCATCGTGATATTGATCAGTTGTACCATCAATTAATTTTCTTCCTCTGATTCCGTATCTATCCCAAGTAATGGCTTGTCCGTCGGCAGCACCAATAGATAAAGCCGCATCTCTTAATCCATCATTAATAGCGTTATCCAATGCCGTTGCTTTATCGGCACCTTTTTGCCAATGACTTTTATTAGAAGCTACGCTTTTAGAAACTGTAACTGCCTGAGACAACAAATCTGCATGTTTATCAATTTCTGATTTAGTGGAAATTAAATCACCAAATGTACAATTAAAATCGGAAGCATCTTCGAAATTAATCTGTACCTCAAGCAATCTTGCTCTCTTTACATAGCCATCTCTGATACCTACTCTAACAAAATTGCCGAGTTTAAATTGTTTCTTTAATGGAGCGAATTCTGGTATCGATAAAATATTTGCCATTGTCATACTAAATGAAAGTTTCGGCTGACATATTTTATCCAACTCTTCATCACCAGCTTTAAGGAGCTCTTGTTTTATATTCATTTCTTCTTCTTCTGATTCATGGCTGGTTAATAAGAAATTATCATCACTATATTCATCTTCTCGAATAAACGGTGACAATCTAATAAGTTCATGCTCGTTAAAATAAGTATTCATATCTGTTTCTGTTTTTATTAAATCCATTTTATATAAACTTAAACCTTGAGAACGAGCATAAGCTACATAGGGTATTCCATTGGTCGCCCAAACAACATAATTAGTTTCCGAATCGGCAACAGAAGTAAAAGTAATATAACCAAGGTCTATATTTTCATTATTTACATTAATTTTAATAATTTCTGAAATATCATATTCAACCCATTGGTCATCTAAATATTGTCTTACTGTATAACTATCGGAATTAACATTTGGCTGGAACCATATAGTACCCTCTGTTTCATAATCAGACGATGGTTGTGCAATGCTTACCACATATCTTTTATTTGCCACAACTAAATGCATTTGAGCTACACGAGATAGGTTTATTGTATTCACATTATCTCCAACTAAATAAAATTCATTATAAGCAACGCCGTTTAAAAGCAAATCTGCCTGAAATTGCTTTTCTGCCAAAACTTCTTGAACAACCTGAAGTTTATTATAGTTATCTATAAATCTAGTGTAGTTTTCAAAATCTGCTGAGTTGTCTCCAGTACTATATTTATCCCATTTACCATCATAATATTGTCCATTGCTTCCAACATAAACATATACTGTTGCGTTTGCACTATTAGTATCAAGCCATTTACTTCCAATGGCTATTTCACCTTCAGGCGGATTATCTTGTGCTACACATTGAGAACCTTCTTGTGACATATAACCTTCTGTTTGTGTAATAAATATTTTAGTATAAGTAGCCTGTTTTTCTTCTAATAATCTAATTCCGTAATCTTCAACATTTACTTTTTGTGTCTCATCTTTAGCAAGACATAAATAGGCTCCAAGTGTACCAATTGATTTAATTGTAAATAAAGGTTTTCCATTTCCATCCGCTAACCCTAATTCCTCTGCGGTTAATACACCACTCACCCAGTTTTCAAGATTAAAGGTTGTTGTTGTAATAAAACCAGTAGATGCATTGGTCAAAGTTCTAATTACTTGATATTGATAATCTTCATATTTTGATCCTTTAGATACACACTTTACACGAATAGTAGCAGAATCAGATTGATTATTTTCAAGTGTTAAAAGTACATCATCTGTTTTATCTATGGCTGAAATATTACCATTATCATCTATACCTACTCTATAAAGACCAAGTTTCTTCTTTAATGCTGGCATATTCATTGCTACTGTATTAATATAATAATCTCCTACAAATTCTCCATCTTCTAATGTAGGAGTAATTTCATTACCATCTATATCATAATATTTAGCATCATCAACATATTCAGTTGCTTTAGTAATTCCATATGTGCAATATAATTTATCAAATATATCGCCAACAAGTAAAGCCCTTGATTCTAATGGCACTTGATTCATAAGGTCTGTATATTCGTTATATGTGGCAGACCGTTCTGAAATGAGTTTTTTATATTCAGCGGTTTTTGTTTCCAAAAGATTCGTATATTCAGTATATTTCTGTGACAAGTCTGCACCCATCCATAAAGGTGTGTTATAGAATGATAAGTTCATTATATAATTCTGACCAAGATTAACATCACGAACATCAAGACTATCTGCTCCAGTGATTTTAAGCTTTGTCTTAATATCATCTGTACTATAACTAATATCTATATTGGATGCTAAATTCTCACGACTAATAAACACATCTGTATTCCATTGAGTTTCTATTTCTTCATTTGCAGTAACACCATCTTCCGTAGTTTTGTAAAAGTCTACCTCTCCACGAATAGAATCCCATACCATTACAAAATCTAGTGTTTTTGCCGCAGTGTTATATAAAAAATCATAAACTGCCGTTCTATCTTCACTAAAAGTTCTTTCTTGATACCAAAGTTCCTTATCTACATGTCCAATTTTCCACTCAGGAATACGAGCAAATACTAAATGTAATAAACTCAACTCCGGCTTTGTTGGCCAATAAAACCGAACATTAGGGTATTTTTTTATATACAAATCAAGCTCATAATTTGCATAATCCTCTTCGTCTAAAATTTGTGTTTCTACATAGTTATAAGATACTCCGTTATCATCTGAATAATCTTTAATGTAGTATCTCTCATAGGCATCAAATTCATCATTAGCTTTATTAACTAAAGTATAATAATTATCAATAGAATACTCTGCCCCATACTGTTGTGCATGATACATGGTTTCAACTGAGCCTTCTTCGCCAGTGTTGACATAAAAGTTCTCAAGATATTTTTGACCAGTAGAATATTCAAGTGAGAAACAGGTAACAGACTTACCTTCATTTTCAGCCACTTCCTCATCAACATCTTGAATAACAAAATGCCCGACTCCACGAATTTCTATAACTCGAAGAGAATCTACTAAATCGTAATATGGATTAACTTTTGTTGTGCCCTCAAGCAAGTCATTATAATATCTATCAATAGAAAAACTAATCTCTGAATAGGTATTAAATTTAAAAGTACCATTGAGACCATAAGGAAGAATTTCACCTATCCTTGTTTTGTTTGGCTGGCACAAAATAACTTGTGCATTTATATTTCCATCAAATAAATTCTGTGGTAAATTCATAACAATTCACCTCACAGACTACCAACTTTGCGAGGCTCAATCCATTGAATTTGAACCTTGCAATTTCCAGTAATAGTAATATTATTGTCACCATAAGCAAGCGGGAGCCATTCCCAGTTGAAATCGTCGCCTATAATTCTTACACCATCGTCTGGGATTACAGAGATAACCTTATTGGTACCATCAAGTGTTATTTCCTCACCTAGTGCCACACCTTTAACAATTATTTCTTTTGATACAGCCTCTCCGTTAAATGAATAAGATGTATTTATTTTTACTGCTGCACCAACTTTTACTATAGTTTCAAAACTCTTACCGTCTTGTGCCAACCTCTTTATGATATGATTGTTTTTATCGTAAAAATAATAAATAGAATCTAAGCCTATCAGATCTAAACTTGGTCCAGTATCTCCAGATATAGGAAGTACTTCTGTTCGTAATAATGTATCCTCTGTACTTATACTCACATAAAATTTAGATATGGTTTCTTCTTTGTATGTATAAATAACATTAGGAATCATATATGCATTATCTGAAGGCTTTGTATCTACTGGAAAATAGATATTTTCGCCGTTAAAATTGATAATTACTTTGGGGTAAATCAGTTTATTGTATTCGTCAGTATTACAAGTTATAGTAAAATCTTTAGTGCCAGAAACTTGCAAGTAGTCGTTAGTTTCATCATTATTATTAAGTTCTTCTGTGGTTTTATGTACTTCAGGATAAATAAATTTGCGAGACCAAGCGTGAGGTGCATCACTGAATATTTCAAATTCATATCCGACTACTCTGCCGTTAGATAACTTATATTGTTCAACTGTGGTCGGTACACAAAAATACTTATAAGAGAGTACATTTGAGTCATCTTGATATACCTCTAACCACGATGGTTTATCATTTGAGGTTAACCAAGAAAGTACTCTTCTATTTTCTTCAGGTGTGAAATCCTGAAAATCTTGTTTGATTAATGTAAATCTCGGTGTAGCCGAGTCTGTATATTTTGAACCGTGAATACGTTTTCGAGAGCCGTCGTAGACTTCAGTAGATATTGCTTCACGATTTAAAAATGAATTAGATGCTCCAGATTCATTGTCAAATGACAAATGTGCTGTGAGATCTAAATCCAAACTGTCTAAATTGTTATAGACAATTCTATGAGCGTCTATCATTAGATATCATCTCCTTTAAACTACTTCAATATTTTGTATAGTAAAAGGGACGGTTGCCCGTCCCAAATGCTAAAATGTTTATTTAAATTTTCTAATTGATGCATTAAGCTGTTTAGCAAATGTATCAATTTTCTTATCCATAAGTTTTTCTAATTCTGGTAAAGTATCTCTTGAAACTGTTCCAACATTAAGGAAGTTTTCTATATCAAGTTTGATTTCAGGCTTATTGATATAGTTGCTCATTAAATTAATGCCGTCTGTGGTACTACCAATATTCATCATAGCTGGGTTGAGTTTACCCCATTCTACGAGGTTAGCGCTAATGTCTGCTGGCATTACGGCTGAGCCTTTCTTGAGGTATTGGAGTTGTCCGTTCTTACCTGCAGCAAGTGTAATTTCTTCACCTATCCAACTTTCGTCTGTGATGGCGAAGCCGGAAGATTTTGTACCAAGAGTACCTTTGGCATAAAAAGGAGCAGGAAGTTTATATTTCGCCTCAGCATATCTTTGGATAGCTTGTCCAATCATAGAACTTCCATTATACTTTCTCCACTCTTCAATAGTATCGTCTATATGTTTTATTATTGCATTTCTAGTGTCTGAACCATATTTACCATCAGCGTTAATACCGAGTTTTCCTTGCGCTCCTTTAATAGCAGTAATGGTATTATTTCCAAGTTTTCCATCAACAGTTAAACCAAAACCAAATACATCATTAAGTGCTTCTTGGAGTGCCTTAACTTCTTCAGATGAACCTATTTCATTACTAGTTCCACCACTTCCCCCAGAATTACCACCACCGCCAGTTCCAGAGTTAGTATGTCCACCATCATAATTAGGCATACTATTTATTCTATCAGAGGTCTTGTTAAGTGCTGCAATCAATCCAGTTTCTGGGTCGGTAAACTTGTTTATTACACCCTGTACGGCAATTTCTGCATCCGAACCCCAACCTTTTATTGTTTCTAGAGATTGTGTAAAACCACCATCTAAAGATGTTTTCATTGCACCTTGTTTCTCAGTGTTATCTTTAATGATTTTATTTATTTGTTCTGCCGCATACCACGAAAATTCATAAAGAGGATTGCCTTTTTCATCTTTACTTCGTGAACTGTATGGTGCACCCAGACTTTCAGCCAAGGTTCCAGTCATACCATTTACATATTCATAAATAGCATCGATATGGCTTTTAGCATAAGTTTCAAAGTCAAGAGATTTTTGTATCGCATTTGCCCAAGGATCAGTTAGATTTTGGTCAATTGGGAATTTATATGTTTCCGACAATCCATATATAGTCTCAAGAACTGTGGCTGAGTTTTGAACAACTTTTTGATAAGTTTGTTCTATTAATAAATCAGTGTCTTTTAGAGATTCTCTAAGAGATTCAATATAATCTTGAGAACTCTTTGTATAAGCATCAAGTTCGTCATCGAGAGCATTAGACTGTGAATCCATAGCGTGACTATAATAAGTATCATCTAATCCACTCTTTAATTCACGAAGTTCCGCCTCAAGTTTTGTACGTTCAGCTATAGTTGAAGCATCCGTTGATCCGCCCATACTTGCAATACGTCTTTCAAGTGATGCAATATTTTTGGTTTGTTTCTCAACATCTTTCTTGAAATCGTATAAATCTCTTTCAGCTTCTAATTCTTCTTTTTTAAGATCAATAAGTTCTTGATATGCTTCAGCTTCTTTATTAAGACCTTCTTCTATCATATCAATACGAGCTTCTTCCATATCAATAATGGCATCCTTCATATCTTCGTATGAATTAATAGAATCCCACTGTTGATTTTCAAGTTCTTGCATCGTATCATAATATTTCTTCTCACTGATTTCTCCATTTTCATATGCTTCAGTTACTTCTGCCATCTTTTCAGCAATCTCATTAGAAGACTGTTTATAATACTCCATTTGCTGATAAGCTATGCCAAGACGAGTAAGCCCTTCTGATGTCCATTCACCGTCTTCTGTTGCAACATCTTCTCTTTCAAGAAGACCAGAAATATTTTGCATACGCTGTGTAGCATTAGTAACACGATCAATTACCTGATTAAATCTATCTATTTGATTATCAAAAATTTGCTGTTGCTTTTCAAGAATTTGATTTTCATAATCAAGAGCTTTATGATGTAGTTCAATAGTCTCATTATACTTATCAATATATTCTTGACTATCTGCTCCATAGATATATTCATAATCAAGCATCTCTTGTCTAGCTTGTGCATAATCTTTATATGCATTTGTTTTTGCAACTTCTAAAGATTGAATTTGTGCCTTATAAGCTTTATCAGGAACATTAATACCAAGTGTTTCAAGTTTTTCAATATATTTATCATTCAGAGCAATTTGATTTTGATAATAAGTATCTCTGTTGTTATATGCAGCACGAACATCATCCCATAATTGAGTAGCAAGTTCCTTAAACTCTTCTTTTTGTTGTTCAATTTCTTTTGTTGTATCTTGCATATCAAGCTTAAGTTGACGTTGTTCTGCACGAGCCGCGATGATGGCTTTATTACGTTCTAATTCAAAAGCCTCCCATTCATCACTACCTGGAGCCGCAGTGTTTTCTTCTGCTTTTATAGCTTCAACAACATTATTCAATGCATTGAATTTTTCCCATTGAGTGTCTAACTTATTTTGGTTTTCTGCAATCATTGCGTCATAGAGACCTTTTGTGGCAGTTCCACCTTGAAGTTCTAAGAGTTCTGCATAGTTTTGCATTGATGATATCGTATCATCTGAGATAGATAGTTTATCATCATATGCTTCGCCAATTTTGCTAAACACATCATTATAAAGGTTTATAATTTCTTTGCTAGCTTTGATTGAATCTGTAATTATATCTTGAATAGCATGGTCTACCTCCCAAAGGGCATCTGTTACTTCGTACCATTTTTCCGAACCTTCTGGATATACATCTTTAAGTGCGATTAAGTCTTTTCTCTGCGCTTCATATTGGTCGGTAAGTTTGTCGTTTAATTTAATTCGTTCTTCATAATACGATTTAGAAACACCGAGCCCAATTTCTTCTTCTCGTGCTATTTCGTTTTCAAGCCATGTTTTCTGGTTTTCGAGGTTTTTGATTTTGCCTTCGTATTTCTTTTGAAGGTTTTCGAGGCGTTTGTCATCGTCTTTGTCACCAGAAGATTTAGGAGAAACAATTGAACCAAAGCTTTTAGGTAAATTTTTACCGACTGAATCAATCAAACTAATTTTAGTGTTAAAATTAGATAACACCTTGTCAATATCTGCTTGTGAAACAAATTTATTGTCTTGAGCACCTTGAACAGCAGCATTAAATGCAGTTACTGCACCTGCTGCGGCAATCGCATCCTGTGCTACAATACCAAGAGCAGAAGCGTATGAACCTAATCCACTAATTGCATTACTTGCTGCGGTTGAACTTGCATTAATCGCATCTGCTTCCGTCCTAGCCGCCAATGCATTTAATTCTGTTATAGCACTTTGTACAGCAGTGGCTTTAGCCTCGGCTAACTTAGTCTGTATCATTGCTTCAAGAACAGACTGATTGATACTTAATTGTCCATTTTCCATTTGAAGAGCCGACAAATACTCTGGTTCTAAACTTAATAACGCCTGAAGATTATCTAGTGTTAAATACCCAGTGCTATTATACTGTTTAACAACATCTGTCAAAGTTGAATATGCATCTTGGATACTATCAATTTTTTCAGATATTGCATCAAACTCTTCTGAAGCTTCCCATGCCGCATCTTTAGCTATTTGAATTGCATTGATAAGATCTTCCCACGACATTAATGTATCGTCGTCAAGTTTAAATTCTTTTTTCCATTTGGTCTTATTTTTATCTATGATATCGAGATCCTCTTTGGAGAGCGTACCAACTCGTGCATCACCTTCCGAATCAAGGATTTCTTTTGCACTATTTTTCTTAGTTTCATAGGTTCCGTTTTCTTCTTCTACTCCAAATACAGTTCTTAGAGTTGTAACAACCTCTTTACCCAATATTGGCTCTAATTGCTTAAGCATTTCTTCTATTTGGTCTATATATTCGTCTACCGTAATTTGACCATTATTAAATTTGGTTTGTAAATCAAAAGCTAATTCAACATGCTCGAAATTACTAGTATTTTGTAGTGGCTTAATTACATTGTTTATAACATATGCTTCCATCTCTGTAGCAGAATCAAATTGAGAATAAAATTCTGAATCAAAGCCTGAAATTATTGATTGAGCTATTTTTTTACCTTCATCTGACATCTGAAGGTAATCCCAATCCTGTTGTAAATACGCATTTAGAACAGTTCTTACGGACGAAGCTTCAGCTTCTATTTGCGCTTTTAAAGTACGATAATACGCCTGGATCGATTCAATATTTTCTTGAATAGCATCATCAAAATCAGCGTCTTTACTGTACCAGTTTGTACTCTTTATGCCCGCATCTTCTAACCAAGTATCAATTAAACTGCTATCAAGGTTTTTATTTTCCTTTTCCCAATCAGAAACAGATGTTCCACCCATGATTGCTTCAAAAAATGAAAGTTTATCTGTTTGGCTAACTTTTCCCATTTGGAGCCAACTAAAAGCTTGTTTATTTGTGTTATTTTTAAAATTGTCAAATACATCGTTTTGTTTAACCAATGTAGCATCTCTTGCAGCCTCAGCTTCTTTTTTATAAGCTTCTTCTAAAGCCTCAACATTGCCCTTTAAATTAATAATAGCATTTCCTTCTTCTGTATATCCAGAAACCATTTCGGGGAACATTGATGCTATTTGATTAACAATTTCGTTATATCTCTTATATTCATCTGTTGATAAGTTTATGTTACGACCTAAACCATCAACACCATCTGCAAGATCCGCATAATCATTTTTAATTTCCTGAATTGTATCATAGTGTTCTTTTAATTCTTTTCTCATATTTTCAATTTCAGTCATCGCTTCTTTTGCAGATTCTGCAAGTTCTTTATTTTTATTTATCAAAGATGTAATAGCGGATATTGCCGTAGATAATATGAATGAAACACCCATGCTAAGAGCCGCATTAAGAAACATATGTCCAACTCCAGCAACTTTTGCAGCAACACCAGAAGCTTTAACACTAGCATTATGCTGTTGAAGAAATTTATTATAGCCAGCCATAGTAGCTTGCTCACCATTTAACGATGCAATATACGCTTTGAGAGCATCGTTTCCACCCTGCATTGTGGTCATATATTTCTGTAAAACTCCTTGCCCTTGTTGTGCTTTTTGATTTACAGTATCAAAAATAGCGGCTGTACTAGATTCTGTCATACCGCCATCATATATTGACAGTTTTTTGCCTTGAACTTGACTCAAGGCATCAAACATTGATGGATCTGTTGATATAGGAGCTGAATCATAACCAAGCTTCTGTTTAAAAGATTTAGATACATCACTAGCAAACCCTTTCATTTTAGCAGTTGCCTTTTGGAATCCACCAACAATAGGTTCAGCTATTTTGCTAAACATACTTTTAACTTTAGTAGAAACAAATTTTGCTACATTTGTAATTCCACTAAAAGCAGTAGAAAATTTTCCGCGTATTGTTGCAAACTGAGCAGATACACCACTAGTCATTGCGGCAAATTGCGATTTCGCATGTGCCACAGAATCTGCAACTCTAACCTTATGATTGTTCCATACACGAGTAAATTCACTTTGAACAGACTTCAATGAACCGCTCAAATTAGAAATATGTTTTTGCCATATACGATTAACTTCAGCGGACACTTTTGCCGCTGTATCTTTAATTTTACTATAAGACTTTGTTGGTTCTTCGTATGCAGTAACTCGTCGATCAATAATTTTTGCTTTACTTACCCTTCCATCTTCTTCGGTAACAAAGGGTTGGTTCGTTGCTTTATAATAAGATGTTTTAACTTTATTCGTTAAACCACCAAACTGAGATTTAATTTTATTGAAAGCGGTGGACACAGAGTTAGCCGTGCTATTAAAACTTGATTCAACATTGCTTCTTATATTATTAAAAGTGCCACTCACAGCACTTCCAATGTTAGTTTTTATTTTATTGAATTGATATCCAACGCGAGACGCCAAATCTTCAAACATCCATTTTCCGCTGTCGATAGTGTTGCGCAGATTAATTCTTATTCTATTAATCGCTTCATCTACTTTACTATATGATTGTTCTGGTTGCTCATAAACAGTTGGTAATCGAGAAGGCTGAACTTTTAATCTATGAACTTTTCCCGCTTCATCTGTCATATATGCTTTGCTGGTTGCTTTAACAAAAGCGTTTCTAATAGATAAAACTTGTGCCTTTACAGAGTCGGCAGCTTTACTATATGAATTCCTTATTCCGTTAGCAACATTTGAAGTTACAGCAGAAATTTTGCCAAATGTACTAGTTGCAGATGCTTTTAATTTATTGAATTGCGTACTTGCATATTGCACCGATTGAGCAACTCTTTCGTTGTGATGTTGCCATACCGTCGAAAAATCTTGTTTAACTCTACCGATAGAATCCCTTAAGCGAGCCATATGATTTTGCCACATTTGGCTAACTTTAGATGCGATTTTAGCATCAGTGCTGTCGCTACCTCCGTAAACACTCATTCTACGGTCCACAACATCCATCTTACGAACTTTTCCGCTTTCATCCGTCATAAAAGCCTGATTTGTTGCTTTATAATAAGATTTTTTAATTTGGTTGGTGAAACTACCAACCTTGGTTTTTATTGTATCGAATGCACCAGTAAATATGTTGCCCGCAGCAGTTTTTAGTCTATTTATCATATTCATAAACAACTGCCAAATATTTTGTGCCGCCATTCGAGCATTATTAATCATGTTAGCAAAGAAACTTGTTTTTTTGTCATCTGACATTTGGTCTATTAGAGATAATGCTCCAGAACCAGCTGTAGTTAATGACGTTGGTCCATATGGAACCAAACCAGTTTGTGCTGCTGGAAGTGCTAATCGTTCTTTTGGTGCTGGAAGTCCTGGTGGGTAAAGTCCCAGCGGTGCTTCTGTTTTTTTGAAACTGTGCAATAGGTTCTTTATCATACCCAAACCTTTTAAGATACGATTCATACCATCTGGTCCAAATATAATGGAAGCCAAATCAAATGGATATTTTTTGCTCATATTAAAATACATTAATATAGCAAAAATTACACTTTCTAGTTCACCAAATTTACTAGCAAGCTCAACGATTACTGTTCCAAGGTCTACGAACATCTTAATAACATCACTGTCAAGAAGATTACTCCAGAAAAGTTCAGTAGAGTTCTTAAATCTCTGAATTTTACCTTCGATTGAATCGAGGACTTTTTCATTTTCGGTAAGAGCCGAGCCATCACTGCCTTCTGATGCTTCTATTGCATCTTCTACTATGTCAAAGTTACTTAATATAGCTGCCAACGTATTTGCCTGTCTCTTTCCACCGAGAAGTTCGAGAGCTGCTGCTTGTTCAACGTCTGTAAGATTTTCCCATTCGGCTGCCATTTCTCTTAAAATTTGTGTTGTGTTTTTGAAACTATTGGCATCAACCATGATGTCAACTTTGCCATCGGTTAATGCTTTGAGCTTGGCTTGAAGCTGTGATGTGGTTTCTGCCATTCCATCAGTTTCAAGACCTGCTTCTTCTACCATTTGTTACTCTTTTTATTATAGAAATAAAAAGGATCAGGTCATTTCTGCCTGATTCTGCACTTTCATATTATTTGGTTATATGTGCAGAGCGGACCATACCTTTATCTCAATGAGATAATCTGCATACGCATTATAATTACTTATATTGCTGTGGTCTCTACGGGATTCTTATAAATATAAGTCTTACCCACGGAGTTGTCTACCTCTAGAGTTTCTCCGTTTTGAGCAGATTGTTTACCTATATGTCACCACATAGGGGAGCAAAAATTTACTCTGTTTTAACCCCTCTTATTCTTAGAGAGAGAGTTTTTAGCGCTGTCAAAATCTGTTGCTTTCCACTTGCTAAGTGTACTAACCGTAATTATACGGCGGATAGGACTTTCATCCTACCTCTCTAGTTTCTTTGTTAGATTATAGCTAGAGTTCGGACTGGATCTTCACCATAAGGTGAGTGGCGAAACTTATTATGTTACCACAATAAGTATTACAGTCTCTTAGGATTTTTATAAAATTGTATTTAACTAATTATTTGTAATAATTCACTATATTGTTCTACTGGAATTTGTTGATATGCTAATATAATATCTTGATTTAATTTTAATTCATTATCGACTATTTGATAATTAAAAGAATGATAATTAGGAAGAAGCCCATTGTTATCAATATAAAATTGAATTAAATTCTTACATAGGCCTTCATTATGCAATATATCATATTCCCATAAATACAATATTTCAATCTTATATTGATTTTTAAAATATAAGTGTTTTGCCTTATCTTTTCTTATGATATTATATTGTGTTTGGTTAATTTGAGAACAATATTTGTTTGGATTTGTATGCCAATAGTCACCTTGTACTTCAATTATTAAATTATAATCTAATAAATAATTATCAACTGCATAAAATTCAAAAGGTTCTTCTCTGTTGTAAACCACATCCAATTTATCCAAAATTTCATTAACAATCTTTTGTGGTGTAGTTTCTGTCCCAAGACTATTACTTTGAAGTTGTTTTAAAGCTCGTTGTCTCGATAATTCTTTCCATTCTTCTTTTTGACTATATACATCAGCATACCACGCCTGTCTACATTCAACAGAGCAGAAAAAGTTTTCTTGTTGATTAAATTTATATGGTTTTACATAATGGTCTTTCCCACAATATGTACATGGAGTTAATATAGACGTAAACTTTGGATTCAAATTTCCAACTCGCGTAGTCTGCCATTGTATTTGACATTCATCAGAGCAAAACCGTTGTGTGCTTAATTTTGATACCTCGAATTCTTTTCCACATATTTCACAACTTCTTATTTCATAAGTTTGTTTATGCAAATATTCTTTTTGGCATTTCATACAACAAAAATTATTTTGACCCTTACTTTTCTGTCTATCAATATGAGATTGATTTCTATGAAATGTTTTACCACAATTATCACACTGGATATCTGTCCCTGTTTGTTTTGATTTAATATAACATTCTTTAGAACAGAACTTTCTTTCTTTTGATTTAATATAGGAAAATTCTACTCCACATTGTGGACATATCTTAAATAATAACTCACCTCTTTTTGACATAATTATCACCTCCTAATCATTTTGTGTTGTAAATACAATTTTATAAATCTTTCCTTAGTCTTACCTATCTCTAGGCTTTGACTAATATAGCCACTTTTAATGTCGGCACAACATTTTACCGACAGTATTTGGATTCTGAACGATGGTATTCGCTGCTGTAGTTAATGCTATGGTCTCATCAAGAGTGTTGCCAGCGGCAGCCATAGCACTTGCTGAAACCTGCAATGCATCACCAATGCCTTTTGTGGTGATAGCAAAATTATTTCCGACCTCGTTAAATTTGTCTACAATAGACATAGTGTCATTCACTTCAACACCAAAAGCTTTCATTGTAGATATAATACTCTGAGAACCAGTCTCAACATCAACGCCGTCACCAACATTGGCATATATTAATGCCGATTCTGCCATAGAGGCAGCCGTATTAACATCATATCCGAGTTTTGCAAATTCCGCCGTTGCTGACACCACATCGGTTATTGTACGACCTATACGAGAACCAGTTTTACCAGCGGTCGCTAAAAATTTATTATATGTTTCTTCTGTTTCATCTGTTACCTTTTTAAGTTCCGTTAAAGCTTTATCGAGTTCTCTAACATACTGTATGCCTTCTTTGAAGTATCTACCAACGGCATACATTCCACTCATACCACCTATAAATGCTGAGAACATTCCTCTAACATCGGTCTTAAGTGCCTTACCAAATTGCTGCACTGATGTCAACGCTTCCTTAGTATTACCACTCAGCAACTTAGTAGCACCACTTGCACCGTCCATTTTAATCGTATACTGTTCGAGAGCACCCTTTCCAGTATCGACAGTAAATGTTAGCCTACCAAGATCAGGATTGAGACTAGTTACTTTTGTTTTCAAACCATCAAAACGCTCTGCTACAACATTGTCGTACAAACCCATTAATGAATTCTTTGCATCTGCAATTTGCTCTGGACTAAACCATGTTGATAAAATCTCACCACCAGATGCAAAAAATGTTCTAGAAGCATTACTGATTTTATTTAAATGATCATATAATTGAGTCAAGCTTGCCTTTTTCTTATCAATGGTTGCCTTATCTACGGCAACAGTACCGTCCAGGTAACTCTGATATGTTGCAAGTTCGTTTTGCCAATTACTAAAATTAGCCTCACTTAAATAACCAGCATCAAACTTGCCTTGAAGCTTATCGTTTTGTGTTTTAAATAACTGCTTGTCTACATCCTTCTGTTTAATTTCAGCAATCTTTAATTGATGAGCTTCCTCTATAGCTAAAAGATTATTCTTTTCTTCTTGGTTCATTATAGACAGTTTGTCATTTGCAATGATTGCCTCTTTTAATTTAGCTACCTTAGCCTCGTAGACGGACTGCATGCTTCCGCCCTTTGCAGCCTTGGATTCATATTCATTCATTTGTTTGACTAAATCAATATAGTCTTGAACCTCTTTTTTACGTTGTTTTTCGTTATCGGTTTCAATTTTCTGTTCTGCCTTGATTGAACCTTCAACTTGAGATTTAAGAACATTAAACTTACCAACTTGTTCTGAAAACCCACTAAATTCCTCAGGTTTAATAGAACCTGGCTTACTATTCATTCGCTGAGTGAATTTTTGTATCTGTTTAGCCAACTCTTGTAATTTAGTAAAGTTATTTACCAACTCATCAGATTTATTTGTCAATCCATTAAACTGTCTTTCAACATCGCCAAATATATTGCCAATATTCTCCGATTTTGTAATAGCATTAACAAACGGATTTAACGAAGATTGTCCTTTTCTGAAGTTAGTCTCTAATTTACTATACTCTTCTTGGAGTTTAATCATTTTATTGGAGACATCTTCCATATTATCAGAAGTAACTTTAGTACCTTCTAATTTGCTAAATCCTTTAATAAACTGAGCATTACCACCAGACTTACTCTGGAATCTTGCTAAAAATTCGTCCAGTTTCTTTTGTGCTCTTGTAACAACTTCTTTGCTCTTGTCAGCTTCTTTAGTAAGTTTTTCAAAGTCTTTAATAATAGTAGTAGTGATACTAGTTTCACCTTTTTTATTTGTTCTAGTAGACTCTGTTTTGGTAACGACAGCTTTATCCGTTCTAAACCTTTTAGTTTCATCTGTCCGAATTAACTTGCCAGCATCATTAAATACTTCTTTTGTTTTTGCTAAATCCTTAACTGCATTACTAACATCCGTAGCAACAGTCTTAGCGGCTTCAGCTTCTTTCTTAACTGCATCCTCAGATGTTTTTGCACTCTCGGCAACTTGTTTATTGGCTTCAACAAATTGCTTCTTTGCATTGGCTGCATCAACAAAAGATTTAGCAGCATCAACGGCAGATTGTGTTTCTCCGTCTACTGATTGCTGAGAATTGGATGCACTACTTATAACAGTGTCTGATCCAACCGTATTTAAACCGACATCAATTTTCATAGCACCAATCTTATCTTTTAACTCAACAAACTTGTTGTAAATCTCATCGAATGATGCTTGTAAATTACTCTTATCTAACTCTGGTATAACCAAAGATTGTGCAAACTTTACCTTAATGTTATCTAAAACCAAACCAATCTCATTTGTTATCACACCAACAAGTTCTCTTAACTTCGCTACTTCTGCATTTACGCTAGAATCAACAATCTCTGCTTCTTTAACAAAACCAGCATTCTTACGACCAATGGCATTTGACACTTCATCAATTGCCGCCTTAAGTTGCCACATATGTTGAGCTTCAGCATTGGTTGTAGCAACGGTGTTTTGTGACTGAGTAATCGTGGGTGTTTCAGTTACTTGAGGTTTAGGCTGACCCACTGGTTTAACAGCCAATTTCGGCTTTGATACAAATGTATCTACCCAATTATTATCTGCTATTTTAAGCAACTGAATGGATTTATCAATAAAACTTTCTAATTCCATTTGGAAACTTGCAAGCTTAGTGGCACTTTTACTTTTAGAAATTTCTCCACTCCAGTCTCTTGAGTAAAATTCCTCAAACATTCTAAAAACTTCTCGTTTATTGTTTTCACCAGGAATCTTGCCCATTGCCCCATATACTTCTTCAACCAACTGCTTAGCATGATTCATTACTTCAATTGTTTCTTGTGCTTGTTGTTTAAATTCTGCTAAACTATTTTTGGGAGCAATAGTACCACCGGTCTGTGTGATATTAGTCATATTAAAATCTTTTTTAGAAATAGTATCAACAAGACTCTGAACCTGTACCAAATTGTTATATACTTCTATAATTGCTTGAGATAAACTCGTAAATGAGGTAACACCATTTTCTGCCATAGTACGCATAGAAACATCCTCATTTTTAAAAGCATCAGAAATTACCTGTAAAGAACCTTTAATTTCATTCAGTATTTTTGTAACTTCAGTAAAATTACCACCAATTGGAACATCGGCAACTTTACCACCAACCTGTTGCAGCTCTTGTATTTGAAGTTTGGCTTGATTAATATTATTAGTTAAAGTGTTTGTATGGGTTTCAAACTCATTTGTTGTAAACAAGTAAGAATCTTCTTGTAATTCTTTTAATAGCTTTTCTCTTTTGGAAACATACTGTTGTAAATTAGCTAATGCAACATTATATTGTGCCTCATCTTGTTTGGCAGAATTTTTAATATCATCAATTTCCCAATCGTCATATTGTCCATACATACCATTATCAATTTCAGACTCGATATTTTCTCTTCTTCGAAGTTCTGCTACAGTTTCTAAATTCAATCGTTTTAAACTATCAAGATCTGCTCTCGCTGACTCAAGATAAGACGACAAAGAACGAGTTGAAACACCACTATAAAAATCTGCCGCTTTAAGAGGTTGTCCATTAAATGTGTCTAATTCTGCTTGAGACTCTTTTAGTCTTCGCATAAGTTCAATAGCTTCTTGCAATTGCTTTGTGTTTAAGTTGTTTAAATCTAAATAATTTTTTCCAAAAGCAGATTCTACTGCACCAATTTCCCTCAATGAATTCACGGCATTTTGCACTGAACTTTGTAAAGTTTTAAAATACTCACCCAAATCTACTGTGCTCAGTGCAAGTGTTTTTGTCTTTTCCATAATAGCATCAAAGCCTTTAGCCATGCTACCGTCTGTAAATTTTACCTCAATATCTTTAAATGCATCTTTAACATCCGTCAAGAAGTTTTGGTCTACTTTAATTGAGCCAAGCATATGAGGCATCTTTTCTGCAACCCTATCTATCTCTTTTTCGATATCTCGTATTGCTGGAAGTATTCCTTGAAAATCAGGAGTTGCAACCTTCATCTTTTTATCAGAATATTTATCAAAGAAATTTTTAACAACTTGCTCTGAGTTGCTTAGTGTTTTTCTGTCAATCTCTGTTTCAATGACCAATGTTCGCTTCATTCTATCAGACATATGTTATTCCTCCTTTCTTTATTTAATTTTTGCTAATTCTTTATTTACTACATCTTCTAATTCAAACAGAAAAAAAT
>JAEIGA010003728.1_pt1 | contig 23708 bp, 27 predicted proteins | sample 9270691 | NCBI WGS metagenome assembly JAEIGA01 (sample SAMN17057246, study PRJNA624740) | gut metagenome | biome: biome; isolation source: fecal sample | host: Bos grunniens | place: China: Xizang | collected 2019 | reverse complement strand
CTAGCATACTTTGGTGCAAATCTTTTAAAACTTTGCCCACAAATCGTTATGAAAGATGGTAAAATGGGTGCAGGCAGAAAATACCGTGGTTCGTTTGAAAAGGTAGTAGCATCTTATTGCAAAGACGTTTTAGAAGAAAATAACAATCCGGATTTAGAAAACGCATTTGTAACCTACACCACGGCAACGGAAGAAGCAAAACAGATTGCTGTAAACGCACTAAAAGAAAGGGGATTCAAAAACATATATGTAACCCGTGCAGGTGGAACGATAACAAGCCATTGCGGAGAAAGAACGCTAGGTATTCTATATATCAACGACGGCGGAAAGCAAATATAAAATTTAATTAAATTTGGTTTAGGATTAAATTATAAAAGCAACCGATTAAACTATAAAGGCAACCTAATGGTTGCTTTTTAATTTTAAAAAGTATTGGTTGATTTTTAGTTTTCAAAATTGTTGCATAAAATTCTATTTATTCTTAAAAAAATTCAAAATAACGCAAAAATATATAAATATTTGCAAATTTGTTTTTAAAATATACAAAAAAATGGATTTTTCCTTGACTTGAAATATTTATAGTGCTACTATTAATAAAAAATATATAGGAGAGAATTATGAAAAAGTTTTTAACTTTAGTTGTAACGATTATTATGGCAGTTTGTGCTTGCTTTGCGTTTACAGCATGTGGGGATGATTCAAATACTTTGTACGTTTACACAAACTCAGGTTTTGCACCATTCGAATACATAGACGATAATGGTGAAGTTGCAGGGGTAGACGTTGATATTGCACAAGAAATTGGTGATTTACTTGGCTACAAAGTAGTTATAAAAGACGTTGATTTTGGCGCAATTTTTATGTCAGTTCAACAAAATAAAATGGCTATTGGTTTAGCAGGAATAACAAACGATACTGCGGACCAAGCACCAGACGGAAGATGGACAACAGGTAATTTTTCTATCAATTACGCAGAATCTAAACAATACGTTGTTGTAAAAGAAGCAGATTTTTCTGGCACAGAAGTTTCAATTACAGAACTTGCAGGCAAGAAAATCGGCGTTCAAACAGCAACAACTGGTAGTTTTATAGTTGCTGACGCTATTGATGGCGTTAAAGATGAAAACGACGTATTACAAGGCGATTTACTAGATAGTGGTGCTTCTTACGTAGAATACAAAAACATTTTAGTTGCAAAAGATGCATTAGGCGGTGCAATCGACGTTATGATTATTGACGAACTTCCAGCACAATCAATCGCACTTCAAAAGGCAGGATACAAAGCTGTTCCACTAGCAGGTGTTGAAAAAGAATACTTTGCAGCATATCTAAATAAAGAAGCAACAGAACTTCTAGAAAAAGTAAACAGTGCAATTCAAACTTTAATAGATAACGGTGTTGTTGATTACTTTATGCAAAAACACAGCGGAACCTATAGTGTAAAATAATTAGCACTATAATTGGAGAAATAGATAATGGGCTTTTTTGAAGGTTTAGTAGCCGTTTTTAAGGATTTCGATTTACTTCTTAATTCCTTATTAATTACGCTTTTAATTGCGGGTGGGGCGCTAGTAGTTGGGTTTATAATAGGTATTCTTTGTGCTGTGGTTAGAATAGCACCAAAAAATAATCCTGTTATAAAGGTTTTGGACTATATTGCAAAACTTTACATAACTATTATTAGGGGAACGCCTACGCTACTTCAACTACTAATAATAGCAAACGTAGTATTGTCAGGAATATACAATTCATCAAACAATTTAATTATTCCAATAATAGCGTTTGGCTTAAACTCTGGCGCATATATGGCGGAAATTATTAGAAGTGGATTTAATTCAGTACCATCTGGTCAACTGGAAGCGGGAAGAAGTTTAGGACTTACTTGGGGCAGAACGGTTATAAAAATTATTATTCCTCAAGCGATAAAAACGGTTATTCCAACAATTTTTAACGAAATAATCGTTTTGGTTAAGGAAACCTCTGTAGTTATGTATACTTCGCTATTTGTTGGAGGAAAGCAAGTTTATGACTTGCTTGGTATAGCAGATAAAAGAGGACTAGCAACGGCAAACTATTTGGCTTATATTATAGTTGCTGCGCTACTTTATTTAATCGTAGTAATTTTACTAACCCAAGTGCAAAAATTAATCGAAAGGAAGTTTAGAAAAAATGAGCGTAGATAATCAATTTTTGCAAATAAAAGGGCTATATAAAAACTTTGGAAAAGTTAGCGTATTAAAAGGTGTTTCTTGTGATATAAAAAAGGGCGAAAAGGTTGTTATTATCGGGCCGTCAGGTAGCGGAAAAAGTACAATGCTTCGTTGTATGAACCTTTTAGAAGAGCCAACTTATGGGGAAATTTGGTTTGAAGACAAACTATTAACGCCAGTAGACCCATATCTTCATTTTGACATTATAAAACTTTCTAACACTTATAAAAAAATGCTTGCTAGTTATTTAGCAAGTGGTGAAGAAGCAAGCGAAGAACTCTGTAATAACATAATTTGGGAAATAAAAGACCACGACCTTCTTAAAAAAAATGAAGGGGCAGAGTTTAATAGGGCAATTAAAGAATTATATAGAGAAAACCACGAAGATATTAATTTAATAAGAAGAAAAATTGGAATGGTTTTTCAACACTTTAATTTGTTCGAGAATTTAACTGTTTTAAGAAATTTAACTCTAGCGCCAACAGAATTAAAGATGAAGACCAAAGAAGAAGCGGAAGAAAAAGCAATGCAACTTCTAAAAAGGATAGGACTAGAAGATAAAGCAAACGTATATCCATCAACTCTATCGGGCGGTCAAAAACAAAGGGTTGCAATAGTAAGGTCACTTATGTTAGACCCAGAAGTAATGCTTTTTGACGAACCGACTTCTGCCCTAGACCCAGAAATGGTAGGCGAAGTTTTAGATTTAATGAAAAACTTGGCAGACGAGGGAATGACTATGATTGTAGTAACTCACGAAATGGGTTTTGCAAAAGAGGTTGCATCAAGGATTTTATTTATAGACGAAGGAATTATTATGGAAGAAAATAATCCTAAGGACTTTTTTAATAATCCTAAAAACGAAAGGCTAAAAGAGTTTTTATCAAAGGTTTTAATCTAGAGATTAAAAAAAGCCAAAGAAACCAAATAAAATAAAGAAAACAAACAAGTAAAAAGGGCGACGTTTTGTCGCCCTTTAATTTTCAAAAAACCGTGCATCCAATTTTGACTAACAAAGCCGTTGCGGACACATAATAGGTAACTCCGCTAAAGCTACCTTATGGCACACAAGACTGTCTGTTTAGTGCTGCTACATTCCTGTCCTGACACGATTCGCAGGGTATTGTTGCATAAGACCTTAGTATCAACATTCCTTGTTATATTCAGCCAACCACAATGCTAGCCTAGAGTGGCATTCTGCTCCGCTAAGCGAATTGCGGATATAGGGCATCGCTAACTCCCCACATAGCACGGTAGAAGATATTTTATATTAAATCGAAATAAAAAGCAAGTTTTTTTTGCATAAATTTTTTTAATTCCCTTAATTGACTTTACAAAATTGCTAAAAATTTGTATACTTATTTAGTATATTAATATTTAGGAGCAGTCTTATGTATAAAAAAGTTGACACTTCGTTAAACTTTGTAGAACGTGAAAAAGAAATACTAGAGTTTTGGAAAGAAAATAAAATTTTCCAAAAAAATATGGACCTTAATCAAGAAGGCAAAGAATTTACCTTTAACGATGGCCCTCCAACAGCAAATGGAAAGCCACATATAGGGCATATTTTAACTCGTGTTATAAAAGATATAATTCCACGTTATCACGTTATGAAAGGCGAGCATTGTTTAAGAAAGGCTGGCTGGGATACGCACGGACTTCCAGTAGAATTAGAAGTAGAAAAACTTTTAGGAATTGACGGAAAGCCGGAAATTGAAAAATACGGAATAGAGCCATTTATTCAAAAATGCAAAGAAAGCGTTTGGAAATATAAAGGCGAATGGGAAAAAATGAGTGACCGTGTAGGGTACTGGGTAGATATGGACAACCCATACATAACCTATGACGACAATTATATAGAGTCAGTATGGTGGGCTATTAAAACTATTGCGGAAAAGGGATTGTTATACAAAGGACATAAAATTGTTCCTTATTGCCCAAGGTGCGGAACGGCACTTTCTTCGCACGAAGTAGCTCAAGGTTATAAAGACGTTAAAGACGTTTCAGTATTTGTAAACTTCAAGATTAAAAATAGAGAAAACGCATACTTTTTAGCGTGGACGACAACGCCTTGGACACTTCCATCAAACGTAGCGCTTTGTATGAATGCTGATGAAGATTATGCGGAAATTAAAGCAAAAGACGGTAAGATTTATATTTTAGCAAACGCACTTGTTGAAAAACTTTTTGAAGAATACGAAACAATTTCTATAAAAAAGGGTAGCGAGTACGAATACACCGAATACGAACCACTTTTCTCTTATGCTAAAGGCACTTTCAAGGAAAAGGCATATTACGTTGTAAACGATTCATACGTAACGTTAACGGATGGCTCAGGAATAGTTCATATTGCACCTGCGTTTGGTGAAGACGACGCTAACGTTGGTAGAAAATATAATCTTCCATTTGTAAAATTAGTAGACGACCGTGGACAAATGCTAGATATAACGGGCGACCTTGCTGGAATGTTCGTTAAAGACGCAGATAAAGTTATAATAAAAATGCTTAAAGAAAACGGACTACTATTTAAGGAACTTCCATTTGAGCATAGTTATCCATTCTGTTGGAGATGCGATACGCCACTACTATATTATGCAAGAAGTAGTTGGTTTATCAAAATGACAGCAGTTAAGGATAAACTTTTAGAAGTTAACAATTCTATCAACTGGATGCCAGAAACAATTAAAAACGGTAGAATGGGCAACTTCTTAGAAAACGTTATCGATTGGGGACTTTCTAGGGAAAGATATTGGGGTACGCCACTTCCAGTTTGGGTATGTAACAAATGCGGAAAAATTCACGTAATCGGTAGCAAAAAAGAACTTAAAGATTTGTGCAAGATGCAAGGTGATATAGAACTTCACCGTCCTTATATTGACGATTGCACTTTTGATTGTGAATGCGGTGGCACTTTCGTTCGTGAAAAAGAAGTTATCGACTGTTGGTTTGACTCTGGTTCAATGCCATTTGCACAATATCACTATCCATTTGAAAATAAAGAATTATTTGAAAGTCATTTCCCAGCAGATTTTATCTCTGAGGCAATAGACCAAACAAGAGGGTGGTTTTATACGCTTATTGCTATTTCAACCTTGCTCTTTGAAAAAGCACCTTTCAAGAACTGCATAGTTTTAGGACACGTTAACGATAAAAACGGTATTAAAATGAGCAAGCATAAAGGAAACGTCGTAGACCCTTGGACAATTCTAAACAAACAAGGCGCAGATGCCGTAAGATGGTATTTCTACACAGGTTCAGCGCCATGGCTTCCATCAAGGTTCTATGAAGAAGCAGTTTCAGAAGCGCAAAGAAAGTTTATGGGCACTCTATGGAATACTTATGCATTCTTCGTGCTTTACGCAGACATTGATAAATATAACCCAGCCGAATACGATTTAGCAAAGTGCAAACTATCCTTAATGGATAAGTGGGTGCTTTCAAAACTAAACACGTTAATTAAAGTGGTAGATAAAGGCCTTGCCGAATACGATATTTTTGGTAGTGCAAGGGCTCTACAAAGTTTTACTGACGATTTATCTAACTGGTATGTAAGAAGGGGCAGAGAAAGATATTGGGGTCACGAAATGACAGAAGATAAAATCGCCGCATATACAACTTTATGGACGGTTCTTACGTCAATGGCAAAACTATCTGCACCATTTACACCGTTTATGGCAGAATCTATATATCAAAATCTTGTTCCAAACTTCTTTGAAAACGCAGAGGAATCAGTACATTTATGTTCTTTCCCTAAAGTAGATGAGAGTGCGATAGACCTTGCGCTAGAATCCGGAATGCAAGACGTTTTAGATATCGTTGCGCTTGGTAGAATGTGTAGAAACACGTCTAATATTAAAAACCGTCAACCATTAGCAAAAATATACGTTTCTGCAGATAAAAAGGTTGATTTAACAGAAGGCTTGTTAGAGATTGCAAAAGACGAACTTAACATAAAAGAACTTGAATACGTTAGTGATGCATCTTCTTTTGTAAGTTATAAAATTAAACCACAACTAAAAACGTTAGGTCCAAAATATGGCGCAAAACTAGGTAAAATTAGGCAATTTTTAGATACTTGCAACGCATTAGAAGTTGTTTCAACGGTTAAAGCGGGCAAAACTTACGTTGCAGATTTAGATGGCGATAAGATAGAGTTTACTTTAGACGACCTATTAATTTCCAGTCAAAGTGCCGAAGGATATATTTCTTCTGCGGATAACGGCTTGACAGTCGTTTTAGATACGCATATTACAGAAGAACTTAAAAAAGAGGGCTTAGATAGAGAACTTATTTCAAAAATCCAATCTATGAGAAAAGACGCAGGCTTTGAAGTTACAGATAGAATAAACGTATTCTATCAAACGGAAAGTCAACAACTAAGCGACGCACTAAAAGATAATAGCCAACTTAAAGGCGTTGTTTTAGCGGACGATATTATTTGTGGCACGGCTGATGGATTTACAAAAACACTAGATATTAACGGTGAAAACATAGTAGTAACCGTTGTTAAGGCAAACTCATAATGAAAGTAGCAGAGTGGCAAGATTTTTCGGTTATAGCAACTGGAAACGGATATAAACTTGAAAGGTGGGGCAAGGTTATATTGCTTCGCCCAGACCCACAAGTTATTTGGGAAGATACCTTTGGTATGGATAAATACAAAGGGCTTAGTGCAAAGTATATTCGTAGTAATACTGGTGGCGGAAAATGGCAAACGTTTGGGAAAATGCCAGATGAATGGAAAATTAGTTACAAAGACCTAACTTTTAAGATAAAACCAATGGGCTTTAAGCACACGGGACTTTTTCCAGAACAAGCGGTTAACTGGGATTTAACTAGAAGTTTAGTAGAAAAAGCAAATAGACCTATTAACGTACTTAATCTATTTGCTTATACCGGTGGAGCAACCGTTGCGCTGGCAAAATCAGGCGCCAACGTATGCCACGTTGATTCTGCCAAAGCAATGGTGGAAAGGGCGGGTGAAAACGCTAGACTTTCTGGAGTGGACAATACTAAAATTAGATATATAATTGACGATTGTAAGAAATTTGTTCAAAGGGAAATAAAAAGAGGTAAGAGATACGACGCTATTATTATGGACCCACCGTCTTATGGAAGAGGGCCTAACGGCGAAATGTGGAAGATAGAAACGGAATTATATTCGCTAGTAAATCTATGTACCGAGGTTTTAAGCCAAAATCCTTTGTTCTTTCTTATAAATAGTTACACGACGGGACTGCAACCTCAGGTAATAAAAAATATACTTCAAAAAACTATTGCAAACAAAATCGGCGGGAAGGTAGACGCCTACGAAGTTGGACTTAAAACAGAGGAAAAAGGCATAGTGCTTCCTTGCGGAAATAGTGGCATTTGGATAAACGAATAAAATTAGGAAAAATTAGTATGGAAGAACCTATAATACTTTATGAAGACAATCATATAATAGTTGCATTAAAACCACAAAACGTTCCTTCTTGTGAAGATGAAAGCAAAGATTTAGATATGCTTAACATTTTGAAAGAATACATAAAAGTAACTCATCAAAAGGAGGGTAACGTTTATTTAGGACTTGTTCATAGACTAGATAGGCCAACAGGTGGTGTAATGGTGTTTGCAAAAAGTTCTAAGGCAGCATCAAGACTATCAGAACAAATGAAAAACGGCGATTTTGAAAAGAAGTATTATGCTGTTTTGGTTGGCGCACCTAGAGAAAAAAAGGCAAAACTAACGAGTTATATGAAGAAAAACCCAATAAACAATATGGTTTACGTTTGTTCGCCAACGGTAGCGGGTGCAAAATTTGCCGAACTAGAATATGAAATTCTAGATGAAAAGGGTGGAATATCTCTTGCAGACGTTAGACTTCACACGGGAAGAAGTCATCAAATTAGGGTGCAAATGAATTCGATAAACTGTCCTGTATACGGCGATATGAGATACGGTGGAGAAAAGGCAAAGAAAGGCAAACTTGCGCTTTGGGCGTATTATCTTGCATTTACTCACCCGGTTAGCAAGGAAAGAATGGTGTTTAGGGTAGAGCCACCAAAGGACACAAACCCTTGGACGCAATTTGATACAGAAAAGTCGGTAACGATAATAAAACCAGGATATTAAAGACAAAAGCCACGGCAAGCCGTGGCTTTTTATATAAAAACTCCCACCAATTTATATAACCCTAAGCAAATTAAAAGAATAGGTGGTAGGAAGGCAAAAGTACCAGAATTTTTAAGGAATTTTATGGAAGAAAACACGCTACCAAGGTATATCATAACGGCGTGCATAATTGCAATAACTATAGGTACGTAAAAGGCGTTTATTCCCATAATAGAAAGTGAAAGGTTAGCAAAAGCGCCATCTAAGCCAACGGCAAAACCGGCAAGTAAATATTGAACAATTTCGCTTTTATTTTTTTTGACAGGGCTATCTTTTTTGAATAAATTATAGATTCCAATTCCTATTAAAATAATTCCGCCAAAACTAGCGGTTTTTTCGTTTAAGAAATTAGTAAACAATAAAGCGAGGTAATTGGTTGCTATACACATTAAAAGCACGGTAATAGTAATAACAAAAACCAAAAGGAATTTATTTTTACAACTATTTCCAAGAGAAAAGCCACAAAAAAATGAATCAATACTAACCGCGCAGGCTGTTAATAGTAAAAAACATATCATTAGTATACCTAAAAATAATTTTGTCGATAATTATATATATTCAAAATTTTGGCAAAAAGGTGATAAAAAAACGCTATTGCAAAAAAAAACGAGATAATACGTTAAAAAAAGCAAAAAGATACAAAAACTGCATTGACAAAAGCAAGAATTTCGTGTAAAATGCTAAGGAGTAAAGTATTGCCATAAGGAGCATTATATATTAAATGAAAACTGTAAAATCACGTAAAATTTTATTTTTAATAATGGCATTTATTTTTTCAGTTTGTATAGGTTTTCTTACGATGTCATCAAGTAGAGTTTTAGCACAGGAGAGTGTAGATGAATCTTCTGCATACTTTACGCTTAAAGGTGAAAAATCTACAAATATATCATTTGCTAACGACTCTTTAACTGCAAAGGTAAAAACTGAAGATACGCTTGAATTTGTAAACAAACTTATTGCAGATGATTTAACTTTAACGATAAAAGTTCCAACAAACATAGAACGTTTTAGTTTGCATTTAACTGCTAAGTCTTATGGTGCAAGCGGAAACGTAGATAAACAAGGCACACTAGTTTCTGAAATCGATAACGAATTGGTAGTAGATACGTTAAACAAAACGGCAAGTTTTAACGGCGGAAATAATATAATTTATTCCGAATATATTGATGGAAGTTTAGTTTTATCTTTCAAGGTTGAAAACAACTTTATTTTAGCGAACGTAAACGGAACGGATATTTTGTTTAGCGACGAATTTTATAAGGTAGAAGATATTGATAAGGTTGTAGTTGGCCTTAAGTTTGAGTTTTTAGCCGTTAATTCATCAAGTGAAAACGCAGAGTTTTATATTGTATCAGTTGGACAAAAAACAGGTGATGATAAATTTACACAAAAATTTATCAAAGAAGATGGGATTATTAAATCTGCTCTTCCAAGGGTTGCGCTAGAAGATTCTTTCTTTAGCCAAAATGCAGAAAACAATTCAGTAATAAGCGGATATATTTATAAACCTGCTTGCAAGGGATATGCGGTGCTTGATGGTGAAACAAATTTGTTCACCCTAAAACAAACGGAAAACGTATCAACAAACGATATTTATATAAATGACGGCTCTATAATGTTTAGAGAAGAAGATGAAACGGCGTCTACTAGAATGTCGTTTAACGTTATGAAAGGCTTGGACGTAATAGAAACGTACGAGGTTAGTGTTGTTGCAGATGGAAAGGATGTTGAAGCAAACGTTCCTGTGTATAAAGATGCAAGCGAGTGTGAAAAAGAACTAAATGCTTTCAAACAAAAACTTTTAGAAAATACAAAACAAGAGTATGACACATCTGACGGCAAAAAGGAAGAATATTGTATTCGTATAGGAAGCGGTCAATATTTAGAAGTTCCATCACTTAAAAATTTAGTAGTAGATAATGCAACGTCTTATGAAAATTTAACTAGAACAATATATTATAGAACAAAGGCTTCTTCTTGGACGTCAGCATCAAACGATAAAATCCCAGTAAACACCGCAGGTACTTATGAATTTTACGTTGTGTTTAAGGACGTAAACGGCAACGTTATGGACAGAGATGATTTTATTGAAAGCGAAGAGGACAACGTTGTAACTTATGGAAAATATAAAAGTTATATATTCACGTTTACACTTGTAGATGATGCGCCTATTTCTGTTGAAGCGATAATGCAAGGTGACGGATATGAAGGGGTTAGATATACTGCTACGTCATTTACAATAAAGGCATCTGACTACACAACAAAATACACGTTGTATTATAGAGCAAATGAAAATTCTAGTTGGTTAGAGATTCCTATGCTTAAAGATATAGAGGAAGATTTTGATAACGGCACTTTTGTTTATAGTGATATAAAAAATATCGATTATGATGGAAGTTTAGTATTTACACCAATTGTTAAAGGTCAATACAAAATTGAATGTTCTATTTCATCAAACTCAACGATAGCAAAGGCGGCGTCTGACTCTTGCACGATAAACGTATTAAAGGTGCCAAACACCGTTGTTCCAGATAATCATTGGGTAGAAGATAATATTTTATCAATAATCTTCTTATCAATTGGTTCGGTGTCTTTAATAGGAATAATTGTTTTACTATTTGCAAAACCAAAAGATAATGCAAAAAAGTCATCTAAAAAAACAAAATAATTTAGGTTAGGACTTCGGATAACTGAAGTCCTATTTTAATTAAGGGAAAACTATGTACTTTTTTACAGCAAGCAAAAATCAAAAACTATCTAAGGAAGCACTTGAAAAAATCGAGGGGCTTTCTTTTGGTGCGATAATGAAAGCGCTAAGGGATAAAGACGTGAAAGTAAATAGAATTAGAACAAATAAAGACGTCGTTTTGTCCATTGGCGATTTAGTAGAAATTTACATTAAAAAGTTAAAAGAACTATGTCCTTGTGATTTGCTTTTTGAGGACGAAAACGTTTTAGTTATAGATAAAAAAAGCGGATTTACTTCGGAAAAAACTTTTGAATATTTATCAAAAAATCAACAAGTTTATTTTATACATAGACTTGATAGAAATACTTCCGGGGTAATGATTTTTGCAAAAAATGAAGTTGCGGAAAAAGAATTATTAAAAGGCTTTAAAAATAGAGATTTTAAGAAAATATATAAGGCATTAGTTTATAAAAAGTTTTCAAAAAAAGAGGACGTATTAACTGCTTATCTAAAAAAAGACAGCAAGAATAGTTTAGTTAAAATATATGATAATTGCGTTAAGGATTCGGTGCAAATAAAAACCGGTTATAAGGTTATAAAAGAAAACGAAAACACTAGCGAATTAAGGGTGGAACTTTTTACTGGTAAAACACATCAAATAAGGGCGCATCTTGCCCACGTTGGACACTTTATATTAGGTGACGGCAAGTATGGAAAGCAGGAAATAAACAAACAATTAGGGGTAAAAACTCTTCAATTAAGGTCAAAAGAATTGACGTTAAAATTTTCAAAAGAAAGTCCATTAGTTTACTTAAACAATAAAACCTTTCAGGTAGAATAGCGGGTAAAAAAATATGCCACAAGATGCTTTTACGTTAAACGTATTATGCAAGGAATTAGATAAAAAATTATCAGGCGGAAAAATAAACAGAATAGTTCAGCCGTCAAAGGATGAGATAGTTTTTACAATCTATACCGGCACAAATACAAAAAAATTATCTATAAACGCAAATCCATCACTTCCGTATATAAGAATGGTGGAAAAAGAGGGGGTAGCGCCACTTGTTGCTCCTAATTTTTGCATGTTACTTAGAAAGCATTTGCTATCTGCAACAATTAAAAAAATTGAGATTGTGGGTTTTGATAGGATAGTAAAAATCACCACGACGGTTAAACCAGAGTTTAGCGAGGAAATGGAAAAAGTTCTTTACGTGGAACTTATGGGAAGATATAGCAACGTTATTTTAACCGAGAATGAAAAAATCCTTGGCAAGATTAGAGGGGCTAACCTTTTTGAAGACGTTTTAAGACCAATGTACGTGGGGAAAAAATATACTCTTCCACCAAGCAATAACAAAAAAAATGCCAAAGAAGAAGACCTATCTTTTATTGAAGAAATTCAAGACGATTTGACTATCTCAGAAAGGATATTTAGTAACGTTCAAGGCGTTTCAAAGATTACTGCTGAAGAATTGGAAAGGCAATATTTAGAGTTAAAAAGCAAAAATAAAAACGTCGGTTTTGATAAGTTTGCAAAGGAATTTTTGTTAAACCCAAAAATATGTCCTTGCACCGTGTATCAAAACGAGCAAGTTAAAGATATTTTTGCAATTCTGCCAACAGGCATAAACGCAGATTTGAAATTTTTTGATAGTATAATTGATGCGCAAGAAGATTACTTTTTGCAAAGAATATTTCTAAAAGAGTTAAAGGCAAAAAAGGAGAAATTAGCCGTTTCAGTAAACAATATATACAAAAAAACCAAAAAGAAATTAGGATACGTTTTAGAAAAAGAAAAAGAATGTTTAGATTTAGAGGAAAATAAAATAAAAGGCGAATTGATTTTGTCTTATATATACCTTATAAAAAAAGGCGACCAAAGAATAGAACTTGCTAATTATTATGATAATAATAGACCTATAATAGTTGAATTAGATTCAAGGTTATCGCCATCTAAAAACGCAGAAAATTACTATAAAAAATATAACAAGCAAAAAAGAACGATAGATAAACTATTTCCTCAAAAACAAGATTTGGAAAAAGAGTTAGATTATCTAGAAAATTTAGCCGTACAAATTGAATTGATAAGGGATATTAAAGACTGCGAAATGGTTATGGAAGAACTTGAAAAAAGCGGATATAATGTTCAAAATCCTATAAATTCTAAGAAAAAGCAAAATGATAAACCTATAAAAAATTATAGAGAGTACGAGGTAAATGGCTTTACGATAAAAGTTGGCAGAAACAATATTGAAAACGACAAACTAGTATCGACTGCAAAATCGGAAAGCATTTGGTTGCATTCAAAAAGTTTTCACTCGTCGCACGTTATAATAGAAAATAACGGCAAGGAAATAAATGAAGAAATTATAAAAGTTGCAGGTGAGATATGTGCCTTTTTTTCTAAGGCAAGAAACGGCGGAAAAACAGAGGTGGTGTACACTTTTAGAAAAAACGTAAAAAAACCGCCTAAATCTAAACCAGGGTTTGTAATATACGATAAATTCAAATCAATAGAAGTGAACCCAAACGAACATAAAGACTTATTAAAAAGCATTGAAATAACGTAAAAGGTGTATAAAAACCTTGCGTTTTACAAAATGATGTGATAAAATAATTTAGATTAAATATAATAATTTTATTTTAGGAGTAGTATATGAAATATACATTTGAAAAAGCAGAAAAAAGCACTGTAAAAATTACAATGGATTTAACGATTGAAGAATGGAATGATGCCATTAACTCAGCCTATGAGAAAACAAAAGGCAGGTATTCTCTTCCTGGATTTAGAAAGGGTAAAGTTCCAAAGAAAGTATTAGAAAATACATATGGCGCAGGCATTTTCTTTGAAGATGCTATCAATATTGCATTCCCAAAATACTATTCAGAAGTACTAGATAAAGAGCCAAGTATTTATGCTGTTGCGCAACCAGAACTTGACATTAAAAAAATTGATGACAAGGGCATTACAATGGAAGCAGTAGTTGCAGTTAAGCCAGAAGTTAAACTTGGAGATTATAAAGGTATAACTTTCAAAAAAGTTGAGTATAATGTAAAGGACGAAGACGTTGAAGCAGAACTTAACCGTCTAAAAGAAAGAAATTCTAGATTAGTTGAAGTAACTGATAGGCCAGCGCAAGACGGGGACACTGTAATTATAGATTACTCTGGTTCAGTAGACGGCGTTAAGTTTGACGGTGGCACAGCAGAAAAACAAACTCTAGTTTTAGGTAGCCATTCGTTTATTCCAGGATTTGAAGAACAAGTGGTTGGAATGAACATAGGTGACAATAAAGACATAAACGTTAAGTTCCCAGAAGAATATCACGCAGAAAACCTAAAAGGTAAAGATGCTGTATTTGCAATTAAACTTCACGAAATAAAGGTTAAACAACTTCCAGAACTTACAGATGAATTTATAAAGGAATCAACGGGCGCAGAAAGCATAGAAGCCTACAAAAATGAAACGAAAGAACGTTTAACAAAACAAAATAACGATAGAGCAGATAGAGAACTAGAAGACGAAATCGTTAAAAAGATTACAGCGTCTAGTCAAATGGAAATTCCAGACGCATTAATCGAAAGCCAAGTAGACCGTATGGTAAAAGAAACGGAATATAGGCTATCTTATCAAGGCTTAAAGCTTCAAGACTACCTAAAATATAGTGGTCAAACAATGGAAGACTATAGAAACACGTACAAAGCACAAGCAGAAGATTTAATTAAATCTCAACTTGTATTAGAAAAGATTATAGAAGATGAAAAAATCGAAGCGACCGATAGCGACGTAGAAGAAAAGGTTGCAGAAATGGCAAAAGCACAAGGCAAAGAAGCGCCAGACCTTAAAAAGAATATGGGTGCACGCCAACTCGATTACATTAAAAACGAAGTAATTATTAAAAAGTTGTTCGACTTACTTAAAACAGCCAACACAATAGAATAATAAATAATGCAAGTGCATTAAATGGAGAATTGTTATGGATATTAAAAACACTGTAGTTCCTTACGTTATAGAAAATACAGGCAAAGGCGAAAGAAGTTACGATATATATTCTAGACTATTAGAAGACAGAATAATATTTTTAACGGGAGAGATAAACGACGCCGTTGCAGACGCAGTTGTTGCCCAACTAATATATTTAGAAGGAAAAGACCCAGATAAAGACATATGTTTATACATTAATAGTCCGGGAGGAAGCGTGTCTGCGGGATTTGCAATTTACGACACAATGAATTACATCAAGTGTGACGTAAGCACAATTTGTATTGGTCTAGCAGCAAGCATGGGTGCGTTTTTATTATCAAGCGGAGCAAAGGGTAAAAGATTTGCCCTAGCAAATAGTGAAATAATGATTCACCAACCACTAGGTGGTGCGCAAGGTCAAGCAAGCGACATTCAAATTCAAGCCGAACAAATATTAAAAATAAAGGCTAAATTAAATAGAATTCTTGCGGAAAATTCAGGCAAACCACTAGAACAAGTGGAAAAAGATACGGACAGAGACAATTATTTGTCCGCAGAAGAAGCAAAATCTTACGGACTAGTAGACGAAATATTCGTTAAACGTCCTTAAAAGGGAGTTATATGAAGGAAGAGAAACAACAAAGACATTGTTCTTTTTGCGGAAGGCAAGAAGGCGAAGTAAAACGCTTAGTAGCAGGACCGGAAGGGTTTTCAATTTGTAACGAGTGTATTGAAATTTGTCGTGACATAATACAAGAGGAAGAGGCTAAGGAAAAGGCAGATGGCGAGGTTGCTTTATTAAAACCAACGGAAATTAAGCAAAGGTTAGACCAATATATAGTTGGTCAAGAAGAGGCTAAAAAGGTCTTGTCTGTTGCGGTTTACAATCACTACAAACGTGTAAATGCTGTTTCGAAGCCGGACGAAGTTGAACTTGATAAAAGCAATATTTTGCTGTTAGGTCCAACTGGTAGCGGAAAAACTCTTCTTGCAAAAACACTTGCAAAAATATTAGACGTACCATTCGCCGTAGCCGACGCAACGACTTTGACTGAGGCGGGCTACGTTGGAGAAGACGTAGAAAATATATTGTTAAAACTTATTCAAAATGCCGACTTCGATATAGAAAAAGCCCAAAAAGGCATAATCTATATTGATGAAATAGATAAAATTGCTAGAAAAAGCGAAAATATGTCTATAACAAGAGACGTTTCTGGCGAAGGGGTGCAACAAGCGCTTTTAAAGATTATAGAAAGCACCGTTGCAAGCGTTCCACCACAAGGAGGAAGAAAGCATCCTCAACAAGAATGTATTAGAATAGATACAACAAACATTTTATTTATTTTAGGTGGAGCATTCGTTGGACTAGACGAAATAATTAAAAAGAGAAAGGAAAAAGCCTCTCTTGGTTTTGGCGGTACAATAAAAGGCAAAGTTTCTGGAGAAGAAGGCGAATTTGTTAGAGACATACAACCACAAGATTTAATTAAATACGGCTTAATTCCAGAATTTGTGGGAAGGGTGCCAATTACGGTTGGTCTTCACGCACTAGATGAAAAAGCATTAATAAATATTTTAGTAGAGCCTAAAAACGCATTAATAAAGCAATACAAAAGGTTAATAGGTCTAGATAACGTAGAACTAGAAATTACCGATAAGGCAATAGAGGCGGTTGCAAGGCGTGCGGTTGAATTAAAAACAGGCGCTAGGGGACTTCGCACGATTTTAGAAAATATTATGATAAATACAATGTACGATATACCATCAATCGAACAAGCACAAAAGGTGGTAATAGACGAAAACGTTGTAGAAAATGGTGCAGAGCCTAAAATAATACTAAAAAATATAGCATAAAATAAAGAAAAAAAATAAATAAAAATCCTTAAAAAAAGTTTGAAAAACCCCGTTAAAATGTTTGACAAGCCTTGAAAAATATTTTATAATAACTAGGCTGTGTAATTTGGGTTGATACGAAAAGTTACTTAAAATCTTAAAAAGAAAGATAATTTTCGTTGACAAGTGTGGGGGCAAGACCTCTGCGACTAACTTCATCAAGAGGAAAGTAAGGTCATTCGCAGCGACTTAAAATAAGTTAAGTATCGGCGAATGATTTTTTTATTATCCAAAGAAGGACACACACGGCAAAGTTTACAATAAATCACAGCGCATTGTAAACAGCACAGCAAAAAGCCAAAAAAGTTAGGAAAAAGGAGAGAAAAATGGCAAGTCAAAAAATTAGAATTAAACTTATGTCTTATGATATTGAAATGCTAGACCAAGCAGCATCAATCATAGTAGACACAATGAAGAAGTCTGGCGCAAAAATTAGTGGACCAGTACCTCTTCCAACAGAGAAAGAAATCGTAACAATACTACGTTCTCCACACAAATACAAAGATTCTAGAGAACAATTCGAGATTAGGACTCATAAAAGACTAATCGATATTTATTCGCCAAATGTAAAACTATTAGATAGTATACATCTTCCAGCAGGCGTAGATATCAAAATCAAATTATAAAATTAAACATTATATAATATATGGAGGTGAACTTTATCTATGAATAAAGCAATCATTGGAAGAAAACTTGGTATGACACAACTCTTTTCTTCAGACGGTAAGGTAATCCCTGTAACAGTAATTGAAGCAGGTCCATGCCCAGTAGTTCAAGTGAAGACGTTAGAAAGAGATGGTTATTCCGCAGTAAAGCTCGGATTTGCCGAGGTAGCAGAAAAGGATTTAAATAAACCAGAACTTGGCTTATTTAAGAAAACAGGTATCGCTCCACAAAAAGTTTTGAAAGAATTCAAACTAGATGGTGCAGATTCAATGACAGTAGGTTCAGTAATAACTTGTGACGTATTCTCAGCAGGCGACAAGATTGACGTATCTGGCGTATCAAAGGGACACGGATTTACAGGCGTAATCAAGAGATGGAATCATCACAGATTAAAAGAAACTCACGGTGTTGGTCCTGTGCATAGGGAAGTTGGTTCAATGGGTTCAATCAGTGACCCATCAAGAGTTTTCAAGGGCAAGAAAATGGCAGGTCAATGGGGTAATGAAAACGTTACCATATTAAACCTAGAGGTAGTAAAAGTCGACAAAGAAAGAAATGCAATACTAGTAAAAGGTGCCGTACCAGGTGCTGTAAAGAGCATTGTATATCTAAGAAATAGTGTTAAAGCGTAAGGAGAAAGATTATGCCAAGTGTTAAATTATTCGATATGAAAGCAAACGAAGTAGGCAATATCAATTTACCAGATGCTTTGTTTAATGCAGAATATAACGAGTCAGTAATACACCAAGCGGTTGTAGCAAGGCTTGCAAACGAAAGACAAGGTACAAAAAGCACGTTGACACGTAGCGAAGTTCGTGGCGGTGGAGCAAAACCTTGGAGACAAAAAGGAACAGGTAGAGCAAGACAAGGTTCTATCAGAAGCCCACAATGGATAAAAGGTGGCGTAGTATTCGCACCAAAGTCTAGGGATTTTTCAAAGAAGATGAATGCTAAGGCAAAACAAGTTGCACTTTTCTCTGCATTCTCACAAAAAATTAGAGATAACGAAGTTGTATTTATCGACGATATAAAAGTAGAAAACGCAAAAACAAAAGAAATGGTAGCATTTCTAAAAGCATTCAATATGCAAAAAAGCGTACTAATAGTTATGGATAATGCTGATGAAGCAGTTTTAAGGGCAAGCGCAAACCTACCAAAGGTAAGCACACTACCAGTAAATCAAATCAACACATACGACGTTGTTAAAAATGCAAACATAGTTATTTCCAAAAAGGCTGTTGAATTAATCGAGGAGGTCTATGGAGAATAATGGCTGCACACGATATTATAATTAAACCTCTACTCTCAGAAAAGAGTTATGATGGTATCAAAGATAAGAAATATTCATTTATAGTAGCAAAAAATGCTAACAAAACACAAATTAAACTAGCAGTAGAAGAAGTTTTCGGAGTTAAAGTAGAAAGCGTAAATACTGCAATAGTAAACGGTAAGTTGAAAAGACAAGGCAAGTACGAAGGTTATACATCTGACTATAAAAAGGCCATCGTTCAACTTAAAAAAGACAGCAAGTCGATAGAGTTCTTCGATTCGCTATCATAAGAGGAGGGATAACAAATGGCTATAAAAAGATATAAACCAACTTCGTCAGCAAGAAGATTTATGACAGTAAGTGCTTATGACGAAATTACAACAAATAAGCCGGAAAAATCTCTTTTAGAAGACCAAAGAAAGACTGGTGGAAGAAACTTCCAAGGAAAAATAACAGTTCGTCACATAGGTGGTGGAAACAGAAGAAAATATCGTATTATTGACTTCAAACGTGCAAAGGACGGAGTTCCAGCAACTGTTAAGACAATAGAATATGACCCAAACCGTTCAGCAAATATTGCATTATTACAATACGTAGATGGTTCAAAGGCATACATTCTAGCACCAGTAGGTCTAAAAGTAGGGGACAAGGTACTTTCTGGCCCAACAGCAGATATTAAATCCGGTAACGCACTACAACTAAAAGACATACCTGTAGGTACAATGGTTCATAACATAGAACTTCAACCAGGCAAAGGCGGACAACTTGCAAGAGCAGCAGGTATGAGTGCACAAATTATGGCTCGTGATGAAAAGTACGTAACATTAAAAATGCCTAGTGGCGAAATGAGATACGTTCTTGCAGCGTGCAAGGCAACAATCGGTCAAGTAGGTAATTTAGAACACGAAATTATTAGAATTGGTAAGGCTGGAAAGACAAGACATTTTGGTATTCGTCCTTCAGTACGTGGTGTAGTAATGAACCCATGTGACCACCCACACGGTGGTGGTGAAGGTAAGTCTCCAGTAGGTATGCCAGGTCCAGTTACTCCATGGGGTAAACCTGCTCTTGGATACAAGACTAGAAAGCACAAAAAAGCTTCTAACAAACTTATCATTACTAGGATAAATTAAGGAGAACGGTATGAGCAGAAGTGTAAAGAAAGGTCCTTATGTAGAACCTAAACTTTTGAAAAGAATAGAAGAATTAAACGAAAAGAACGAAAAGAAAGTTCTTAAGACTTGGTCAAGGTCGTCCACAATATTCCCACAAATGGTAGGGCACACAATTGCGGTTTACGACGGTAGAAAACATGTTCCCGTTTATGTTACCGAAGATATGGTAGGTTGCAAACTCGGTGAATTTGCACCTACAAGAACCTTTAAGGGTCATAGTGGAGAAAAATCCACTTCGGCTAGATAAGGAGGCAAAACATGGCAAAGAATATGAAAGAAAAGACCGCACGTATTGCGGAAAACAAAGATAGACGCCCAAAGGCAGTTGCAAAACATATAAGAATTTCCCCATACAAAGTAAGGATTGTACTTGATATAATCAGAGGTAAGGGATACAGAGAAGCGGTTGCTATTTTAGAAAACACACCAAAATCAGCATCACTTCCAATTAAAAAGGTTCTTATGTCAGCGGCAGCAAATGCTGAACACAATTTAGGACTTGGAAAAGATAATTTATTCGTAGCAGCATGCTATGCAGACCAAGGCCCAACACTAAAAAGAGTTCAACCTGTATCAAAAGGCAGGGCATACAGAATTCTTAAACGTACTAGCCACATAACAGTAGTGCTAGATACAAGGGCATAGGAGGACGATATGGGACAAAAAGTTAATCCACACGGTTTAAGAGTTGGAATAATCAAAGACTGGGATACACAGTGGTTTGCAGACAAAAAGGATTTTTCTGTAAATCTTAAAGAAGATTATGAAATCCGTGCTATCCTCAAGAAAAAATATTATCAAGCAGCAATTTCTAAAATTATTATAGAAAGAGCAGCACAAAGAGTAACAATTACAATTTTCACAGCAAGACCAGGTGTTCTAATTGGAAAACAAGGTAGTGAAATTGAAATTATTAAAAAGACAGTAGCGAAAGTTGCTAAAAACAAACAAATTTCTGTAAACATTTCAGAAGTTAAAAAGCCAGACGGAGATGCACAATTAGTTGCAGAAAGTATTGCAGCACAAATTGAAAAACGTGTATCATTCAGAAGGGCAATGAAGCAAGCAATTTCAAGGTCTATGAGAAGTGGTATCAAAGGTATCAAAGTAATGGTAAGTGGAAGACTTGACGGTGCAGAAATAGCACGTAGTGAAAACTATCACGAAGGTTCAATTCCTCTACAAACATTAAGAGCAGACATAGATTATGGTTTTGCAGAAGCACACACAACGTTCGGTATAATCGGTATTAAGACATGGATATACAAGGGCGAAGTTATTGGTGCTAGAAAAAAGGTTGAAGGAGGCGAAGCTTAATTATGTTGATGCCTAAACGTGTAAAAAGAAGAAGAGTACACCGTGGTAGAATGACAGGTAAATGTACAAAAGGCAACAAGATAGCTTACGGCGATTACGCTTTAGTTGCTACAGAACCTGGTTGGATAAAATCAAATCAAATCGAAGCAGCCCGTGTTGCTATGACAAGATTTATTAAGCGTGGTGGAAAGGTATGGATAGACATATTCCCACACAAGCCTATCACAAAGAAACCTGCCGATAGCCGTATGGGTAGTGGTAAAGGTTCAGTAGAATACTGGGTAGCTGTTGTAAAGCCAGGCAGAGTAATGTTTGAAATGGCAGGTATACCAGAAAACATAGCAAAAGAAGCAATGAGACTTGCTGGACACAAACTTCCAGTAAAGACAAAGTTTGTTAAAAGGGAAGTAGTTGCAGAACAAATAAAAGAAGAAGGCGGTGAAGGTTAATGAAGACTAAAGAAATCCGTGAATTGACAATAGAAGAACTTAATCTAAAACTCAAAGAATTATCTGAAGAGTTATTCAACCTTCGCTTTCGTCATGCGATAGGACAGCTTGAGAATTCCGCATCTTTGCACAACTGCAAAAAGGATATTGCAAAGGTAAAGACAATTCTTAAAGAAAAGGAATTACAAGCATAGGCGTAGGAGTAAATGATTATGGAAAGAAATCTTAGAAAAGAAAGAGTAGGCATAGTTGTTTCAGATAAAATGGACAAGACAGTAGTAATAGCTGTAGAAGAAAGATATAAACATCCATTATATAAGAAAACAGTTAAGAAAACTCATAAGTTTAAGGCACATGATGAAATGAACACTTGTGGAATAGGCGATAAGGTTCTTATTGCAGAAACAAGAAAGCTCTCTAAAGATAAGAACTGGAGAGTAGTTGAAATCATTGAAAAGGCTAAGTAAGGAGAGGTACAATGATACAAACATTTACAAGATTAAAAGCAGCAGACAACTCTGGTGCAAAAGAATTGATGTGTATTAAAGTTCTCGGTGGTTCATTCAGAAGAACTGGAAACATAGGCGACGTAATCGTAGCAAGTGTTAAGACAGCAACTCCTGGTGGAGCAGTTAAGAAAGGTGACGTAGTAAAAGCGGTAATCGTTAGAAGCACCAGTGGTGTAAGAAGAAAGGACGGAACAACAGTACGTTTTGACGAAAACGCAGCAGTAATTATAGACTCTCAAAAACAACCAAGGGGAACTCGTATTTTTGGGCCTATAGCAAGAGAACTTCGTGACAAGGATTATATGCGTATAATCTCACTTGCACCAGAAGTGTTATAAGGAGAAAAGTATGAAAGTTAAAAAGAACGATACAGTTTTAGTTATAACAGGCAAAGATGCAGGTAAAACAGCAAAAGTTTTAGTTGCTATGCCTAAGGAAAACAAAGTAGTAGTAGATGGAATCAATGTTCAAAAGAGACACAAAAAGGCAAGAAGCGCTAACGAAGTTAGTGAAATCGTAAGCCAATCAGGTCCAATTGATGCATCTAACGTAATGGTAGTTTGCCCAGTTTGTAATAAAGCAACACGTGTTGCGTACAAAATCGAAGGTGATAAAAAGGCTCGTATTTGCAAAAAGTGCGGAGCAATTTTAGAAGCTACTAAAGAAGCAAAGGAAGTAAAGAAAGCTTCCAAGAAAAAAACAAAGAAAGAAACTGCAGAAACTGCAGAATCTAAATAAGCGGAGGACTAAGAGATGGCAGAAAACAATACTCCGAACAGAATAAAGGTATTATATAACGAAACAGTGGTTCCAGCACTTGTAAAGAAATTCAATTACAAGAACGTGAACCAAGCACCAAAACTCGTTAAAATAACCATTAACTCCGGTCTTGGCGACGTTAAGGATAATGCGAAAAGTGTTCAACTAGCACAAGAGGAATTAAAAATCATTTCAGGACAAAAGCCTGTGCTTACACAAGCTAAAAAGTCAGTAGCAAACTTCAAAATAAGAGAAGGACAAAGCGTTGGAATGAAGGTAACTCTAAGAGGCGACAGAATGTACGAGTTTTTTGATAAACTAGTATCTGTAGCACTTCCAAGGGTTAGGGACTTCCGTGGTGTACCTACGAAGTCTTTTGATGGCAGAGGAAACTATGCTTTAGGTGTAAAAGAACAACTAATCTTCCCAGAAATTTAATACGACCAAGTAGAAAAAATCAGAGGATTTGATATTTGTTTTACAACAACGGCACAATCTGATGAAGAAGCAAGAGAATTACTAGCAATGCTAGGTATGCCTTTTGCAAACAAGTAAGGTTAAGGAGTTAAATTATGGCTAAAAAAGCGATGATAAATAAGCAGCAAAGACCTGCTAAATTTTCCACAAGAGCCTACACAAGATGTAGTATTTGCG
>JAEIGA010003727.1_pt1 | contig 23717 bp, 14 predicted proteins | sample 9270691 | NCBI WGS metagenome assembly JAEIGA01 (sample SAMN17057246, study PRJNA624740) | gut metagenome | biome: biome; isolation source: fecal sample | host: Bos grunniens | place: China: Xizang | collected 2019 | reverse complement strand
GGCATGCTCGGCCTCCCTGGCGACTACACATCTCCATCGAGATTTGTCCGTGCGACATTCTTCCAGACCACCGCTCCTGTATGGCCCGACGGCTTCTCAACGGTAGTTCAGGCCTTCCACATCCTGAACAACTTTGACATTCCGATCGGTAGCCAGCACCTGCAGAAGGACATCCCTAAGGGTCTCCCAAGCGCCACCCAGTTCACTGCGGCTACGGACTTGAAAGCCATGAAGTTATACTACCGCACGGCGTGGAACAGCAACATCCGCTGCATCGACCTGATGGACATCGACTTCAAGAAGGTCAAGTTCCAGAGCCATCCGCTCGACGACGTCCAGCAGCAGCCGGTGACTATGGTCCGGGTGAAGTAGTTCCGCTCTTTGACCTCATAAGTGGCACTGCAGGCCAAACTGTGAGGCACTATATACATGAAGAGTTAAGTTGCATGCAACTTAACTCTTCACTTTATAATAATTGATATGCTGATTAGAAGGTTACTGTACCGTAGTCAGCACCTGTATATTCAAAGTTGTGCTTGATACCCAAAGCATTTTCATCAAAGTTGTTTCCTGCTCCGAAGTACACGTAAGATGTGCCGTCGTTGCGGATTCCGCGATGAGTGTAGTCGAGGTTGATCTCAGAGTCGCTGATGAAGAGCTTGTTGCCAAGGTTGTATGAAGGATCTCTCATAACTATTGGCTGCATTGTTCCGTAGATCTTGCAGTTATCAACATAAACCTCGTTATTAGCGCCAACGCCGATGTAAAGACCTGCACCGTTAGTACCTGCTACGTTATCTGCTACAAATCCGTCAGGCATCTGACCCATGCGCATTGAAGCATTCTTGATGACAATCTTTGCGTTGGTAGAAGCAATATAGAATCCACCAGCACCGTATCCCTCATAAGTACCTCCATCAATAATTGCATCACCCTTGATAAGAGCACCATTGTAGCTACCGAAAGCATAAGAGTCAGTCATTGCAAGCTCGCCGTCCTCGATAACGAGACCTCTTCCGGTAGAAGCGATTGCTGTTCCAGCAGCATTTGCAGTGTGGTCAGCGATACCGTAGATGCTGCACTCCTCAATCTCAACAAGGCCATAGCTTCTTACACCAGCTGTGATACCGGTCTTAGAAACTGCCTTGACTGTACTGTTGTTACCTATAAGCTTTCCGTCCTGAGCCACCTGGATGGCATCGATATATCCTCCATTGTCGTCAGTTGCCACGACTGAAGCGGCAGACTGAAGGTTAAGCTCACCATTCTCAACATATATTGCTGCAACTGGGTTTGCCTCTGTGCCTACGCCGTGAGTAAGAACTGACACTTCGCCTGCACCGATGATAGTAACCTTTGCACCATCTTTAACTGTGAAAAGTTTCTCTACATCCTCAGCAGAGATTTTCTTACCGTTGAGGTTGATAACTACATCCTTGCTGATTACGACTGGCTGCGTCAGGTTGAGATTTCTGCCAAGAGTCACAACTCCGCCAGCATTGACTGCAGATACGAACTGTGACTCGCTGATAACCTTTCCTTCTGTTGGCTCAGTAGGAACCTCAGTGTTAGGAGCATCATCCCAATCCACAACTACAGGGCTGATGAGAATCTCGTCGAGACCGAAGATGAGGTAATACTTATAGTGCTTGCCTGGCTCCCAAATCTTGTCACCCTCAAGAGCGAGGTCGAGAACGATAGTCTGGTCAGGAAGGGCAGCAGTACTACCTGTGATTTCGTTTTGATTGTAGTTGATAGTTACTGTTGTAGGAGCCTGTGGGATAACGATAGTACCCTTTGCAGTAGACTCGATAGCGGCAGCAGTCTCAGTAACAGGCTGTGAACCCTCGAATACTACGTATGGAGCTGCAGCAGCGTGGTTGCTCCACTCGCCAGCCTGGATACCGTCAGCCATTGCGATCTTTGCATCAGCCTGAGTGTAAACGTCCTCGATAGTCACCTTCTTGATGTCGAATGCCTGAGCAGCAGTAGCGTCAGCGGCAACAACCTCGAGAGTGATCCATGCAAGAGCGTGCTCGAACACTACAGGAACGCCAGCAGCTGCAGTCATTGAAGTGTAGTCAGCAGTTGTCTTAGCGAAGAGCAGGTCGATAGTCTCAGCAGTATTAGACTTCTGAGTGAAACCTACCTTTGAGTAAGTGTCGGTAGCATAGTCGTGAGCGAAGTTCTCAGTAGCTGGGCTGTAAGCGGCGAACTTAAGAGAACCGTCCTTTGGCCAGTGGTATTGAGTGTTATAACCGCTCCAGGTTCCGTCCTTGTGTGCGAACTCAACACCACCCTCATTAGTAAGGAGGTAGTCTACAACTGCTCCGTTTCCGTTCCAGTCAGCTGACCAGTAACCGTAAACGTCGAAGTTTTCTGCTGTAGGATAAGCTGTGCCGTCGATAACGCCATTCACGTTTGCCTTAGTGGCAAGCGAAGTCGCTGGCATCAACTTGATCTCAGAGTCAGCCTCTACATAGGCCACCTCTGTCTTAGCGCATGATGCAAGAGCAGCAATTGCTAAAAATGAAAAGAAAATCTTTTTCATAGTGTTTATTGAATTAGTTGTTTTGAGATTGGCATCCACAAGGCCTGTCAGGGCCCTGTGGACAATATTTGAAGCGAAAAATTACTTCGAGATGTTAAGGCCTGAAACACCGTTCATAACTGGAGTCTCGCCAAGAACAACGATGTGATACTCACCAGCACCTGTTGGGTTGAGAGTCGAGTTAACAAGGTTGAGCTCGTAAGCAGCCTTAGCTGAGCGGAGAACAACTGGCTCAAAACCATTTACAGTTGAACCTGTAATTGTCATCTTGCTGGTAGCACCGGCGTCAACGCGGATACCGTAACCGTCAGCCTTAGTAGCAGTGATCTTACAGTTTGTAACCTCTGCATTGAGTGAAGAAGTCTGAAGATTGAGACCACGACCTGCAACTACTGTACAGCCCTCGAACTTCTGACCTTCGCAAGAAGTATTCTGGGCAAGAGAGTGACCACCATTCATAGTACAGTTCTTAACCAAAAGGTCATAAGACTGCCATGCGCGAATAGCTACAACATCTGTTCCCTCAGGAGCAGTGAATGAGCAATTCTCGATTGTTACGTTGTGAGCATAGTTATAATTCGAACCTGCAGGGACCTGCTTCTTTGACAAATCAATGAAATCAAGAGCTGTAGCCTCAGTTTCGAACTTTACGTTCTTAATTGTAAGAGCATCAGTACCAGCAGCGTGTGCACCACCCCAAATTCCAAGAGTACCGTCGAACTTGTAGCCGTTTCCGTCAACAACCACGTTTACACCCTCCTTCTGTTTTGCTGTAATATTACCCTCAACATCGCCATTGAATACGATCTGAACGTCAGCAGTTGCAGCGTTAAGAGCATTCTGGAACTCAGTTGCGTTGCTTACAAACACAGCCTTTGTGCCAGTCTCACCAGGTACTACTGTCCATACACCACCGTCCTTGATTGCTACATAACCGTCAGCAAGCCACTTTGTAGGATCTATGTTGAAAGTACCACCTGAGATGATGACTGTACCTGTTGCACCAGGGTAAACAAGCTCTGAAAGAGTATAGCTGTTCTGGTGTGTAAGGGTAAATTTACCACCTTTGATATAAACGGTAGAACCTGATGTAACATAAATGATACGGGTTTTTGTACGACCAGTAGAATAATCGCCATCGTTGATTGTCAAAGTACTGTTGCCGTCAACCCAGAAAAGATTACGGCTACTTGCAGTGAATTTACCGGCAATCTTACCGCTGTTTACAGTAAGGTTAGAACCATTGTCCAGTCTGATGCCACCGTTCGAAATGTTGGCATTGTTGAGCTCCATATCTGTATCATTGAGATTGAATGCCCAAATTACCGAACCACCGCCGATAAGATTGTTGTCAAGCATATTAAGAGTAACCTCATTTCCTTTTACTGAGATTGTCTTATTAGCATTATTGATAGCAGAAATCATATTGACATGGTCAACATCCGGGTTGTTGAGTGCAGCCTCAAGGTCAGTAGCATTAGCTACCTCAGCAACAGGCTTAACAGGAACCTCAGTGTTAGCAGCATCCTCCCAATCCACAACTACAGGGCTGATGAGGATCTCATCAAGACCGAAGATGAGGAAATACTTATAGTGCTTGCCTGGCTCCCAAACCTTGTCACCCTCAAGAGCGAGGTCGAGAACGATAGTCTGATCCTTGAGAGCAGCTGTTCCAGCGAGCTGGTTCTGGTCGTAGTTGATAGTTACTGTAGTAGGAGCCTGTGGGATAACGATAGTACCCTTTGCAGTAGACTCGATAGCGGCAGCAGTCTCAGTAACACGCTGAGGTGTGTCGTTCTCGAATACTACGTATGGAGCTGCAGCAGCGTGGTTGCTCCACTCGCCAGCCTGGATACCGTCAGCCATTGCAATCTTTGCATCAGCCTGAGTGTAAACGTCCTCGATAGTCACCTTCTTGATGTCAAATGCCTGAGCAGCAGTAGCGTCAGCGGCAACAACCTCGAGAGTGATCCATGCAAGAGCGTGCTCGAACACTACTGGAACGCCAGCAGCTGCAGTCATTGAAGTGTAGTCAGCTGTTGTCTTAGCAAAGAGGAGGTCGATAGTCTCAGCAGTATTAGACTTCTGAGAGAAACCTACCTTTGAGTAAGTGTCAGTAGCATAATCGTGAGCGAAGTTCTCAGAAGCTGGGCTGTAAGCTGCGAACTTAAGAGAACCGTCCTTTGGCCAGTGGTAAGGAGTAAGTCCGGCCCATGTTCCGTTCTCGTGAGCGAACTCAGCACCACCCTCATTAGTAAGGAGATAGTCTACAACTGCTCCGTTTCCGTTCCAGTCAGCTGACCAGTAACCGTAAACGTCGAAGTTTTCTGCTGTAGGATAAGCTGTGCCGTCGATAACGCCATTCACGTTTGCCTTAGTGGCAAGCGAAGTTGCTGGCATCAACTTGATCTCAGAGTCAGCCTCTACATAGGCGATCTCTGTCTTAGCGCATGATGCAAGAGCAGCAATTGCTAAAAATGAAAAGAAAATCTTTTTCATGATGTTTTTGTTTAGTTAATAAAAGTTTATAGTTGTTAGAGAATATTCTCTACATTGACATTTCCCCAAGGCTTCACAGTAGGCTTGATGCGGATCTCTTCAACCTTGAAAGTAAGAGTGTAAGTGTAGTGCTTGCCTGGCTCCCATACGCTTCTTGTAGGGTTGAGAGTCAAAGGGAGAGTGATCTTCTGGTCTGTAAGCTCTGCTGTGCTGCCAGGAACTGCGAGCTGAGTATACTCGATGACGAGCTCTGTTCCCTCAGTCGCCTGTGGGATGATGATGGTGCCCTGAGGAGTAGTCTCGATATCCTTAGCCTCCTGCTTTACCACCTGTGATCCGTCGAACACTACGATGTCCTTCTTCTCGCTCTGCTTTTCCCACTCCTCGTACTGGATGCCGTCAGCCATCTTAACCTCGAAATTGGCCTTTGTGCATACGTTCTTGATGGTCACCTTCTTGATGTCAAATATGTTCTCAGCATCAGCGTCCTTAGCCTTGACCTGGAAAGTGATCCAAGCAAGAGCGTGCTCGAAAGCTACAGGTACATTCTCTGAAGCTGTCTCTGCTGTGTAAGCTCCAGTTGTAGGTGCAAGGAGAAGATCCCAAGTCAGGGCAGTTTCATTAGGCTGCACATAACCAACCTTTGAATAAGTGTCGGTAGGGTAGTTGTGCTTGATGTTCTCAGTTGCAGGGCTATAGCATGCAAACTTGAGTGAACCGTCCTTTGGCCAGTGGTAAGACTTCTTGCCGGTCCAATAATTACCCTGACACACGAACTCAACTCCTGACTCCTCATTCTCGGAAACGAGGTAGTTGACGATCTTGCCGTTAGTCCAATCTTCAGCCCAGTATCCGTAAACGTCGAAGTTCTCAGCTACAGGGTATTCCGGTGTCGCAATCGCTCCCAAATAGTTTGCTCTTGTTGCAGGAGCCACCTTTGGAGTGAGTCTGATCTCAGAATCAGCCTCATAAACGATTCCGGACTTTGCGCATGATGCCAGTGCGGCAACTGCTAAAAGAGAAAAGAGAATCTTTTTCATGGTTTGTGTTAATAAAAGTTGTTGTATTGTTGTTAGTTGTTTGCCTTTACTGATTTGCAGGAGCTCCTCCTGGAGTCATTTTATTGACTAGTTTGAATTCATGTGTCACTGCGTGACGAATTTCAGTCTGTTCTTTTTTTGCGAATGTCAGATCGAATTCGTAGTTATGTTTACGTGTAATATTGTAGAATCCATTATTATTAGGATCTACCGTTGGAATACCAAGGGTAGGTAAGAAATCAGGGGAGTCTGTGTATTGTGAAGCCCATGAAGTCGTTTCAAACTTCCAATCACCTGATGGCAGGCCTACAATCTGGGTTTCCTCACCCATGAAGAGAACCTTACGGTATACAATGATCTCACTTGTGTCTTTCTTCTTGTAAGATATTTCAATAGCGGCATTGTCTCCGCTGCCAAGGTTCTTGGAATGAATCTTAACAAATACGAGGTCATATCCGAGGTCGAGACATGTCTCGGTATCTTTGATAGTCTTAACTGTCTCAGATTCTCCAAAACCGAGAATCATTGTCTCAATATCTGCATTCATGTCCCTCAGAGCTGCTTCGTATCTCTTTTCATTGAAGTCTTCCACCCAATAAAGGACATTACCAGGCACATCGAAACCAGTGAGATTCATTCCTGATACATTTGGGAGAAGAATTGTTGTTTCATTTCCACTGGCATAGATGTCCGCTGCCTCGAATGACGCGGCATTGTTATATATTCCAAGATTCTGTGTCTGCGAGAATGACAGTTTTCCCTTGGCCAGATAAATTCCGCCGCCAACACCATACTGCGAAGCATCTCTGGAAACATTCTGGGCCACTTGCGCTCTATTACCGACAATCAGACCGTTTCCGAATGTCATATTTACACCACCATCAAGATAGAGTCCACCACCATTCTGCGCCATGTTGTCACGCACGTTTGCTGCAAATGTCAAATAAATGGGACCTGAGGCATAGATTCCGCCGCCAAGACCAGCCGTGTTTGCAAGATATGAACCTCCCTCACATGTGATGTTTGTCGCAGCAGCATTAGTGATGTAAAGCGCACCACCATTACCGGTTGCTGCATTTCCACGGATCTCACTGTTATTTCCGAATGTGAATGTTCCATTATACAGAGCGATTGCACCTCCGTTTGTAGTTGTTACTTCACTTCCATTTTTACCGTTACCTGAAAGTTCTGTGTCGCAAAGGTTAATGTTTCCACCTGTCACATAGAATGCACCACCTTCTACAGTTGAGTAATTATTCGTAATTGTAGCCTTGCTGATCTGATTTGCGATAATGCCACCACCATTAACATAGAAAGCACCGCCGTTATTGGCGTTATTTTCTGATATAGTCAAATTTGAACTCTGTCCAGTTATATCGATGTTTCCGCCTGCTACATATACTGCTCCTCCATCATTATTTGCTGAATTACCATTAAGCGCAACATTACCCGAAGCTGCAAATCCAGCTCCTGTACCTTTGACATATATAGCGCCTCCGTTGGCAGTAGACACGGTAGAACCATTCTTTCCATTATCATTGATAGTAGGATTTTCCATCTGAATCCTACCTCCTGTCACATAGAAAGCACCACCATCTAAAGTGGAATAGTTATTCTGTATAAGAGCTTCTCCTGTTGTAGTCAATGAACCACCTTCAAGATATACAGCTCCGCCCTGTTTAGAAGAGTTTGAGCTGATACTGTTATTGGCAAACACAATGTCACCATTTTTTACATACAAAGCACCGCCACTTGTAGTTGAAGCATTTGAACTTATGATAGAAGTACCTGTTGCTGTAAATCCAGCCTTAGCTCCATCGGTAATTACATAAATGGCACCTCCATTTGTGGAAGACACGACCGAGCCATTCTTTCCGTTACCTGAGATTGTCGGATTGTGCATCTGAACACTACCATCTTCAACGTAGAAAGCACCGCCATTATCAACTGAATAGTTATCCTTGACTGTAGCAGATGTTGTCGTTGTCAAAGAACCTCCTTTAAGGTATAGAGCACCACCCGTCTTTGAATTATTTGAACTGATTGTGTTCTGAGCAAGAGTGATATTACCATTCTTCACACATATAGCACCGCCACTCATCTTTGAAGCATTCGATGTGATAATGGAAGTTCCTGTCGCTGTAAAACCAGCACTGTCACCGCCAGTTTCATTAGCATCACGCAAAACAAACATGGCACCGCCATTTTCAGTTATAGGAACTCCTGAACCATCCTTTCCATTACCTCTGATTGTCGGATTCTCCATCTCAATTTGACCGTTTACCACGTAGAAGGCACCACCGTTTGCAGTTGAATAATTATTTTCAACAGTAGCAGTTCCTGTAGTTTTCAAGAGTCCTCCACGGACAAACACAGCCCCACCTGATGCTGCAGAGTTTGAAATGATCGAGTTTTGTGCAAAGGTCACATTTGCACCAGAAACATACAGAGCACCACCATTTTGGCCAGCTGTATTTGAAATCAGTTCACAAGCATTCAAATTGACACCATCACCACCATTGACGAAAATTGCTCCGCCGTTTGCTGTCGCAGCATTTGACTCAATTTTCGCAGTGCCTGTTGCTATAAATCCGGCGCCAGTGCCTGTTACATATATGGCACCACCATTATCGGTTTCGGCCGACGAACCATTTTTACCATTACCTTTAATAGTTGGACTCGCCATGGTTACACGACCACCTGAGACATAGAATGCTCCACCATTTCCTGTTGCATAATTATTTTCAACAGTAGCAGTTCCTGTTGTAGTAATCGAACCGCCGCCAATATAGATTGCACCACCTGTTTGGGCATAATTCGAAGATATGGTCGGATTGGCAATTGTAAGCGTTCCCTTAGGAAGGTAGATTGCTCCACCCTGATTCGTAACATGGTTGCCTGAGATAGTCGAATTTCCAAGGCTAATGGATAGATTGTTTCCACTTGAAGCAGAAATGGCTAATGCACCACCGTTGACAGCAGAGTTATCTGAAATATTTGTTGAAGCCAAAGCGATTGATGTACCACCATCAACGTATATTCCACCTCCGTCATTTGATGCAGTGTTTCCACTAATAAGCATTACCCCTGTAGACGAGTCATTCTTAATATCTGCTTTATATGTGTAAATACCGCCACCATAAGTCTTAGCACTATTATTGGACAAAGTTCCTGCCTTTAGATTTACATTGATAATAACTTTTCGATTTCCATTATTACCGGCTGTATTGTTATAAATACGAATACCACCACCAGGACCACTTGTTGCATTATTTCCGCTAATGGTAGCACCGTTAAAATTGATATTGGTAGTAACCTGATAATTTGATGTATTATTATTATTCCAATCTGCATTCAATTGATATGTATTAAAATTGAATGATATTCCAGCTCCAAGACTTGCAGTATTATTTGTGACAGACAATTTACTTGATAAGTCGTAGTTAAATGTATATTTACCTGATGTTACAACATTCAAAGCATTGCCTCCGTAACTTGTAACTACAATTCCTCCGCCTGATCCTCCGGAATTGAGCACTTTATTTCCTGTAATAGTGGTAACTCCTCCATCAGGCTTGAACTGATAAGTTGTTTCAAGCATCATACCTCCTCCCTGGCCATTTGCAGCATTATTGGAAAATGTGCATCCATCAAAATAACAACAAGTGGAAGTCGTACCTGCACCATTCCAGTAAATACCACCACCAGCGCCACCACTGAAATTATTTCTCACTGTAACATTCTTGAAATACAGATTAGAAACACATCCTCCGTTAGTACGAATAGTTCCTCCGCTACCATATCCTGTACCATTATTATCTTCTCCTCGATCTCCCCAACTATAATTCCACTCAATTATAGAATTCTCTACTACAAGTTTGCATTTCTCAGCATTACCTTTTTGATCACCATTCGTATTGGTAATCTGAATTGCACTACCTTGCTCGCTAATGCAATTGCGAATAGTACAGTTCCTGATTGTTGTTACTCTACTTTCTCCGCTATTTTTTCCATTGATCAGAATGCCACCACCAGAACCTCTACCATTGATATTTTGGATATATACATAATCTAAGGTCAATGTTCCATTACTGTTTTGAATGGCTTCATCTACCTTATATGTTGTTGATCTAGTGGCTAACTTGTAAGTAGAGCCATTAGCCGTAAAAGGATGTACAGATGCGCTTCCTGCAGTACCGTCGAATGTGGTACGTCCATTAATTACAATTAGGTTACCAGATGAACCTGTCATGACCAACTTTCCGCCGTCCTCTATCTTAAACATTGGTCCACTAATAGCATTAGCAGGTCGGATAGTCTGATTCTTTCCGCTGGTATTTGTAATTGTCAGCGTTGTTCCGCTTTTAATCGTAACTGTACCTGTAATATTAACTGTTTCTGTTAATGACTTTGTTCCTGACATTGCACCAGACCAATTAACTCCCCAAGCAACATCTGCCACCAGAAGGGCAGCAATGAAAGTTATTATATGGAATTTGTATGATTTCATGTTCTGTATATTTTCTAAAATCGTGAGTCAGAGATTACTTTGGGAGTGCTTCCCATATGTCAGCAGGGAACAGGTGTTGTGCATCAGTTAGATAGACTCCCTGCGCAATGATAGTGAACGCAAGATATGCACCTCCTACAGGCGATGATGCAGTCAATTTGTAAGAGTCGAACAAAGGCTCTATGGTTTCTCCTGGTACGACACTTTTCATGTAATAGTAATATCCATCGTTACCGAGTCTCCAATGTCTGGTATTCGTTCCGGTAGTAACGGGCTGATCAGCGCCCCAAGTGAAAATACCGTCATCCTTGGCTGGATCTCCAGTATTCTTCCAGTCTGAAACCGTGTATTGAACGGCATCAGTGCCTGTTCCTTCCTCTACTACCCATGCTCCTGCAATAGCGACTCTGATATAAGCATCAGCCAGTCCGCAGTTCTTGATTACAAGGTTCTTCTTGACTGGGCAGGTTCCCTCCATGACGATTTCGTCGCTCACATGCACCTCGACCTCGTTAGGGGTAGAAATGGTATATGTGTACTGTTTGTTAGCCTGCCATTCAGAAAGAAATGCACTAAGATTCTTTGTCAGGGTGTACTCTGTGGAACGACTTAGTTCAGGAGTCTCTATAAGAACTTTAATCTCAATGGTAGCATCGTTTGGCAAAGCTTGAGGTAAAAGGAAAATATCATCAAATTCTACATTGCCGGTAGCAGCTGTCTCTATGTAATCTGTTTTTTTTGTGTTGTCCAGCTCCCATACTCTGTTATTGTCAATGTTGAATGTACCGGCATTATAGATACCCTTCAAAGCGATTGAAGTGATTCGGCCAGATCCGATGCTGCCAGTATTCACTCTGACCTTCGACAGGATGTGTGACACGCTGAGGGCGACAGGCTCATTGACTTCACCGCTCTGAGGAGCTGAAGAACCGCCGAAAAGAAGGTCTGTAGTCTTTGCTAGCTCGTGTGTGGCAGTGTACTCGTAGTATGGGTACTTGCCATTCTCGCGAAGAGCAGGATTTGCATCGTCTGCGGCCGGCAGAGCCATGTATGGGCCGTAGGCGTAGAAGTAAAGCCAAGAACTTGCTCCTGGAGCGTAGATCTCACGTCCCTCGTCCTGTCCTTCGTACTTGCCTGTAGCATCAATTAGAAGGTTCTGGATGTCAGTGAATTCCTCAACATCGTCATTTGCAACATATGTTTCTGGAACCTCGCCATTTCCCTGATATGCAAACACGCCGTAAGTTCGTGAATCAACTACTGCACTTTTTCCTTCTGCCGGATCTGATCCTTCGGCGCGTGTTGCAACCTCTTCCTGAGGTTCAGCAGCGGGAATTTCCTCCTCTACCATGTAGATGTATACATCGCCGAGAGGGGAGTCTGCGTCTTCGCAATCCATCAGGAGCATCTCCGAGCGGAAGCTTGAGCCTTTGGTCTGTGGCTGGCCTTCGGCCTTTGTGGATGGTGATGACCAGCTGTCATTCTGGCTGATGCCGAATGATAGGATTCCTGACGAAGGCAGCTTTACAGAAACCTTATCCTTGTCATCCTTCTGACAGCCGACAATCAGCAGCGCTGAGCACAGTGCAACTGTCAGTAATTTGTATGTGGCTTGACGTTTCATCTTGATTGTCATCTGTTTATATCTATCTGTTGTTCATCGAGCTGATGCCCAGTGTGTGGACCATCTTGTCCATGCGGATGTTAAGCGTGTATATCATGTGTTTTCCGGGGTCCCATACGATCTCGATAGGGGAGATTTCGTAGGTCTGGGGAATCCAGCTTCCTGCCTGCCCGTAATGTATCTGGCACTCGACCTTTAATTTTGCGCTGGTCATCTGCGGGATTGCGTAAAACTCTTTTTCCAGGTATGTCGCCTCATTTGAGTTTATCAGAAGTCCTTCTTCGTCCTCGAAGACGATGCAGGTTTCATTCTTTGTCTGACCTGTCCATTCGTGCGGGGTCGTAAGGTTGTAGCTGCCGACCATTGCTATTTCCGATAGAGTCACCTTGTTGATCTTCACTGACATGCTTTCCTGAAGCGAGTGGATCATCTTGAACCCAACTCTTGAGAGGATGTGCTGGAAGTTCATGGTCACCTGCGATCCGGCATCATTGTCAGCTTTGACTTCTGCAAGAAGCAGGTCGGTCTGCCCATCCGAGCTGTCAAACGAAATGATCTGCAGGCCTTTATCTTCAGAGTAAATGCAGTCCAGGTCAGTAGGCCAATATGCTGTGAACCTGAGAGGCTCCTGCGTCCAAGGCTTAGGAGCATACCAGCCTCCGTTATAGGAGATTGTGGCATCGCTGATATAGATGTCTCCGGTTCGGTCTTCTGTCGCCCACAGCTTGAAAGACCTGTCCTGAGGGAACGGTATCGAGCCTTCTGCCCTTGTGTCATTGCCAATGACCGGACGGAACTCGATCTTGCTCGAGTCCATGTTGGTCTGGAGGCTTCCGACGCAAGAGGTGAGTGCCAGAGCACACCCCATAACTGCCGATATGATGTTTTTCTTCATGTTTCTCTTAGGTTTGGTACCCACCAGCCCGGTCAGGGGCTGATGGATAATATTGTGGAAGGGGAATGATTACTTGATAGTTACATTCTTACCTGTTGCATTCTGAAGATCGGCAGCTGTGAGAGCTCTACCTGCATACGTACATCCCTCGAATACGATCTCGTGCTGAAGCTTGTCAAGGTTGATCACGAAATCCTTAGCAAATGCACAGTTCTTAAGAACAGTAGCACCGTGTGGACGGAATGTCTTCTGTGTACCGCAAGTGAACTTAACGTTGTTGAAGCTTGCAACTGTACCAGGGTTGTATGAAGTCCATCCCTCGAGTGTAGAGTTAGTTACATTGAGAGTCTTAACAGCAGCGTCGTCATTGATTGTGTAAGTAACGTTCTTGATAGTTACGTTGTCAATGTTAACTGTACCTGCCTGAGTTGCGAAGATACCGCGGATACCATAAGTGTCAGTAGGGTTAGTATACTCGGCGTTATTACCATCAATAACAACGTTCTTGATAGTAGCGTCACCTACTACATTGATAAGACGGAGAGTGCTTGCAGTGTACATTGCAGCTGTTCCTTCTGTTGCTTTGAAAGTGTGACCAGCACCGTCAAGAACTGCGTTGTTTACGTTGTAAGTAGCAGCAACAGTTGCATCAGCAGCGAGAACTACGTTTGCAGTTGCAGGAGTAACAGTGTACCATTCATTAGACTCAATTACATTGTAACCCTCAACGACGAAGCCATTAGGAAGATTTGCATTCCAAGCTGCAGGCTCAGTGCCAGGAGCGGCTGGATTCTGGCTCTTGAATGAACCACCATAAACATTGATCATACCCTTGTTGTCGGCAACGTTAACAGCTGCGAAAACACCGTCAGTCTTGTTTGCATAAGAAGTTTTGTCAGCAGCAAGAGCCATGAAAGTACCACCGTAGATGTCTATTGTGTTGTCGCTGCTTGCGTAGATTACAGAACGGCCGCCCTTCGCAAAGCCTTCTGCACAACCCTTGTAAGTACCGCCGTAGATGGTAACCTTAGCATCATTCGCACCGCGGGCCCATACTGCCATTGAAGAAGCCTCAACAGTACCTTCGCCTTTGATAGTAAGGTTACCATAAGCAATGATAGCCTCACCTTCTCCGAATACATCGCTCTCAGTGATGTTCTTAATGTTCTTGCCGTTAAGGTCAAGGACAACTGATTTGCCTGCAGGAACAACTACTGCAGAAGTAATCTGTACATCCTTTGCAAGAACAACAGCACCACCATTGTTCAAAGCTGATCTGAGGGCAGCCTCGTTTTCAACTGCTACAGGAGCGTCTGCCTTGAGTACAGTCCAGATGCCTGGCTCAAGTTCGTATGAAGCATAACCTTTAGCGCAGAAGTTCTTTGCAGGATTCTCTGACTTGTTGTTAGCAGGGTCGAAGCCGAAGAACTGGCCACCATAAACCACGATGTCGCAACCATCTTTGCCATTACCCTTAAGGTTGAGTGCTGAGCGCTTCTCAAGTGTACCGTCAACACCTGCCTGCTTCTCGCATGCCTCGAAATAACCGCCGTTGATAGTCACCTTACCACCAGCTGAAGCATAGATAAGGTCAGAACCTTCACCATTGTTATAGTAGTTACCACCATTGATGACAACTTCACCACCCTGAGCCCAAACAGCCATGCTATAAGTACATGCATCAGTCTCTACGCGGCCATTACCATTGATAGTAAGTTTTGCACCTGGCTTAACCCAGAATGCATAAGCATTTGAAGTGTTGTCAGACTCGTCAATCCAAGATTCAGCAGTGATTGTCTTACCGTTGAGGTCAACTACTACGTCAACTACGCCTGCTCTTGTTGCGTAAGCTGCAGGATCAACAATGATAGGAGCGTCAAGCTGGATGTTCTCAGCGAGACGAACTGAACGGCCGGCTGCAACAGCCTCTACGAGTTCCTCTGAAGTTGAAACCTCAGTTGCAGTAGCGTCGATCTCAGGTACTGTTACCTCTTCCCAATCCTCTACATCAGGGTTGATGAGGATCTCGTCGAGGTCGAAGATTACAGTGTAAGTGTAGTGCTTACCTGCTTCCCAAGGCTCGTTCTCTACAAGAGTAAGAGGGAGAGTTACTGTCTGGTTAGCGAGAGCTGGAGCGCTGCCAACTGCATTCTGAGTGAAATTGATTGTTACAGTTGTAGGCTGCTGTGGGAGAACGAGGAGACCATTTGCTACATCTTCGAAGTCTACAGCTGTAGTAGTAGCATTGCGGCTGCCATTGAAAACTGCTACATCCTGAGCGTTCTCAGTAGTCCAAGTCTTTGTGCCGAGATTCATTTCAGCAACGAGTGTACCGTCAATGTTTACGCCATCAACAGTTACGTTGTGAATAGTGAATGCATTATTAGCAACATCAGTTGACTTGATCTGGAAAGTAAGCCATGAAAGAGCGTGCTCAAATACTACAGAAACCTTCTCAGCTGCAGTCTGTGCTGTGTAAGACTTTGAAGTAGGAGCTACGAGGATGTCGAAAGTCTGAGCTGTGCTTGCAGTGTAGTTTACAGTTCCTGTATAAGTGTCAGTTGCAAGAACGTGCTGCATGTTGATAGTTGCAGGGCTGTAAGCTGCGAAACGGAGTGAACCGTTCTTTGGCCAGTACTGAGTAGTTTCACCACCCCAGAACTGTCCCTTGTTAATGAACTTTACGTTGTTGAGGTATGCACCTGCACCTGTCTCATCTGCTTCAAATGAGCTACCAGCAGGCTCGTTTGCCCAGTAAGCGTAAACATTAAAGTTCTCCTCAGTAGGGTACTCTGTTCCCTCGATTACACCAGTAACCTTGGTGGTCATCGCTGTCACAGGAGCAATCTGGATCTCTGAGTTGTCTGTTGTGTAGACAGCCTCAGTCTTAGCGCATGATGCGAGAGCAGCAATTGCTAAAAGCGAAAAGAAAATCTTTTTCATGATGTTAATGAATTAGTTAATAAAATTGTGAGTATTGTTTTTATAGTTTAGTTTGCTAGTTATATGCAGGCATTGCTGTTTCTACAGCACCAGGCCATGTCTCAACTGATGGAGCAACAAGGATCTCCTGTGGGCTGAAGGTCAGCTGGTATGTGTACTTCTTGCCTGGTTCCCATGTCGGAGTCTGCGCTGTAATGTCAATCTCAACTACTTCCTTGATTGGGTCGCCTGCTGGTGAATCGTACTCGATTGTAGCATAAAGCTTGTCAGCAGCCTGTGGGATCACGAGAGTTCCGGCAGAAACTCTTTCGATGACTTCAAATGAGTCTGTGAGGGGCTGGTTGCCAGAGTAAACAATGATATTTTTAGTGGGACCGAATGTCCTCCACATTACAGTGCTGAAGTCTGCTGTACCAGGACCAGTCTCACGAGTTCCTCTATATCTGAAATCACCTTTGCACTCCACTCCGCGGAACTCGAGATTTGTTACTCTCCATGTTCTGTTGCCTCCCATAAGCGAACCGGTGCTGCCTTTAACCTGAATCTCTATCCATGAAAGCGCATGGTGGAACTGAACTGGAACAGAAGTGGCATTTTTGCTGTATGACTCTGCTGTTCTTCCGAAATAGAGAAGGTCGTAAGTCGATCTTGTGTCGTATGACTGTACGAATCCGTTGATGTTAAGTTGATCAGTTACAAGGTCATATGATGCCGTACCGTTCTTAGCCAATGCTGCGGGGTCATTAGCCACGTATACTGAATAACCGGCAAATACGAGAGATCCAGTAGCTGGCCAATAATAATCTGTCTCAAGACCGTCCCATGTAGACGCACCTGCCTCACAGTGGAACTTGGTGTCATTGAAAAACTTAGTCGTGAATCTGGTGTAGTCAGTGACTGTTCCGGCCTCCACATCTGGAGTGTAGTATGCAAATAGACCGATGTGGTCATTCTTTGAGAATACTCCGTCAGTCACTGCGGCCTTTGTCATGATACCAGATACCGGTGTGAGAGCGATCTCGCTCTGCTGTGCCATGTCATAGTTTACCTCTGTCTTTGCGCATCCGATTACGGCTGCTGCAGCGAGGATTATTGAAAGTGAACGTTTCATGTTAGAATTCGATATTAGTTGGGTCTGCTGTCCAATCTGTTGATGAAGGAGCAATCTTTATCTCCTCTGCTGTGAGGGTCAGGTTGTAGGTATAGTGCTTGCCTGGCTGCCATGCTTTATTAATTCTATCTGATGGATCGTAATCAAGCGAGAGAATCTTTGTTTCAGTGAAATTTTTAATACCTGCAGGAGTTGTGTAGCTGTATGTAACTGAAAGATTGGTAGGAGTCTGCGGAAGAACGATAGTGTTCTTTAGAACATCTGCAAATTCAACAGGAGTAGCAGCTATTGATTTTGGATCAGTAAGTACATTTACATATGGTGTTACTATCATGTCAGTGAAATCCCATGAAGCTATTCCAGTAGCTTCGTTAGGGAAGGTTACTGTTCCTTTCTCGTGAAGATTTACGAAGTGGATATTTGTTACTTTAAGATCCTCCCAATAATCCACAAGTTCATCATCTGCCATCACATTGATGGTGATCCACGAACAAGCGTGCTTCATTACCGGTGTGACAGGGGCTGTTGTCTTAAGGTAGCCTTCTGCGTTGTTGCCGCATTCAAAGAACCACATGAGATCATTCTTTGCATCTGCGACAGTTGGCTGAGGCTGTGTGTAACCGATAACCTTAAGGTTGCCAAACGACTTATCAAGCTGGTGTTCTGCTGTCGCAGTGTTGCCGGAGGCTGTATAACCTGCAAATTTCAATGGAGTTACGTTTGGCCAGTACTGTGCTGGGTTACCGCTGTAGATAGTAAGACCTTCTGTGGTGGTTGATGATGTGGGCTCGAAAAGAACCTTTGTGAAGTAAAGTGCCTCGTTAGTTGTATTGGCAAATACGTAGAAATTCTGATCTGCTGTAAACTTGTCACCTTCAACGGCTGCCTTAGTGTCAAATTTAGACACTGGCATGAATGAAATCTGCTCAGAAGCTGTATAGTTTGCTTCTGTCTTTGAGCATGCTGCGAGGGCAACTGCTGCGAGTGCTATGTAAAATATCTTTTTCATAATTTTTTAGCTTGTTTAGATTGTTGGGGTAGTTGTAGTTCCTGGTGTCCAATCGGATGATGTAGGCATGATCTTGATTGCGGTAGCTGTCACGGTTACATCATATGTGTACTTTTTGCCAGCTTCCCACTCAGTTGATCCGGTCACTGTCAATGGAACCGTAGTCTCTTCTACGATTGGGTCGAGACCTTCCTGTGATACATAGCTGTACTTGATATACAATTCAGTAGGCACCTGAGGAATAACGATGCAGTTGGTAGGACATGGAATGAATGCGCTCGTGCTGAGAGTCTGAGCCTGAGTCTCGTCAACGGCTTTGTAGATTTCATATTGCTTATCCATATCTGTCTTGGCCCACTCAACGCTTGATGATGTCAGTGTCGCAGTTCCTGTCTTAGAGATGTTCATTACCTGAAGCTCGTGAATCTTCCAGGTTGTATTTGCCTTTCCTGTAACACCATTACCCTTAATGTTGAATACAAGCCATGCGCATGCGTGGTTCATAACTACATCAATGTTGGCAGATGTTTTGGTGAAACCGAAGTTGTTTGTTCCTCTGTTAAAGAAGTACATGAGGTCGTTATTACCGCTGTCAGGCTGAGTATAACCACTGATAGTCATTGTTTCAACACGAGAATCAATTGACGCACTTGCTAAACCAGCGTTAACGTATCCTGCGAAGAGAAGAGCTTTCACATTAGGCCAGTAGTACGAGCCAGTATATGGGTCGGTAACTTCAGTGCGTGTGAAGGATGCGTTTTTCAAGTACTCTTCGTAAATGATGCCATTGTTATCGCTTAGAAGGCCGATAACGTTTCCTTCTTCATCCTTTGACTGTGTTACAGCGTTAGCAAACACTTTCAAATCTTCTGTTGTATTGAAATTAGCACCCGAAATTGCCGCCTTGGTAGCTACCTGCGCCACCGGAGCAAAAGAGATGAGGTCAGTCTCTTCGAACTGAACTTCTGTCTTGGCGCAACCGATTGCGAGAGCTGCCAAGCACATTGAGAAAATTACTTTTTTCATATTGTTGTTTTTATTATTTGTCTGTTATGGTATGATTTCCTCGTTTACGTATTCGTCTACGTTGGTGTTGTTGTTTGCCCATGTGTCGTCTGTTGCGACTGTGAAGCTGATCTTGTATGGGTTGAAGGTCACCGTGTATACGTAGTGTTTTCCTGCTGCCCAGAAGTTGTCTGCCTGTGTCTCGGAAATTTTCAGGTCGAGAGTCTTGCTTCTCAATGTGCTTGCAGAAGGGGAGTCTGTCGTGTGGTATTTAACCTCCATCTGTACCGGTGTCTGCGGGATGAGGACTGTTCCTTTGGGATGGTTCTCAATATCCCGTGCCGTACCTGTCAGAGTGAAATACTCTGTACTGCTTCCTGTTGTAGGAGCTTGAAATACAGTTATATCTGTGTTGGCTCCACTCTGGTCAACATTATCCCAGACAGGACCGGCAGTTGTGCATGTTAGATCACCAGTGTCCTTGATTCCTTTTAGAGTAATAGACTCGACTTTCCATCCCTCGGATCCTCCGAAACCCTTTACCTGGATGGTCACCCATGTGAGGGCATGGTTCATAACCACAGCGAGGTTTTCGTTTGTGCGGTCAAGGTTTGTAGGGGCAGTTTGGTTGAACCAGATGAAGTCCACAGTTTCTTCTGTGTTGAGGGACTGCTTATAGCCTTCAACCTCAATTTTATTTTCACTGTAATTGTATGATATACTGCCGTTTGCATCGGGTAGGGAAGTACAGCCGGAGAGAGCGACAGTGCCTGACTTTGGCCAGAAATACTCTTGCTCTTTGCCGGTCCATAGTCCTGTAGCTCCTTCTTCAAATACCGCTCTGTCGAGGTATCTATCACCAACGTTGGTGTTAGTTCCGTTTTCTGCATAATTGGCCCATATCAGGAGATCCTGGCCAGTAGGAGTAGCACCAACGGCAGCCTTGGTCATCCCTTCTGAGACTGGCTGAATAGCGATGGTTCCTGGCTCGTCGTACGTCACGCTGGACTTTGAGCAGGCAACCAGGGCCAAGGTCAGTATTATGGTTGTATATCTTTTCATGTTAGATTATGATGTCTGTGTTGATGTCTTCCCACTCATCTACCTTTGGTACGAATCCGCCGCTTCCTTCTGTCATCGGCTTAGGAATATCGATCTCGGTTTCAAGGCGGATTATCTGGTCCTTGTTTTCTATCATCTGTCTGCTTACGTCAAAAGTGTAGGTCTTACCTTTACCTGCGACGTCAATGAAGACGAGTGAAAGCATCTGTGGCTCAGGACATTGTGGGTTGCGTCCGAATGTGTTGAAACCTGCCGTCAAGAAGCCTTCGTCGTCTACAACCGGGTTGTCGAAGTAGACAGAGCAGAACTCTTCCGAGAGTATTCCAGGACCTATGTTGTTCCTTCTTGAGAGTGAGGTTATGACTCCGGCAATCGATGATATGTTCTCTTTTCCGGTGACCTTGCTCAGCTCGATCTTCCATGACTGGACAACTGATTTTGCCTCCACGTCCAGTACAACGATATCAGCGTCGACGCTTCGTGCCGGTATGAATACATTTTCAAGTCTTCCTACAAAGAGGTGGTCCGGGTCATATACGATCTGCTCGTCATCTGTCTTTGTCGAACGGCTCCTGAGCTTGGTCTTGAACGAGTCAGGGATCAACGACGTCGAAGCGTATATATTGTGGTACCAGTTCTCCTCCTTGATCCATGTGGATTCCGTGTCGAAGTTATATACGAGCACGTTATAAGTCCTTGATGGTATGAGGTTTACGATACCTCCTTCCGGCGGAAGGAAGGCCTGGGTCACAAAGGCTCCGTTGTCGCTGTCGTAGAAGATGCATCGCATCAGTGACGGGTCCTTCTCGACAGTATGGTTGATGATGTTCTTGTCAAGAGTTATGTTCAGCTGTACAGCAAAGTCAGCCTCTGTGAGAGGACGACGCTGGCAGCCTGCAAGCACGAGGATCAGTGCTGTTGTATAGAGAAATATCTTCTTCATCGCCTTCCTCCTTATCTAAAATTACGTGGTGCTTTGGTCTTGACTACAATAGGAACCACGAGTGACACTCCGGCTCTTGTCGGACCAATGAAGTTGGTTGTGTTATACAGGATGCCGGGTTCCTTGATCAGGTCTTCATAGTCAGACGACATGTAATATGGTCTGTACCAAGAGCGTATGAAACCCACTCCGATGTTGAACTCCATGCGGAGCTTGCCGTTTGCAACAGGCATTGCGAAGGTGTAGTCAACACCAAAGTCAATGTATTCTCCCTGAAGACCGTCATCTTTCTGCTGGAAGTCATAGTAGCCGAGACCTCCATACACGCCGATTGCGTGTCCCTGAAGCCTTTCGGTCCTGTTCCACTGATATTTCTTTCCCGGGAACCAGTATTTTGCTTCGATGAAACCGCCGATCAGCTCCAGGCACCATTTGTTGCTCTTAGGGAGGATCCATGGGTACATGTAGTCGATGCCTACGGACCAGTTGTCCTTGATAGGGAATTCCACTCCGACAGACATGCCTGGCGTCAGCAGGTTTGTCCTTGCTGCCATTATCATCTTCTTCCATGGAATCTCCTTTTGCTCAGGTTCATAAGTGAGTTTGCCCTGCTGAAGCGCAAGCGGAGATGATGCGTAGCTTGCGGAAATTGGTGAGACTGAAACGCTGCCGTCTCTATAGAATTCGTCAAATGGATTATCGGTGATTACCCTCATTCCGATTGTTGAGTTGCGCAGGCCGTAGAGGTAGTTGTCTACGAAGTATGTCCATCCTTCTGTACACTCCTTCAATGACTTGTGGATGTCTCCTCCATGCTCTGATTCGGAGAGGATGAGGAGCATCTGGTCGCGCTGAGGGAAATCTGTCTCGGAAAGGAGGATCTGGTGCAGACCGTCCCAGTCGTCTACCTGATGCTTGATTACGAATACAGAACCTTTCAGCTCTGGTATGAGGCTGATAAGTAGGTCTTTAGTGGAGATGGCTCTCTCTTTGGCGAGTCTCTGGTTCAGGGCCTGAGGACCGTCAGGCGAGGCTGTAGCGTGTATATATACGGTGTCCGGCAGCTGCTTTCCGTGGAGAAGAGTGGATCTGCAGTCTGCTTCAAACTGCTCAATGGTGCGCTCGTTTGTCTTGTAGGTCTCGTCTACCTTTGAGCTGTTTATCTCAAAGAATATATTGTAACTCTTCTGCACGCGATGATGGGTGCGGGCAGGGGAGTCTTCCTGGGCCGAGATGGTCACAGCTGCAGACAGGATCATCGCGGCGGTTATCAATAGCTTTTTCATATGTAAAAGTTTCTCCACTTTATCGATTTTATCTATATATTCGCTCTTCGTTTTCTACCTTATGGACACTATAGGCGAAACGGTTGCATTTATGTGCGTATAAGCCTGATACACAGGTTTTTTCAAACGTTCGTATGCTTGGAAATTTCACGGAATTTTTCGTTATTTGAACCGCTTTTTCTTGCGTTTCGCAAGTTTTGCTTATGGCTTGAAACCATCTGTCACACGACAGAACCATCGGTTTTTCTTGTGCATGCCTGAAAAGTCGGTCGTAATGTGCGGTTTCAAGGTGGATATTTACATGATTTTCGACTAATAGACAGATGTCATGATTATAGGATATATCAGAGTAAGTACGGGCAGACAGAACCCGGAAAATCAGCGTGATGAGATAGCAAGATATGCTCTCGCCAACAACTATTCCATCGACAAGTGGGTAGTTGAAATCGTTAGTGGAAAAACAGAAGTCAAAGGACGAAGACTTGGTTCCTTGCTGAGGAGGATGAAGAAAGGTGACACGTTGATAGTCACGGAGATATCGCGTCTGAGTCGATCGCTTACGGACATCATGGCGGTCATGGGACAATGCGTCAAGAAGGGCGTGAACATCTACACCACCAAGGAGAAATACAAGTTCGACGACAGCATAAACAGCAAGGTCCTCTGCTTTGCTTTCGGGCTTGTTGCCGAGATCGAGAGGAACCTGATTTCGCTTCGTACGAAGGAGGCTCTTGCAGCCCGTAAGGCGGAAGGAAAATCGCTGGGGAGGAAGAAAGGTTGTGCCCCTAAGACAAATGCCCTCGCAGACCAGATTGAGGTGATCCGTGAGATGGTCCGTTCCGGTTGCTCGAACAAGGAGATATACCAGGCCCTAGGTGTATCTAAATCAACCTTTTATAGCTTCATGAATCAAAACCGTGAAGCTATCTGAAGGTGAAATTAGCTCAAAAAAAACCGCATGGGGGGGGGTAAATAATAGTTAAATTCCTTGCATGGGAATGATATTATGATTATATTTGCGTATTATTTTGTGTCCTGTGGCGTGGGTTTATTTAAACGAACGTTTTTTTGGACTCCGTGAGGGGCACATTGAAGAATAATCTGAGATTTAACTGTTATGAGAAATATCACGAAGTATCTTTTGCTTTGCACGCTGTTCTTTCACACATGCGCGCGTATGAGTGCGCAGGAGAGCGGGCATGAGCTGATGACCGTGGGTGACTCTCTGGCGGTGTACTT